>VFQS010002129.1_pt1 | contig 16836 bp, 37 predicted proteins | sample 3512361 | NCBI WGS metagenome assembly VFQS01 (sample SAMN10412375, study PRJNA504923) | tailings metagenome | isolation source: Relicate 1 Philex TSF3 active mining | place: Philippines
GTTTAGATGAAGGGGCAGATACCCTTGCACCCGTGAATTGTTTTTCCATCCGTGCTGTAAACGGGGTCAGCCACGGTGAATAATTTGCTTGTATCTTGCCCCGTTGCCCGTGCTGCTGATGCGAACATGGCAGACACAATAAAGATATCAAAACCGTCAGGCAGGGCATCAACACCCGTGAAAGATTTTCCGAACACGGGGATGCCGTTGATAGCGTCAATTTCCACCGTTGTAGTACGGGCGTTCAGCACCCCGTTGGACGGGAGCGAAGCCACCACATTCGGGGCATCCGTGACGTGTTTTCTGATTGAGGCATCAAACGTGCCATTATCTACTATATTAATCGGATGCGGAGTGCCATTAAAAATCTTGGTCATAATTAAAAAATTTATATTGTTATCAATTAATTTCAATGCAAAGGTAATACGTTTATATCAGAACTCCAAAAATTTCACCTTCATTTTCCAAAATTGTTTCAAAAAATTCCTCTGAACAATCCATCAAAGGAGTGCCATTTTCTCGGTCAATTTTGCCGTTGGCAAGCAAAGGGTAAACAACTTTGCTTTCTTGGCAAAGTACGCATCCGACTGATTCAAGGTAGATATACATGGCAATAAGGTTTAGGATATAAAGGTAATACGTTTATTTGAATTAATCAAATTTATTCCGAAATAATTCCATTTTTGATTAAATCTGTTGCAGTCCTGCCGAACCAACCTTGCAACGAATATGCCATGCGTGTGTCATGCAGCCATTGCCATGCAGCAATTTGTTCGTCTTGGCTACCTTCAACAAAACCTTCAGCCAAACCAACGGCATCGTATGACGTTAAATTTTTGTAGGTTTCGGTTTCTCTGATGTTTAAATTATTCATGGCGATAAAGTTTAGGATGTAAAGGTAATACGTTTATATGAAACAAACAAATTTATTTTTCAGAAGGTTTGAAAGACGGGTTTCCCCTGCACCCGTCTTACAAGTATTTTCCAATTCTTTTTATAGACATTAAAAACACCTTGAGGAATTGAATTAAATTTATCATGAAACTTAAATGTCCATATTCCCCGTAAAATGATAACGGGCAGGAAGATGAACAAAAGTACCAATGTCTGAACGTAAAATTTTGCGATGTACTTCATGGCGTTTATTGTTTAGAATGTAAAGGTAAATGAATTGTTGATATAAAAAACAAATAAAATTTGCTATGAATTATAAAAGTTATACCTTTACATCCTAAACAATAACACGCCATGCAAAACTACATTATCATCTCTCGCACGTTTGAAGAAACCACGCCCGAAACCGCTGAAAATGGTGAGTTCAGCGATAATGGCATTATCGCAGGTTGTGAAGAGGTTACCTTCCGTGAACTTGTTTCACTCATGGAGAGTCATAATCAAGCCTCGCAGTCGCCTAACAATGGAAGCACTAACGTATGGTATTCTACAGGCTTCTATGTGGACGATTACGCCACAGGAACGGAAATAAACGAATCTATCCACTACCATAAAGATAATGCCCCTAACGTGGCAAAGTATTGGAAGTGGGCCGCCAAGTTCGCAGGTATCGAAATAAAGGAGGGTTAACCCCTCCCTTTAACTTTACTTTAACAAAATTATTTTTGATTATTAAATAAAAGTGTATTACCTTTACATCCTAAACAATAAGCACATGAACAAAATTCAGATTTTCCAAACAGCAAAGGAGTACGGGGTGCGCGAATTTAACCCTAATGAGACCCTCCAACTTTTGAATAGTTACGGCTATCGCTTTTGGTCGTGGGGTGCAAACGGCTTCAAAAACATTATTAATAAGGCACTTTTCTTCAAGGTGCAGGGGCATCATCACAAAGGGTACGTCCTCATTACCCTGAACGGGGCAGACCTTTACGAGGTTCGCCTTTTGACCACAACGGGCAAAGTAAAGGACACCCTTACCGACCTGTTCTTTGACCAACTTTTCGATGCGATTGATGAAAAGGTGGAAAGAATACCCGATTACACATCATAAAAATATTGCATTGGTGTTTTTAAGGTAAACGCCCTGATATGTCTATATCGGGGCTTTTTTTAACTTTCACAAATTATTATACACATATAAAATTTATCAATATGATTATCACAAAATGGAGAATTAATAGGTTCGCAAATTTGGTTACCTATTATACTTTCAACATGGAAGGCAATATCTTCAGGAGGATATATTGGGGCATCAGAAACGGGAGTTTCTATTTCACCGCTCCCAAAGGTTCATTCGGAGAATAAAAATAAATTCAAATAAAATTTGTTTGTTTGGTAAAAGTGTATTACCTTTGTGGTGTTGATATGATTGATAACAATTAAAAATTAAAATTATGACCAACAACAAGTTAATGACCTTCGGTAGTACGAAAAGCGATACTTTCAGGCAGTTGAAAAGCGGACATTGGGTGGGTGATACATGGGAAGGTAAGACATTCACATCAGTAGAAAAATTTGAAGAAGGTTCCACGGGAGGGGAACGGTTCAGGGATATTGAGGTAAGGGAAGCAACGGAAGAGGAAATCAAGGAGTTCACAAATATTGTTATTCACAGAATAAACTAACCCCGAAAGGGGTTTTTTATTTTCTTTAACAAATAAAATTTGTTCGTTTCAAATAATTGTATTACCTTTACATCATCATCAATAACATCAATATGCAAAAGAATTTCAATTTAGAATTTAAGTGGGGAGTATCCAAAAGCATCCTCAACAAGGGCAGGGAAATTTGCACTCTTTATGTCAATGGCAAGAAAATCTACACAAGTGTAGGGAATTGGATTGACGCAAAGGGTGTTATCTTTGCATATTGGCTTGAAAATAATTTCCAACAAGAGTTGAGAAAATTGAACCCTGCATATTACCCGTGGTTGGAGATTAAAGATAAATATGTTATTGTTGATAGCAACGAGAGTTTTGATAAATTGGTGTATATGGTTGAGCAGATGGGTTATTCCTTCAAAATGGAATATGATACCAATATAAGTCGTGAACGTGCGTTAATGGTTAAACATGGGGAATAGAGAAAACGCCTTGAAGTGGTGGAAAGGTCTAACAATTCAAGAGCAAAAGGATATTGTTAAAAAATACTATCCGAGAGTTCAATTTGAATTATTTACCTTATCTTCATCCAAGATTGAAACATTATATCACATTGTAAAATCAAACGAAAATGGATAACAAGATACATTCAGAATTGAAAGATAAGGTTATTGAGTTCTTTGCCATGCACCCCAAAGGTTGGGTACAGAAAGAAACGGGAATAACCAAGGATGGAAATTGGTGTGTCATTGTGACAGGACATTATCACGATGAAAATTCAATCAGAAATAAATTGCTGTTTGAGATTGAAGGGGAGCGTGAAGCACCGCTTCATGAAACGGCAATCAAGATAGTGCAAAGTGCGATTATTGTTTAGGGTTATTGATGACTGTTCCCCCTACCATGTCTATGGTGGGGGTTCTTTTTCCCCCGACACGCAAAACTGGCAAAATTGCATTCTGTTAAATCTTTCACAATCTTCGGAAAACTGGCAAAACTGTTTGCCATTCACCCTGAAAAAAAATTAACAATTTGTTTTGTTAAAAATTATTTTATATCTTTAAGATATTATTAACAACATTGAATTGAAAAATAATATATCTTTGTATCCTAAACAATATGCACATGGAGTACACATTTGAAGCAGGTTATGCAATGCCGAGAGATTTCGTTATTGAAGTTGGTGGTATCAGCGATGAACCGATTTCAGTGGAAGTTAATGTTACGCAGGGTAACACTTTCAGTTGCAAGTGCCGAGGTAACGAATTTCACGATTCATTGACCAAAGAACAAAAAAAGAGTGCAGAAGATTTTGTGCGTGATTCCATTCTTTCAGGTAAAATATTCTTACCTTCATTCATCCCCTTTGATGAAATTGAAAGCCTGAATACATACGAGGGTCACGAATTTACGAAACCATAAAAAGTGCCATGCAAGCGATAAGCCTCCATCCGAAAGGGTGGGGGTTTTTTTATATGTTCGTATGACACATATAAGCATATCCGTAATACATATGGTTGTGAAAACATTAACAAATATTATTTGGTTATTACAAATATAAGTTGGATATTTGTTTAACAATTAAATTGAGTCATATGAATAAGGCACACGTTTCGATAATTGAAAATGAAAATAACAAGCATCATTCATTTGATTGCGAATATAATGACGTTCAAAACCTTATTGATATTGTTGACAGATATTGTGTGTCAAAGGATATCGTTGATGTGAGCGTAACGGCTGAAAGTGGCAACCTTACGCAAGAGGATTGTGATGCCCTTGCAGATGTTTGGATTCAAGCGATTGTAGATTAAAAGTATTACCTTTACATAATAAAATAAATGAATATGACAACAATTAATGAAATCTTGTTAAACAATTTTGAAGAAGTAAAAATTCAAGAAGATGTTCACGAAATAGAGTTAAAGGGTTCATTTTTATGGAACCACCGACATAACTATGGTGGATTTTTCAACTATGGAAATGAAAGAGGTTTATCTATTGGTAATATTTGGATAACTTCTGAAACAGGGGATTGTCTATATGACCATATAACTATTAATGGATTTGAAGTTTATAAACAGCAAATTAAATTTGATTAATTAAATAAACGTATTACCTTTATATCCTAAAACAAATAAACATGACACAACAAGAAATTATTGACAAGTTTAACAAACTTTCCAATCCAAAAAAGGTGGAAGTGTTGTTTGATGCGCTTGGCTATATGCAACAATATAATGGCAGAAGCATAAGAACGTGCATATGTTTGGCTATGGGTTTTGATGATGATGGTAATGAAGTTTGGGAAAAAAAGAAATAAATTATTTTAGAATGAAAAAGAGAATCAATCTGACGACAATTTGGAATCGGTATAAAAAGAATGAAGAGAATAACGACCACTCCGAGAATGTCGTATTACTTGCCAAAACATTTGGTACGGATGAAGATGTTATAGAAGCGGAAGACATCCAATTTAAACATGATTCCATTGGATATACCACAACAGACCTTTTAAGAAGGAGGGATATTTTACACAATAAACTTTACCCATTGCTTGTTCGTTTGGTAAAATAGTTTTATCTTTATATCCTAAAACAAACAGTATGACAATACTTGAAATTGTATTAACGATAACAAATATTACTTGTATTTTAATTTATATTGTTGAAAGAGATACTAACAAGACATCAATCGAATCGTATCAAAAACATATTGAGGCGTTGAAAGAACGTATTGTGTCAATGGAAAAAGAAATTGAATACGATAATAATGCATTTCAACGCATAGCAAATAAATTGAGATATCTTACAAGACACTAAAAAAATAGTATGGAAAAAAGAATTGCTTATTTGGAAAGTCTTGTCCCAAAAGATGTGGACATAAATAAATTGTATTTCCCCAATTTTGCAAAGTTTGCTAACTACTTGGGTAATGGTGTGTATTCTTACAGAGGGATACATTCAACAGACACAAGAGAATTGTTTTTAATGACAAGTCTAAGACAACTCAAAATAAAATACAAAGAAATTTGATAATATCAAATAAACGTTTTATCTTTTCATCCTAAATGATTTTATATGAAAATGAAAAAACTGTCTGAAGACCATTACATTATTCGTGATGATTCAGAGATTAAAGAAGGTGACTACATTTATCGGGATGGTAGGATTAGTAGAGCAATAGACACATCCTATTGGAGTGCTAAAAAAATCACCCATTCAACACAACCACTTAATACCAATTTTAATGATTGGTTTGATGTTCAAATAATCACTTTATCCGAAGTCAAAGAACTCCTTGGTGTGGTGGATGTGGAGAAGAAGTCATTAGAAGATGCCGATAAATTAAATTGGGATTTTGAAAGTCCTGATGGCAATGGGTATTTCGATTATGTTACAGGATATAAAAAAGGTTACAACGAATGTCTTGAAGATAACAAGGATAAAAAATATACAGAGGAGGATTTGGCGGATGCAATAAACATGGCAAGAAATGAACCTGATATGTCAGGTAACGCAATCATCCAATCCATCCAACCCCAAACAGAATGGGAAGTTGAATTTGTGGATGGAAAATTAAAATTGAAATAAATTTGGCGATATCAAATAAACGTTTTATCTTTACATTCTCAATACTAAAAATTAAAGATTATGAAAGGAGGTATGTATGTGGTAACAATCGCAGGTCAGTATGTAATATTGACTCAAGGTGAGTATGAAAGATATTTGATTTATGGTAGAATAAAATAAAAACAGTCAGGTGGCGAAATTGGTTAGACGCAAAAATAGAATTAGTAAGGTCGTAACCCCTTTACAATTTACAGGTTCGAATCCTGTCCTGACTGCTAAAAATAAACAATATGAAAGCAACATTAGTAAAACATTCAAGTAACTACTTTGGATTCAGAAAAGACAAAATGTACCACAATGGTACGCTTAAAACAACTCTGTCATTTGCATTTGGTAATTACAGGTTGTTATTAAGTTAAATCAAAATAGTCAGGTGGCGGAGTGGGTTGTCCGCAGATGGGTACACATTGGGGGCGTGGGCTATAAGGTACACGGGCGTAGCCCCTAACCAGGTTCGAGTCCTGTCCTGACTACTAAAAATAAGAGAATGAAAAAAGAAAAAACATATTTTGATGGTTTTCTGGATGGATTTTTTATTACTGTTATAGTATGGACAATGATATTAGTCATTGTATTAAAAATGTTGTAGTATTAGTCAGGTGGCGCAATTGGTAGACGGTTGGTGCTGGGTAGAGACCCCTCCAAAGGTATATAGGTTCGAATCCTGTCCTGACTACAAAAAATAAATAATATTATGTTTATACTATACTACATTTTATGCTTAATGTTAGGAATTGCTTTAGGTATTATAATAAGAAAAAACAAATAGAAATGAAAACATTGATAATTCACCCAAAAGACATATCAACCGACTTTATGAAAGTTGCGTATGAAAACATACCACACAAAACAATCATTACGGGTGTATTATCACAATATGAAGTTCATAAGGAAATCATGAATCATGACAGAATTATCATGATAGGTCATGGTTCACCCTATGGTCTATTCAATGTTTCCAATTTCAAAACAAATGAATATATAATCAACATCAATAGCGTTCCGTTCCTTAAAGAAAAGGAGAACATAATGATATGGTGTGATGCCGATTCTCTTGCCAATGAATTTAACCTGAAAGGGATATGCACAGGTATGTTCATAAGCGAAGTTGCTGAAGCGGTCAGGTACAATATTGAAACAAATGAAGATAATATAAATGCAAGCAACAACGTCTTTGCATCGATACTCGGAAACATTATCAATTTAGAAATAAAAGATATTTTTGATTATGTGAAACATAATTATGGCAAATATGCTGAAGAATCAGGAAATCATGTCGCCCAATTCAATCTAAACAGATTATATTACAAGTCATAGTCATAGTGCAATTAAGGTTTAGCGATTACCCCCTGATGTTTCCACATCGGGGGTCTTTTTTCCCCCGACACCCAAAACTGGCAAAATAGATAAATGTTAATCTTTTCACAAACTTTCAAAACTGGCAAATTGGAAATTGCATTTTACCAGTTTTGCAGGGAGGGTAGATTCATTAACATAACATTAACAAATTTATATTTTGTGGTTTCAAATAAAACATATACCTTTACATTCTAAAACAAACAAAATGGAACTGAACACGAAGGAAGAAATTAAGGACATGGTTGAAAAGAATTTTGAAACTATGTTGGTTGATGTGTATCAAGCCAACAATGTTGAAACGGGTGATATTGCTCCCGAACAAAAAATCAAGTGGGATGAATTGGTTGAGAACACATCTGTGTTGCTCCATGAATTGTATGAATATAACAGAGGGGAGGATTAATCCTCCCTTTAACAAAACATTAACAAATTTATATTTTGTGGTTTCAAATTAAAGATATACCTTTACATTCTAAATCAAACAAAATGCAAACGAAAGAACAAGTTATCGAAAGCCTGAAGAACATTCCCTATGACGTAATTTTCACAAGGGATTCGGTTATTGAAATAATCGAAAGCATTAAAAGTGCTGAACCACAGAGCAATGTCGATTATGACAAAATTAAAAAAGAAGTCACGGAACGTGTCATTGATGCTCTTGAAAGCATAAATAGTGAGGACTTGGTGATGAATCCTACTTTCACATTAAGAGGAAACGAGATTGAACTTGATTCCATAGATATTGATGAAAGGGAAGTGAGGAATGCTGTAAAATATACCCTTGACGAATATTTTGCAGAATTGGAGGAAGAACAAGTACAAGAAGAAATCAATTAAAAATTGGGGGAAAATTTTCCCCCTTTTTTTGTTTGTTTGATATTATTTTATTACCTTTACATTCTAAAACAAACAGAAATGAAAAAGCACACAAAGACAGAATTTTTTGAGCAGTACGGAAGCAAGGGCCTCATTGTTCAGGTGAATCAGGATGATGTTGAAACGGGTGATTTTCAACTATTCTGCCCTGAAGAACAACACATTGCCAAAGAATGGCAGGACAAAGGATATCAGGTTGCCTCCGTATTTGAAACGGAAGACGGGGAGGATATTGTTATCCTTGACAATGACATTTCAGAGGGGTTTCATAAAATCGGGTATCTTATTGTTGAAAAATAAATAAGGGGAAAATTTCCCCTTTTTTTGTTTGTTTCATAGAAACATATTACCTTTACATTCTAAAACAAATAAAATGATAGACACTTTCAAATCAATGCACGAAAGCATTTTCGTAGGAGTAAAAGACATAACATGGTACGATAAGGATGGTATCATGAATTTGGATGAAACAAGGTATGTTCGTTTCATCCTTGATGATATCGCAACAAGTGACCATTTTGTTGGTTATTGGGTTGAAGTCTACAACAGAAACAATGGATTGATATCCAAAAAGTTTTTCAGGTTTCAACACTACATGGAATTTATTCATAAACATTCTAATTATTATCACATTTGGTATTATCAAGGTATATTAGATTGGTACATATCAAGACCAAAGGATACCAAACAATATGTTAAAATCCTTATGGACTACATAGAAAAAATAAAATAAAGGGGAGAATTTCCCCTACTTTTTTTGTTTGTTTCATAAAAACATATTACCTTTACATTCTAAACTTTAAGCACATGAACGAAGTAATTACAGAAAAAGTTGTCGGTAACCACATTATTCGGACATTCTATGATGAAAGTCCTATCAATCCTCGTAAAAACGATAACTATTCAAAAATGATTTGTTTCCATAGGCGTTACGACCTTGGGGACAAACATGACTACGACCATACCGATTATGGAGGATGGAACGATATGGAAAAGGCAATACGGAAGCAGGAGAAGCCCCTCGTTATCCTTCCGCTTTACCTTTACGACCATTCAGGGATAACCATATCAACGTCCCCGTTCAGTTGCGGATGGGATAGTGGGCAGATAGGTTTCGTTATCGCCACAAGGGCGCAGAAGGAACTTTTATACGGCAAGAAAAGACTAACCAAAAAGAAGTTGCAGGAGTATGTCGAAGCCGAAGTAAAGGAATATGACAAGTACATACGGGGTGAAGCGTATGGGGTGCGTGTATATCAGGTTAGCAAGTGCGACCTTGGGCATGAACATGAGGAGGAAATACATTCATGTTGGGGCTTCGGAGAGGAGGAGGATGCAATAAGTGAAGGAATGGCTTATGTGGAATAGTTTGTGTTTTGTTTGTTTAGGATTCCCCTGCCCGATAAGGGTAGGGGTTTTTTTTGTTCCTACACCCAAAACTGGCAAAATGCATTTTCCAATTTACCAGTTTTTCAGGGAAGGTAGATTCGTTAACATAATTTTAACAAAAATAAATTTTGCCATATCAAATAACCTTATTACTTTTACATCCTAAAACAAACAAAATGGAATTGATTAAAGCACTTATCGGTTGTGGCGAAGCGGAAAATGTTGCTGAAGCCAAAGAAATCATTAAGGAAATGAGGCAAAGGGTATATAAGGGAGAAGACCCTGAAGAAATTCTATTTGAAATCGGACTTGAACCCGATTATGTTTTTGACCTTATTGGTTAAAATATTTTTTGGATATTAAATTTATATCATTAACTTTGACAAAAAATAATAATTATGTTTGTAGATGACATTGATGGTTTTTTCGAAATGATTGAAAATCTTATCAAGGGGGAAGTAGAACTTACCGATGATTATTCGGGGAAAGTTTATGCCCTTGCAAACAAAGGTGACGAGGGTACACACATCACCATGATACCAATCGGAGAGAAAAACTTTGCAAACGAAATAAAATTGTTTGAGGAAGTTGAAAAAACAAAAGCACAAATCAATCATTTTTATGCAAGTATGGTTGAAGATGGCTTAACGCCAATCGCATTTTGCCACACCGAAATTTTCATTATCGGTGATATCAAACGAATTGTTTATTTGTGTGTCAAATTGAACGGTTCGGAAAGGAATATTGTTGGACAAAAACATTTCAAAATAGTTCAGGAAAAATCGTATGTAAATTCCGATGGTAGTGTGACCGAAGGAAGTACAAAATGTGTTGAGGTTGATATTAATTAATAAATAAAAATTGAAACAATGTCAAATGTTGAAAAAATTTTGAAGGCTCAAATTTTCTTCAAAGCAATCACCAACAAGGTTAAAACGGATATTAGCAATTATTCGTTAGACCACACATCAGCGTTTTTCGGACTTACTCATTCGGAGGAAGAGAACAAACCCGTTGTTGTTGGAACAAACCTGAATTTTGATGAAGGCTTTGTAAGGGAAATGGAAATTGATTATTTCATTGAAAAAACAAAAGAAGAAGGGCACGAAGTGTTTGCCTATTTGTACTATGACGTTTTTGAAAATGAAGAGAAAAAAGATGTTGTCAATTTCTATTATGTCTTCAATGGACAGAAAAAATTGAAAAAATCATTTTATATCGAACAGAATGAAATGACGGTTGATGCCAATGGTGATATTGTTAATGGCATCACTTTCAAATCATTTGAAAATTAACTACGGATGGTTTGTACCCTACCCCCTGACCTGAAAAGGTTGGGGGGCTTTCTGAACCTTTTTCTTAATTTTGTGTTTCATAATCATTAAATAAAAAGTAAGTATGAATTTTTTGCGATTGACCTATTCAGGTACTAATTCCGCGACCCTCATTAACATGGACGATGTGAGAACCATGTATGCAGTGACAGACCCCAAAGGCTTTTATGAACCATCCACAAAAGTATCCTTCAAGGATGGAAGTTTCATCAATGTTCGGGAAGATGTGAAGACAATTCAGAAGTTGTTAATTGATGTTGCCAATGGCATTCATCAGGACACCGAATGGGTTGAAGAAGTTGCATCACCGAAGCAAAGGTTTGAAACCAATTACAGAAAGAGGATAGTCTTCCGTGACCGAAACTACAATACGGCAGATACCTTCAATGAAAATCAATATTGATTCAAATGTTAAAGTTCCCCCAATACGGGGGAACTTTTTTGCCTATTCCACATCAAGTTATTATCTTTACATTACAATTAAATTAAATCGTATGATTAAAGATTATGTCATTTCCCTGCTGAAATCAAAAGAAGTTTTGGACAACAAGGCAAAAGAGGTCGCCTATCTGCTTAACAAGACCGACAAGGCTTCCTTTCCCATTTTTGACCATATCAATCATGTGGACATTGACCCCTATCAGGAAGTGGTTAAAATTGGCTCTGCGGACGAGCATCCGATTATGGGTGAATATATGTCTGCATCATTCACCTTCCCTTTGTCCTATTTGTCCATGAGCGAAGAAGAAATTTTAAACGAAATAAAAAAGTGATATGTTTGTTGAATTAAAATCCGTAAATTCATTTTTTGATACAGAAAAAGATGTTGTCATCTCAAGACAGAACAATCTAATTACAGTCACACCATTTAACACAGTTATGTTGTTCAAAGAATGGGTTGATATGTTGAGTGATGATGATATTATAACAATCAACGAAAATCGAAAATTATGTTAGCAGCATTATTTGGTATCGCTTGTGCCGTTTCAGGCTTTGCTATTGGATGGAATATCTGCAAGGGTGAAACCTTGCAAGACCTTGCCGAGAAAGGAGTATTGGACAAGGAATATTACAAAAAAGAAATGCAGAAACTATTGTAAGAAAATGACCCACAGAAATGTGGGTTATTTTTTGCCCCCAACACCCAAAACTGGCAAATATGAAAAATGTTAAATCTTTCATATTTTTTTGCAAAACTGGCAAAATGTATAAAAGTTATTCTTTTGTTAAAGTTTATAAAAACTGGTAAATTATATTCCCAATCAGTTGTTGTTAATGATTTGTTAATTATTTATATTTTAACAATTAAAATTATTTTGAAAAAAAATTGATTTTATTTGAAAATAAATTTGGTGGTTATGAAAAACTAATCTAATTTTGAATTCTAAATCAAACGAACCATGAGCAACAAATTGCAGAACACGAAATTGAATTGGAATGTGCGCTCCGAGGAACTGCGCACGGCATCAGGCATCATCCTGAACGACTACAAGGCATTAGTGCGTGATGACAACAACACACCCTTGTCGGTGGTGTCGCAAACGTACCAACCGTTTCAGAACTCCGAATTGTACGAACTGCTTGAGAAGGTATCAAAGCAGACGGGCGTAGCCATTGAAAAAAGTGGCTATTTCGGTGAAGGGGAGAAGGTCTATATTCAGTTGAAGACCGATGACCTTTCCATGCCCAAAGGTGACAAGGTGAAGGGCTACATCACGGGCATCAATTCCTTCGATGGAACGACATCCCTTGCCTTTGGGAATAGTAGCATCACCATTTCGTGCATGAACACATTTTACGCTGCCATGCGTGAATTGAAGACGAAAATTCGTCACACGAAAAACATGAGCATCCATATTGATGCCGTATGCAGGGACATTGATGTTGCCATTGAGCAGGAAAAGAGGATGTTTGAGCGCATCAAGCGGATGAGTGAGGTGACCATGACCGACAAGGTGAAAGACCTTGTTGTTAAGGCTCTGTTCAACCTTGATAGCACCCTTGACCTTCAGAAAGAGGATGCCGTATCCACGGTGACGAGGAATCGCATCAACCATTTCGGTATCGACCTGAAAACCGAATTGAATCAGAAAGGGGATAACCTTTGGGGACTTTTTTCAGGTGTGACAAGGTACACGACCCATTCAGCCGTGAAGGGCGATAGCACCGAAAGCAAGTTGTTCGGTACATCGGGCAAGCGGGAACGGGCGGTCTTCGATGCCCTCGCAGACCTTGTTAACTAACCGTTAGCAAGTTCACCCGACATCCCCCAATACGAAAGTGTTGGGGGATTTTTTGTTAATAAAATGTTTATTAACAAATGATTAACAAATCAAATGGGAGGGGAATTACATTTGCCAGTTTTGAAAGATTGTGAAAAATTTAACATCTCACCAATTTGCCAGTTTTCAGGGATGCTCGGTTCATTAACATAATATTAACAGATAAAAAAGAAATAAAATTTGCTACGAATTAAAATAGTGTTACTTTTACATTCTAAAACAAACAAACGATGGAAGCAAATCAGCAGAAAGCAATCGAAATTGCCGAGAACATCACGGACTATGTGAACACCTTTTCCCGCAGGGATGAGTTCAATATTGCCATGTCCAATCAACATCGGACATTGCAACAATCGTTCACCCGTCTTTGCTTGAAGTGGTTAGAGCATATCAGCAAAGATGAATATCGGACAGACCTTCGCAATCAGGCATCGAAGGAAATTGCCCAAAAGATTATTGCGGATTTCAAAGAGAAAAATAATGGATTCGTTCCATCAGATTTTATTGGTTATGTCTAAAATTTATTTACCTTTACAATCTAAATTCAAATGACATGAAAATGCAAAAGAAAAAGAAGCACACAATCCTGAAGGGTGAAGGGGTAAATCAGCACACCTTGTATGGCGAATTTGCCATAGAAGATAATGCTGAAATGCCTCAATTAAAGGTATCGGGCAGAACCGTCCTCAAACACGAACAACCCAATGGAGAGTTCGGAGAGCATAAAGGATTGGTGGTTGAACGTGGTACTTGGAGTGTCGGCAAACAAGTTGAATATAATCCTTTCAACCGCAGTATTACAAGGGTATGGGATTGATTATATTGCCTACCTATTATATTAATGGGTAGGCAATTTTTTTTTGTTTGTTTGATATTATTATATTACTTTTACATTCTAAATTAAATAAGATTATTTATTATTCAATGTATTAAAACATCACAATATAATCTTTTATTCAAATAACATATATTTATCTAAAAATATGATATGAAAAGTAGAAGATTAATATTAGAAACAAATCAAAAAATAATTACAAAAAAAGGGATTGAAACCAAATGGACTTTTTTATGTGATGTTGAATATAAACAATATGGTAAAACAATTAGAAGAATTGTTAAAGTGCAATGTGATTGTGGTAAAATAAAAGAAGTTCAGTTAAATAATATAATCGCTGGACATTCTATTTGTTGTGGAATTAGTCCATGTAAAACAGCATATAATAAAAACAAGAGAAGTTTAGAAACAACATATAATTCTTTATTTTACGCATATAAAAAGGGGGCATCCGACAGAAATTTGAACTTTGAATTATCAAAAGAAGAATTCAAAGAATTTTTGAACAAGAATTGTTTTTATTGTGGTGAACCCCCATCTAATTTATATCAAATCAAAAATAGTAAAACGGGTGAAATTAGAGCAGGTATTCCGTTACTATATAATGGTATTGATAGATTAGATAACAAAATTGGTTATACAATAGAAAATAGCATCACTTGTTGTGATATGTGTAATAAAATGAAAAGGAGTTATGAATTCACAAATTTTTTAGAACAGATAAAAAAAATATACAGGCATAAATTTGGTGATTTAATATAAACATATTATCTTTACATTCTAAAACAAACAAATCATGGCAAATCCGCTTATTCATTCAAAGTCAAGTGTCAAAAGATGGGGTGGCAAGGTTGAGGATTATATTAACATACATATTCTTTTGGATTCACCAAAAGAATGTATGAACAATAACGCATCAAGAGCATTAACGCATAACACATGGTTTGCGTATCACATTGTACCAAAGATATTCGGGTATAACATTGTCAATTCCGATGGAAAGTCTGTTGATGTTGTTGATATTGCCATGCTTCATATTGCAGAAGATTTCCGTATGAAATTCGTTCCAACCCCACAGGACTATTTGAAGCATTTGCAATTACAACCGTGGATGAACAATGGTGTGAAGGAATTGGATAACGATGAAGGAAAAAAGATTGTCGAAGAACTTAACAATAAAATCCATAACAATTAAAATCAATTAAAATGTCAAGTATTACAAAAGATGAAAGGGAATTGGATGTCATTAAGCAATGGAAGGAACTGAAAATTACATCAGTCGAATTTCATTTCGATTGTGGTGGCGATAGCATGGGTAGCACCGATTTCTATGTGAAAACAAATGAAGGGAATATCAATGCACCCGATATTGTTGGTTACTTTGATGAAGAGATTTACAAGCGTGTGGAGTTTTATGAGAATAGCGATGGACATTACATAGGTGAATCGGGTGTGGTTGAAATTACTCTTAATGAGGTTGATGAGCCTTTTTTCAGTTATGACAAAATTTCTACAAGTGAATGGAGTGAAACTATATCCAAAACAGAGAAAGTCGAATTGACAAATGAAGAAGCCGAGTTCGTCAGAAATTATATCACATCATTTAATGGTAGAAATGATAATGAATATACCATAAATTATTTACAAGATTTCATCATGTCAGACAAACAAGAAGAAATGATTGTTAGCATTATCAATAAGGTGGATGATATGGCATTAAATTTGGATATGGATGATGTTGTTGGAGATGGTGAAATTACCGACCATGAACTATACTCCTATGAATATGTGGATATGGCAGATGAAAACCGTATGAATGTTCAAGTATATAAATCCGCTTACATAACTAAAGAAGATTAAAATCATGGCAAAGATTATCATTAACAATGTTCCTTTCGAGTATGACAATGGTTGTGCTGTATTGAAGTTGAAGCACAAGGAATGTCCTTTCCCCGAACTTTCCGAAGTATGGGATGATATCATTCCCATGTCCTTTCAGGACATTGCTACGAAACTTACGAACCTTGAACAGAGGCGAGTGGCAATCCTTTATTTGGGTGTGGAACGTCTGCAAGAGCAAGTAAATCCAATATTGCTTTCAAAAGAAACTATCCGAAAAACTACTACATGGATTACTGCGGATGGTAACATTGAAACGCATACGTTTGACGATACCTACGAACTATTTGAAGTTGGGGCAGCGAAAATAAGGGAAGGTTTGGGTGATAAAATGAGAGTGATAAATGATGTTCATTATGTTCGTTGCAAGGACACATCAACAGACAGAGTGTATTTTATTTGGGTGGACAAAAATGGTATTTTGGTAACAAACGATTGGAAAGAAAATAGTTTTAATCCAATTTCAGCCATTGCTTGGACATTCACAACCCTTGTTCCCCAAGGTAAGATTGAGAAGATTATCCGTCAGGGTGATTGTATCCTTATCAAACACAAGGATGGTATCAAATTGCTTGATAGTGAAAGGCATTTAACCGAGCAAGAGTATCGGATGCTACTGGAAGAAGAAAGTTAATGTTATCACAAAAAGCACTACCCTGAAAAATTGGGTAG
>VFQS010002130.1_pt1 | contig 16833 bp, 16 predicted proteins | sample 3512361 | NCBI WGS metagenome assembly VFQS01 (sample SAMN10412375, study PRJNA504923) | tailings metagenome | isolation source: Relicate 1 Philex TSF3 active mining | place: Philippines
CGGGCAGGTTCTGGCGGATCATCCGGATCGCCTCCACCGTGGCCAGGCCGTTCTCACGGTCTTCCTCGATGCCGGTGGAGATGGGCAGCGCGAGGGGGTCGTAGAAGATCTCGTGGGCCGGGATGCCGAATTCGAGGGCATCGCGGTAGGCGCGCTGGGCGATGGCGAACTTGCGCTCCGCCGTGCGGGCCATGCCCTCCTCATCGATGGTGCCCACCACCACACCGGCGCCGTAATCGCGGGCCAGCTCCAGCACCTTGAAGAAGCGTTCGTCGCCGTCTTCGTAGTTGGTGGAGTTGAGGATGCACTTGCCACCGGCCATCTTGAGGCCGGCCTCCATCTTCTGCCACTCGGTGGAATCGAGCATCAGCGGCAGGTTCACGTTGGTCACGAGCCGGCTCACCAGCTCGTGCATGTCGTGCACGCCATCGCGGCCCACATAGTCGACGTTCACGTCGAGCACGTGGGCATTCTCCTTCACCTGGCTGCGGGCCACGGCCACCAGGCCGTCCCAGTCTTCCGCGTTGAGCAGCTCGCGCACCTTCTTTGAGCCGCTTGCATTGAGCCGCTCGCCGATGATCAGGAAGGAGTTGTCCTGCAGGTAGGGGGTGACGCCGTAGATCGAGGCGGCGGCGGGTTCGTAGCGCAGGGCCTTGCGGGCCTCCGCCGAGGGCTTGCGTACGGGCCGTTCCGCCGGCCGCATCTCACGGGCCAGCTCAGCGAGGGCACCGATGTGTTCGGGGGTGGTGCCGCAGCAGCCGCCGATCACCTGCACGCCGAGATCTTCCACGAAGTGCAGCATCTGCATCTTCATCTCCACCGGTGTGAGCCGGTAGTGGGCCACGCCGCCGATGTTCTCGGGCAGGCCGGCGTTGGGGATGCAGCTCACCACGAAGGGGCTGTGCTCGCTGAGGTAGCGCACGTGCTCCTTCATCTGCTCCGGGCCGGTGGCGCAGTTGAGGCCCAGCACATCAATGCGGAACGGCTCCAGGATCGCCACCACCGCGGCGATGTCCGAGCCCACCAGCATCGTGCCGGTGGTTTCCATGGTGACGCTCACCATCAGCGGCCTGCGCTCACCGGTGGCGCTGAAAGCCTCCTCGATGCCCTGCAACGCCGCCTTGATCTGCAGCACGTCCTGGCAGGTCTCCACGATGAAGAGATCCACATCGCCGGCGATCAGGCCCTCCGCCTGCTCGCGGAAGGAGGCCTTCATCGTGTCGAAGTCGATGTGGCCGAGGGTGGGCAGCTTGGTGGTGGGGCCCACCGAGCCGGCCACGAAGCGTGGCTTCTCCGGCGTGCTGTAGGCATCGGCCATCTCCCGGGCCAGCTCGGCGGCCCGTTTGTTGATGGCGATCGCCTGGTCTTCGAGCCCGTATTCCGCCAGCACGATCGAGGTGGCCCCGAAGGTGTCCGTCTCGATCACATCGGCGCCCACGTCCAGGAACAGCCGATGCACCGCCTGCACCGCATCCGGCCGGGTGAACACCAGGTTCTCGTTGCAGCCCTCCAGGGCCGGCCCGCCGAAGTCATCGGCGCTGAGGTCCATCTGCTGCAGCGAGGTGCCGGTGGCGCCGTCGAACACGAGCACTGGCCGGGATGGGTCGTGCAGGCGCTCCAGAAAGCCGGTCCGGCGGACCTGGACGACCTGGCCGGGAGCGGCGGCGTGGGAGGCGGCGGCGGAAGGGGCCATCGGTACTGCGGAATGGTGTGGGGTCAACCGTCGATCCGGACCCTCGTGACCCAGTGGTCATACTCGGGATCCCGGCCCTGCGTGATCAGGGTGAGCCGTTCGCGCAGGCGATCCATCACCGGCCGCTCGGCCGGCAGGTCGGTGGTTTCGACCCGGCGCACCGGCGTGACCCGGGCTGCGGTGCCGCTGAGGAACACCTCATCGGAGATGAACAGCTCGCTCTTGTCCACCGGGCGCTCCAGGGTGGGGATGCCCATGGCCCGCGCCAGCTCCAGCACGCTGGCCCGGGTGATGCCCTCAAGGATGTCCTGGTCGACCCCCGGAGTGATCAGCACGCCGTCGCGCACGATGAACAGGTTCATGCCACTGGCTTCGCTCACCTTGCCGCGGCTGTTGAGCAGCAGGGCCTCATCGAAGCCGCTCTTCACCGCCTCGGTTTTGGCCAGGGAGCTGGTGATGTAGGCGCCGCTGATCTTGCCCCGCAGGGGCAGGGAGCGGTCCTCCTGGCGGGTCCAGGAGCTGATCCGGCAGCTCACGCCCTGGGGGGAGAGGTAGTCGCCCAGCTCGATGCCGTAGATCAGGAAGTCGGTCTCGATGTCGTGCAGCCGCGGCGAGATGCCGAGATCGCTGGTGTAGACGAAGGGGCGCAGATAGATCGGTGCCGTGGGCCGGTTGGCGCGCAGAAAGGCCTCGATGGCGGTGTGGATCGTGGCCTCCGGCAGCTCCGTGAGCAGCAGCCGGGCGCTCTGGCTCAGGCGGCGCGCGTGGCGATCGGCGCGGAACAGCAGGATCTCGCCGGCATCATCGGGATTGGGGATGGCGCGCATGCCGCCGAAGGCGCCGGTGCCGTAGTGGAGCGCATGGGTGGCCACCGAGAGGGTGGCTTCGGCAAAGGGAACGCACTGACCTCCGAACCAGGCGTAGGGGAGGAACTGGTGCATGGGAGGCCGTAGGAGTCGCCCGATCTTCTCACCGCACAGAGCAGGATGGGGCCATGCATCGTCTGGCGGCCGTTCCCGGCTCCACCACCACCGACGGCGAGGGCCCTCTGCCCTTCGTGGAGCAGCCCGCGGCGCCGCTGGTGCTGCTGAGCAGCGCCGACACGGACCTGCTGGCGGTGGAGGCCCTGCTGGAGCAGGAGCCGGAGCTGCTCGGAGGACAGGCCCTGCGCGGCCTCAACCTGGCGGCCCTCGCCCACCCGGCGGTGATCGATCACTACGTGGCCTCCAGCCTGGCCGAGACGCGCCTGGTGGTGGTGCGGCTGCTGGGGGGCCGCGGCCACTGGAGCTACGGGCTGGAGTGCCTCGCCCGCTGGGCCTGCGCCATGCCGCACCGCCGGCTGCTGGTGCTCGCCGGCACCGCCGGAGAGGAGGAGGCCCTGGCGGAGCTGGGCAGCGAGCCAGCCCTGGCACGCGCCCTGGCGGCCTGCCTGCGGGAGGGCGGTCCCGCCAATCTGCGCCAGGTGCTGCTCTGCCTGGGCTCCCTGCTGGCCGGAGAGCCGGCGGCGGCGCCCGCGGCCTGCCCGGCCCCCGACCCCCTGCCCCACGACTGGCGCGATGAGCCCGGCGAACGGGTGGGATTGATCCTCTACCGGGCCCTCTGGCAGGCCGGCGACCTGGCCCTGATGGAGGCGGCCCTGGCGGCGCTGCGGCAGCGCGGCCTCTGCCCGCGGGCCCTGTGGGTGAGCAGCCTGCGCGATGCCGCGGTGCAGCGGGGGGTGTGCGATCTCTACCGGCGCGAGGGGGTGCAGCTGGTGCTCTGCGGCACCGGCTTCGCTTCCGTGGCCCTGGAGGAGGCCGGCCAGGGGGCGCCGCTGTGGCGCGCGCTGGCGGTGCCGGTGCTGCAGCTGCTGGTGAGCGGCCGCTCCCGGGCCGGCTGGGACTCCAGCAGCATCGGGCTCGGTCCCCTCGATCTGAGCCTGCAGGTGGCCCTGCCGGAGCTCGATGGCCGCATCAGCACGCGTGTGGGCGGCTTCAAGGAGGTGGCCGGCTCCAGTGCGCGGCTCGGCACGGCGCTCCAGCGCCTGGTGCCCGATCCCGAGCGGCTCGACTGGGTGGCCCGGCTGGCCCTGGCCTGGATCCGCCTGCGCCGCACCCGGGCCGAGGAGCGGCAGGTGGCCCTGGTGCTGGCCAACTACCCCACCCGCAACGCCCGCCTCGCCAACGGCGTGGGCCTCGACACGCCGGCCAGCACCGCCCTGATGCTCCGCTGGCTGGTGGAGGCCGGCCACGATCTGGGTGATCCCGCTGCGCTGCCGGCCGATGGCGAGGCCCTGATCGCCCGCCTGCTGGCCGGCCGCACCAACGACCCCGAGAGCGCCCATCAGGCCCCCCTCACCCACCTGCCCCTGGACCGCTACCAGGCCTGGTGGCAGGAGCTGCCGCAGGCGGGTCGGCGGCGGCTGGAGGCGGTGTGGGGGCCACCGGAGCGGGATGGGGGCCTGGAGCGCGACGGCGCGGGCCAGCCCGCCTTCCCTGTGCGCGGCCTGCGCTTCGGCCGGGTGGTGGTACTGGTGCAGCCCTCACGCGGCTACGACCGCGACCCAGCCCTCAGCTATCACAGCCCCGACCTGCCCCCCACCCACGCCTACCTGGCCCAGTACCTCTGGTTGCGGGAGGAGTTTGCCGCCCATGTGGTGGTGCATGTGGGCAAGCACGGCAACCTCGAATGGCTGCCCGGCAAGGGGGTGGGCCTCTCCGCCGACTGCTTCCCGGAGTGGGCCCTGGGGCCCCTGCCCCACCTCTATCCCTTCATCGTCAACGACCCGGGTGAGGGGAGCCAGGCGAAGCGCCGCGCCCAGGCGGTGATCCTCGACCACCTCACGCCGCCCCTGGGGCGGGCGGGCCTGCACGGCGAGCTGCGGGAGCTGGAGGCCCTGCTCGATGAGTACTGGGAGGCCTGCCAGCTCGGGGCGGAGCGGAGTGGGCCGCTGCGCGAAACCCTGGCCCGCCGGCTGGAGGCGCTGCAGCTCCCCCAGGCCGCCCCGGCCCCGCTGGAGGACCGGCTCGATGCCCTCGATGGCTACCTCTGCGAGCTGAAGGAGGCCCAGATCCGCCTGGGGCTGCACACCTACGGCACCCTGCCGCAGGGGGCCAAGCTGGCGGAACTGTTGCTGTGCCTGGCCCGGGCCCCCCAGGCCGGCATCCCGGGCCTGGTGCAGGCCATCGCCACAGACCTCGGCCTGCAGCTCGATCCATGGGCTGATGCCGAGGAGAGCGCGCTCCAGCCGGTGGACCGCGAGCGGCTGCTGGCCCTCACACCCGGCCGCGCCGCGGTGGCCCCGGCCCTGCGCCACGTGGGGGATGCGGTGGCCCTGCTGGAGGAGCGCGCCCTGGCGCTGGTGCAGGCGGAACTGGCAAAGCCGGAACTGGCCCAGCCGGAACTTGATGTGCCGCCGCTTCTTCGCCCAGCGCCGAATGGGGCCGAAGGCGCCACCGCCCTCGCCCTGGGCCACCTGCGTCGGCGGCTGCTGCCACCCCTGCTGGCCTGCGCCGAGGCCGAACGGAAGGCCCTGCTCACGGGCCTGGCCGGTGGCTGGATCGCCGCGGGTCCGAGCGGCGCGCCCAGCCGGGGCCGCAGCGACCTGCTGCCCACGGGCCGCAACTTCTACAGCGTGGATCTGCGCGGCCTGCCCACCGAGGCCGCCTGGGACCTGGGCCGGCGCAGCGCCGAGCTGCTGCTGGAGCTGCACCTGCAGGAGCAGGGCGACGACCTGCGCCGCCTGGCCCTCTCGGTATGGGGAACCGCCACCATGCGCAACGGCGGCGAAGACATCGCCCAGGCCCTGGCCCTGCTGGGGGTGCGCCCCGTGTGGGACGGGCCCACCCGGCGGCTGGTGGACCTCGAACTGATCCCGCTGCGGGAACTGGGCCGCCCCCGGGTGGATGTGACCCTGCGCATCTCCGGCCTGTTCCGCGATGCCTTCCCCCAGCTGGTGGCCTGGTTCCAGCGGGCCTGCCGGCTGGTGGCGAGCGCCGATGGGGAGCCTGAGGCCATGAACCCGCTGGCGGCCGCGGCACGGCGCGAGGGCAGCAGCTCCCGGGTGTACGGCTCGGCACCGGGGGCCTACGGCGCCGGCCTGCAGGGGTTGATCGAGAGCGGCCAGTGGGAAGGCCGCCACGACCTGGCCGAGGCCTACCTCAACTGGAGCAGCTGGCGCTACGAGGAGGCCCCCGCCGACGATCCCGCCGCCGGCGGCCTGGCGGTGCGGGCCGACCGCCAGGGGCTCGAGCAGCGGCTGCGGGGGGTGCAGGTGGTGCTGCACAACCAGGACAACCGCGAGCACGACCTGCTCGACTCCGACGACTACTACCAGTTCCAGGGGGGGCTGAGCGCCGCGGTGGAGCAGCTCAGCGGCCAGGCACCGGCGCTCTGGTTCGCCGACCATTCCCGCAGCCAGCGGCCGCGCCTGCACCGGCTGGAGAAGGAATTCGACAAGGTGCTGCGCTCACGGCTGCTCAATCCCCGCTGGATCGGCGCCATGCAGGAGCACGGCTACAAGGGCGGCTTCGAGCTGGCCGCCAGCCTTGAATACCTCTTCGCCTACGACGCCGCCACCGATCGCGTTCCCGACTGGGCCTACGGGGCGATCAGGCGCCAGTGGCTCGCCGATCCCGAGGTGCTCGCCTTCCTGCGGCGCGCCAATCCCTGGGCCCTGCGCGACATGGGCGAACGCTTGCTGGAGGCCCACCACCGCGGGCTCTGGCAGGGAGCCTCTGCGGAGGATCTGGCCGGCTTGCGGCAGCTGGTGCTTGAGAGTGAAGGGCTGGTGGAGGGGGCCCCGTGAGGGCCCCCGCTCCGTGGCTTCAGGCGTTGAGGTCCTTGGCCATCGCCTTGAAGGGGTTGATATCGCCCGGGCGGCCGCCCTGCTGGGTGATGCTGGGCTGATCCGAGCTGCCCTCCTCCTTCACCTTGCGGGCGGCGGGGGCGGTGTTGGTGGTGGCGTTCACCGCCAGGGCGGAGCCCTTCTTGCGGGCATCCAGCTCGGCCTGCGACATCGGCTGGGCGAAGGTTTTCTTCACCGGCTTGGGCACCCCGCCGGTGAGGCTCATCTCGGCTTCGGTGGTCTGCATGCCGCCCAGGCCGGGCGTGGCGTTCTTGAGGCTGGCTTCCATCGAGGCCACCTCGGCCACCATCTCCTTGTCGCCGGGGCTGTCGAGGGTGCCGGGGAAGGTGTGGCGGATGGTGTTGGAGCGGCGCATGAAGTTCACGTCGCCCAGGGTGCTGGAGGCCTCCGCATCGAGGAAGAAGGCTTCCTTCTTCTCAGGGCCGTTGGAGGCCGCCGACTGACCGGAGACCTTCACCGCGTCGGAACGGGAACCCAGCAGACGATCGAACAGACCCATCGGACAAGAGAGGCATGTGTCGACAAACCCTAGCGACCGCAGAGGGCCAGACCGTGGGTATCGGTGCCGCAACTCAGCAAAAGGCCACGATCGCCCAGGTCGGCGGCGATGGCCTCGCACACCAGCGGGCTGGGGCGCCAGCGGGGCTGCTGTTCGTAGTCGTACCAGGCTTCCGCCCCATCGAGGCCGGCCTGGGCGGCGGCGGCGATCAGGCGGCCATGGGGCAGGCGGTAGCGGGCCGGATGGGCCAGCAGGGCGAGCCCACCGGCGGCGGCGATCGACTCCTGCACCGCCTCCACCCGCAGGGCGGCTCCGGTGGCCGCGGCACCGCTGAGATAGGGCTCCAGGCTGGCGTGATCCGGGCCGAAGCCGAGCCCCAGCACGTGCACCAGACAGCCATCCAGCAGGCAGCTGATTTCCACACCGCGCCACAGCACGGGCACCGCCTGGCCGGCGGCCTCCGCCTCGGCAAACACCGCGGCCGCGGCCGCGTGGCCAGCCACGCTGTGGTGATCGGTGATGGCCAGGTGCTCCAGGCCGAGGGCGAGGGCCTGGCGCGCCAGCTCAGCTGCCGCCAGGCTGCCGTCGCTGTGGAGGCTGTGGCAGTGCAGGTTCACCCGGCCGGGGCAGCAGGCGGGCCCCACGCTGCGCAGCACCGCGGCCAGGGGGTGGGCCGCCGCCTCAGGCCGCAGCGCCACCACCGGCCTCCGCCGCCTCGGCGGCCAGGCGCTCGGCGCGCAGGCGCCGCCAGCGGGCATAGAACTGGATCGAGGCGGCCATGAACACCACCAGCGCCACCAGGAACCAGGTGGCGGCTCCGGTGGGGAACTGGTTCTTGAACACCACCAGCATCACCACCACCACCAGCAGCAGCGTGGGCAGCTCATTGAGCGCCCGCAGCCCGCGGGGGCTCCAGCCACAGTTGCCGCCCTGCAGCTGGCCCATCAGCCGGTAACAGAAGGCGTGGTAGGCCAGCAGGGCCGCCACGAAGCCGAGCTTGGCGTGCATCCAGCCCTGCTGCAGCCAGGCGGGATTCACCAGCAGCAGGCCGATGGCGCAGACCACCGCCACCACCATGCCCGGGGTGGTGATGATGTTGGCCAGGCGCCGCTCCATCAGGGCGTACTGGGCCTGGAAGGCCTGGCGCAGGGCAGGTTCGAACTCCTCGGCCTCGCGGTGGTAGATGAACAGCCGCACGAGATAGAACAACCCGGCGAACCACACCACCACCCCCACGATGTGGAGGGTCTTGAACCAGAGGTAGGCCTCCGCTGGCCAGGTGAAGGCGAGGGGCAGGGTGTGGAGGCCCAGCAGGCAGTGAAGCGGGAACAGGATCGGGGCCGTCATCGGGGCCGCAACGGATCAGGCCAAGGTAGGGGCGCGCCCGCGGATCCGGCCGGAGGGGTGACAGCCGGGTCTGAAGGGTGACAGCCGGGCCGCCCGTCGCCAGCCTGGGGAGCGAACCGCGCCATCCGCCGATGATCCCCCCGCAGAAACAGATGACCGGGATGATCGGCCATCCAGTGGCCGAGAACCCGATCGACCTGATGTTCGATGCGGTGTTCGCCCACTACGGCCTGCCCTGGCAGTTCTGGAAGAACGATGTGGCCACCGAGGCCGATCTGGCCCTGGCCATCGCGGCCCTCCGCCCCCTGGGCTACAGCGGCATGTGCATCACCGTGCCCTGGAAGGTGGCCGTGATGCCCTTGCTCGATGAGCTCGATGACGACGTGCGCGCCATCGGTGCCGCGAACTACATGACCATCGAGAACGGCCGGTTGATCGGCCACAACAACGATGGCAAGGGCGTGGTGAAGGCGATCGAGAAGGTGGCGCCCCTGCGCGGCCAGCGGGTGGTGATGCTGGGCGCCGGTGGTGCCGGCCGCGCCATGGCGGTGGAGATCGCCTGGGCCGGGGCCGCCCACCTCACCCTGATGACCCGGCGCGAGGAGCAGGGCCGCGAGGTGGCGGAGATCGTGACCCGCGCCTCCGGGGTGCCCTGCGACTGGCAGGCCTGGCAGGGGGAGGTGGTGGTGCCTGAGGGCACCGGCCTGCTGATGAACGCCACCCACCTGGGCTGCGCGCCGGATCTGGAGCCGATCCCGCTGCGCTGGGATTCGGTGCCGCCGGGCTGCGTGGCGGTGGATGTGATCACCAACCCCCGCATCACGCCGTTCCTGGCCACCGCCCGGGAGCGCGGCTGCCCGATTGTGGATGGGGTGGAGATGCTCGTGCAGCTGGCGATGCAGATCTTCGAGCGCTGGACGGGCATCCAGCCGGAGGAGGCGGTGTTCCAGCGGGCCGTGGCCGCCGCCCTCGGCGAGGGTTAGGCCGCGCTGCGCCGCCACAACCCCAGCCATTCCCCCTCCCGGCCGCCGGCGGAGCCCTGGGCCGGCTCCCACAGCAGCGGCACCAGTCCGCTGGCGTGGATCTGCTGCTCCAGCAGGGCGGGGTCGCTGCCCCAGGGCGGGCCGCCGGGACGGCCATGGCACCAGAACAGGGCCAGCAGCCAACCACCCGGCCGCAACAGCGACGCCACGGCGTCGAGATAGGCGGGCCGCTGGCTGGGGTCGATCGCGCAGAAGCAGGTGTGCTCCAGCACGCCATCCATGCTGCCCGGCCCGCAACCGCCCGCGGCCAGGGCCTGGGCATCGAACAGATCCGCCTGCAGCCAGCGGAGGGCGGCACCGCCATCGCCATGGAGCCGCCGGGCCTCCTCCAGGGCTGCGGCGCTGAAATCCAGGCCCAGTGCCCTGAAGCCCAGGTCCGCCAGCAGGGCGGCCTCATGGCCCCGTCCGCAGCCCGGCACGAGCACCCAACCATCGCCCGGCGCCGGCGCCAGGGGGTGCGACCCCAGGAAGGAGGCCAGGGGCGGCGCCGCCTGGCCGAGCTCCCAGCCGTCGCGCCCCTCCCGGTAGCGGCGCTCCCACGCCTGCGCCGGGTTCTCCAGGCCCTGGGGCCCGGCCCCAGGGAGTTGCTGGCTGTCGGTCATGGCGGGGGCAGGGCTTGCCAGCCACTCTGATCGCCATCCGCCTACGCCAGCCTGCGCTCGCCTGCGTCCGCCTGCGCGAACCCGGAAATCGACGCCCTTGCGCCGGAAACTTATGCGGCTAAGCTCATAGGAGCAATTGCTAGGCCGTGGTGCTCTCCGCCAGTCCCCTGCTCAGCGCGGCCGCCGGTGGTGCCCCCCTGCTGGTGCGCCAGCTGTTTGACGCCCCCACCGGCACCTTCACCTACCTCCTGGCCGATGGGGCCAGCGCCGAGGGCGTGCTGATCGATCCGGTGTTCGAGCAGCACGAGCGGGATCTGGCCCTGGTGCGCGAGCTCGGCATCCAGCTGGTGGCCTGCCTCGACACCCATGCCCATGCCGACCACGTGACCGGAAGCTGGCTGATGCACCAGGCCAGCGGCAGTGCGATCGGCCTGGCGGCCTCAGCCCGGGCCGAGAACGTGACCCTGCCACTGGATGACGGCAGTCGGGTGAGCTTCGGTGCCCGCTGGCTGGAGGTGCGCAGCACCCCGGGCCACACCGATGGCTGCCTCACCTTCGTGCTCGACGACCAGCGCCTGGCCTTCACCGGTGATGCCCTGCTGGTGCGGGGCTGCGGCCGCTGCGACTTCCAGCAGGGGGATGCCCGCACCCTCTGGCGCTCGATCACCGGCCGCATCCTCAGCCTGCCCGATGCCTGCCTGCTGTATCCGGGTCACGACTACACCGGCCGGGGCGTGACCTCGGTGGCAGAGGAGAAGGCCTTCAACGCCCGCCTCGGCGGCGGCGCCACCGAGCGGGACTTCGTGGGCCACATGGAGGCGATGCGCCTGCCCCACCCGCACCGGATCGCCGAGGCCCTCCCCGCCAACCTGCGCAGCGGCCGCCCGCGCCAGCCGCAACCGGCCGCGGCAGCCCCCTGGGCGCCCGTGCGGCTCAGCTACGCCGGCCTGCCGGAGCTGCCACCCGAATGGCTGGCGGAGCACCTTGAGGCCGTCACGGTGCTCGACGTGCGCAGCCGCGAGGAGTTTGAGGGGCCCGACGGCCGCATCGCCTCCAGCCTGCTGATCCCGCTCCCGGAACTGGAGGCCCGGGCCAGCGAGCTTCCCGCCGCTGCGCCGCTGGTGCTGGTGTGCCATTCCGGCAGCCGCTCGGCCCTGGCCACCCAGCAGCTGCTCAAGGCAGGCCGCAGCGCCGTGGCCAACCTGCGCGGCGGGCTGCGGGGCTGGAGGGACGCCGGGTTCCCCCTGGAGGGGCCCACAAGCGACTGACCTGCTGCACCGCAACCCCCGCTTCGCCTTCCATGACCTCCACCATCCCCAGCGCAAGCCCCCACGCCCTGGCAGAAGAGCTGCGCAATTCCCGCATCACCGTGATCGATGTGCGCGAACCGATGGAGTTCGCCTCCGGCCACATCCCCGGCAGCGTCAACGTGCCTCTGGGCCGCCTCAGCACCGCCGAGCTGCCTGCCCTCCCCCTGGTGCTGGTGTGCCAGAGCGGCAGCCGCAGCGCGCGCGGCGTGGCCCTGCTGCGCAGCCGGCTCCATCCCCGCCCGGTGAGCGACCTGGCCGGCGGATTGCCGAGCTGGGAGCAGGCCGGTCTGCCCGTGGAGCGCCTGCGCCATGCCCCCCTGCCGCTGATGCGCCAGGTGCAGATCGCCGCCGGCTCCCTCGTGCTCCTCGGCCTCACCCTCAGCCAGCTCGTCGCACCGGCCTGGATCCTGCTCACCTGGTTCGTGGGGGCCGGGCTCACCTTCGCCGGGATCACCGGCTTCTGCGGCATGGCGCGGCTGCTGGCCGCCATGCCCTGGAACCGGATGCGGCCATGAGCCTGGCGGTGGCGCTGCTGCTGCTGGCCGGTGGCCTGCTGATCGGCATCCTGCTCAGCCTGCTCGGAGCCGGTGGCTCCATCCTGCTGCTGCCGCTGCTGGTGAGCGGCGTCGGCCTGGCCAGCGCGGAGGCGGTGCCGCTCTCGCTGATCGTGGTGGCGCTGCTGGCCGGAGTGAGCGCCGTTCCGGGCCTGCGGCGGCGGTGCTTCGCTCCAGGACCCGCCCTGATGCTGGGCCTTCCATCCCTGGCCGGCAGCTGGTTCGGCGGGGCTCTGGTGCGGGCGGATTGGGTGCCGGAAGCCGTGCAGCTGCTGCTGTTCACGGGTACGGCGCTGGCGGCAGCCGTGATGCTGCTGCGGGGCGGCCGAACGCCCCACAGCCCTGCCCCGGTGCGGGTCCACCGCCAGCCGGCCAGCAGCCTGCTGATCGGCCTGTTGATCGGGCTGCTCACGGGCGTGGCCGGCGTGGGCGGCGGTTTTGCGATCGTGCCCGCCCTCGTGCTGCTCGCCGGACTGCCGATGCTGGCGGCCAGCTGCACCAGCCTCGTGCTGATCTGCCTCAACGCCCTGGTGGCCTTGCTGGCCCAGGGGCACTGGCCGGCCGCATCGCTGCCGACCCTGGCTCCCCTGCTGCTGGGCGGCATGGTTGGCTCCCTTCTCGGCCAGCAGCTGGCCCCGCACCTGCGGGAACGGCAGCTGCGCAGCGGCTTTGCGGCTCTGCTGCTCCTCTCCGCCCTGATCACCCTGCTGGAGGCCTGGCAGCGCGCCAGACCTTCCCTGCCCCTATCGCTGGAGCCCCTGCGGCCATGGCCGCGGCTCGAGGCGCAGGCTCAGCCCGGAAGCTCCGGCCCAGCGGTGTTTCCCCGCCGGCGCTGAGCGGGCCGTCGCGCCTGGTTGCGGCAGCGCTCCGAGCAGTAGCGCACCTCCTCCCACACGTCCTTCCATTTGCGCCGCCACTGGAAGGGACGGCCGCAGCAGGCACACAGCTTGGTGGGGCGATCCGCGTGGTGAGGCATACGGCCATCCTCACCCGGGGCCTGCGCAACGGATCGTTAAGGTGATGCATTGCGCCACGGATCTGGCCCACATTTCCAGCGTTTCGCCGGCCGCAGGGCCTGGTCGCCGCTTTCTCTACCGGCTCGGGCCGGTGTTCATCCTGCTGGCCCATCTCGGCTGCGGGTTGCTCCTCTTCACCGGGCTGGGCCCGGCTGCGGCCCTCTGGGCGCTGGCTCTCTACCTGGTGCGGATGCTCGCCACCACGGCGATCTACCACCGCCTGGTGACCCACGGCAGCTATGAGGCGCCACGCCTGGTGTGGTGGATCGGCTGCCTGGTGGCAGCCTCCTCCGGCCAGATGGGCCCGAGCTGGTGGAAGGCCCACCACCTGGCCCATCACCGCCACACCGACACCGCCGCCGATCCGCATACGCCCCTGCTGCGCAACCGCTGGCAGGGGTTCTGGCATTCCCAGGTGGGCTGGCTGCTCGACAGCAGCTTCCACCCCGAGGAGCTGCCGGCCGATGTGGAGGCCGATCCCGTGCTGCGCCTGATCGACAGGCTGCATGTGCTGCCTCCCCTGGCCCTGGGCCTGATCTCCTGGTGGATCGGCGGGCTGCCCTGGCTGGCGGCCTACTGCCTGAGCACCACCCTGCTCTTCCACGGCGTGGCCAGCGTGAATTCCGTGGCGCATCTGCTGGGGGATCAACCCTTCGCCAGCGGCGATGCCAGCCGCAACAACCGCTGGGTGGCCCTGATCACCCTCGGGGAGGGCTGGCACAACCTGCACCACGTGTTCCAGGGCTCGGTGCGCCAGGGGTTCACCCTGCGGGATGGCCGGGTGTGGGTGCTTCCCGATCCCACCTACCGCTTCATCCGTCTGCTGGAACAGTTCGGCCTGGCCCGCAAGCTGCGCATCCCCAGCGACAGGGCCCTGCTGGCCAGGGCCGCCAGCTGAGGCGTTGAATCGGCGGCCGTCGGCAGGCTCTTCTGAAGGCTCATCGGAAGCCTCATCTGAAGACCCATCGGAAGCCTCAGCCGGCGGCCACCAGCAGCAGGAGACGGTTTCCTTCGGGATCCTGCAACCACGCTTCGGCCCCGAAGGCTTCACGCCGGGCCGGCTCCAGCAGCGCGGCACCGAGGGGCAGGGCCCACTGCAGCCAGGCGGACAGCACCGCCACCGGATCGGCGGAGCCGGGCCCGCGGCGCAGGCAGAGGGCAAGCCTGCCGCTGCCCCGGGCGACGGGACGGCGGCGTGAGGGGGTGTACAGCTCGAGTTGGCCACCCCCGGGCCAGGGAACCCGCCAGTGGTTGCCGTTGAAGCCCTGGATCGGCTCACAGCCCAGCAGGTTTGCGTAGAAGCGCGCCAGGGTGGCCGGATCATCGGCCGCCAGCACAAGGCTGCAGCTGGCCAGGGGCTCGGCGGCCATGGCCTCAGCCGGCGGAGCGCACGCGCTTCACGGCCAGGCCCGCCTCGGTGGCGGTCACAGCCGCCAGCAGCAGCAGCCCGACCAGGCCGACGAGCTGGTTCTGCGCCTCGGCAGCCGGATCGGCGTTCTGAGCGAGCAGGGCGCCAGCCACGAACCAGGCCGTGGCGAGGGCCGACGTGATCCAGTAGGCACGCCAGCGGCGCTGGTAGAGGTAGCCGGCGCCAAGCCCGGGCACCACATTGAGCAGCACGGCCACCCAGCCGGCCGACGCGGCCAGGATCTGCTCTCGGGTGGGGGCCATCGTTGCGCTTGGTTCGGTTGGTCAGTCTGGCGAACCCTGCCCCTGGCTGGCTGGTGCCGGCAGGGTTGATTGCGGCAGGCGACCGCGGCAGGCCCGATCCAGTTGCTGGAGATACACACCGGTGGAGAGCCGGGCCATGGCGCGAGCCTCCGCTTCGCGCCACCAGTTGGCGGGGGAGACGATCTGTCCCAGATCGCGGCGATCCTGCCGGCTCAGGGCTGCCTGGATCTGCCTGGGCTCCAGCCAGGGGCGATTGCTCAGGCAGAGGCTCTGCACGAGGTGCCAGCCCTCGTGGCGCAGGGTGTTGCTGCGATCCCCGCGCTCACACACCACAACGCTGCGGCGCCCGCGCACGTAGAGCCCGTAGAGGCCGGCCTCAGAGCAGCGGGGATGCTGACGCAGCACCGCCACGCCGCGGTCACGAAAGGCGGCCTCCAGCTCCGCCCAGCTGGCCAGCTGGTTGCGGGGCACGGCAAGGGCGGTGGGCATCTGCGCCACCGGGATCAGCGCCAGCAGCACACCGGGCAGACGCAGCAGCCAAAGCCTCGGCCTGCTGAACGCCCGATCCTGGCCCCACTCAGCAACGGCGAACGCGACCTTCAGCGTGGGAGCAGAACCCGCCTGCATCGCCGCCATGGCCCCCAGCAGCCTCAACCCCCTGCCGGCCCTCGCCCTCGCGTGGCTGCTGCTGGCTCCAGCCGGCGGCGCCGCCCCTGGGTGCAACAGCGATTGGGGGCTTGGAATGGGCATGGGCATGGGCACTGGCCGGGGCAGACCACCGGCGGGGCTGGGACCGCTCAGCGGTGATCAACGCTTCATCGTGATGATGATTCCGCATCACCAGGGGGCCATCGCCATCGCGGAGCTGGCCGTGGTGCGCGGAGGCCATCCCGAGCTTCGGGCTCTGGCCAAGCGCATTGCCACCAGTCAACGCCAGGAGAATGCACAGATGCGCCGCTGGTACCGGGAGTGGTACGGGAGCGACCCTCCCGACTGGTCCTGCGGAGGCACGGGGATGGGACTAGGCATGGGCATGGGCCCAGGCATGGGCATGGGCTGGGACGCGGCCCAGAACCTGAAGGCCCTGCGCACGGCGGCCGAGTTCGATCGGGCCTTCCTGGTGGAGATGGTGGCCCATCACCGCATGGGGGTGTGGATGGCCAGCCAGGCCCTGCACACCAGCCAGCGGCCCGAGCTGCGTGCCCTGGAGCAGGCGATGGTGCGGGTGCAGAGCGAGGAGATCCGCCTGATGGAGCAGTGGCTGCGCGAGTGGTTCAAACAGAAGCCCCCGGCCTGAGCCGGGGGCGATGGGATCAGCCTTCCACCTGCACCGTGATGCTGGTGAGGGTCTGGGCCTTGGGCAGGGTCACGCTGAGCAGGCCGTCGCGGTAGCGGGCCTGCAGCTTCTCCCGTTCGATCGGCTGAGGGAAGCGGAAGCTGCGGCTCCAGGTGCCGTAGCGGAACTCGCTCAGCAGGGCGGCTGGCGCCTGGGCGCCGGCTTCTGCAGCGGTCGCAGCGTCTGCGCCGGTATCCTGGGCGGCGCTGCGGCCGCTGCGACGCTCGGCGCTGATCACGAGGGTGCGATCGGTGGCCTTCACTTCGATGGCGTTGCGGTCGACGCCGGGAAGCTCGAGCACCACCTCGTAGGCCTCGGTGGTTTCGTGGATTTCAGCCGCGGGAACCCGCTCGATGGTTTGCAGCTGCTCGCTGATCTGCTGCTCCAGGCGATCGAAGAGGGAGAAGGGGGAGGTGGTGCGAAGGGTCAGCATGGTGCGGATGGCGAAGGTGATGTCTCGGGGTCGACGTTCGCCCCCGGTGCAGTCACTGTCGCGGCATGGATCGTGGGCCCATGGCGTGGCGGCCGAACCGCCCGGTAGGGCCCTCCCTCCACTGCGCCGGCATCCCGAACCTGAAGTGGTGGGAACCGAAAAGGCCTCACATCGGCGTATAGGGCCGGCCGGCCATTTCGGTGATGGCAGCCAGGCTGAGCGGCTCGCCCTGGGCCGGGTTTGGACCGCGGGTCACGACCGTGCAGAACTCGGACACCACATCAATCCGGGCAATGACATCGGGGCGCGATGCCATCGCCATCACCAGTTCGTGGATCAGGTTGGTCATGCTCGGCTTGCCGTGGAAGGGCGACTGATCGCTCTGCCAGGGCTCACCGGGCCAGTGCTGCCAGCCCCAGTCTTCAATCACGTATTTGCCGCCGGGCTTGAGCGTGCTGAAAAAGGCCTCGAAGCAGATCTTGG
>VFQS010002131.1_pt1 | contig 16829 bp, 16 predicted proteins | sample 3512361 | NCBI WGS metagenome assembly VFQS01 (sample SAMN10412375, study PRJNA504923) | tailings metagenome | isolation source: Relicate 1 Philex TSF3 active mining | place: Philippines
GGCGAGGTCGGCTTCTTGTAGGCGTGGGGTGTAGGTCCAGTCTGCGTGGGTTTTGGCTTTGCCGAGGTGATAATTAAAGCCAATGGTGGCAGTGGCGTAGTAGCCACTAAACCCACCGCCCTGAACAGGGGTGGCTTCAAAATCAAAGCCGTTGTTTTGGCGGATATTCCCCATGAAACTAACGTCGGCATTGATGCTGAGTTTGTCAGAAACCTTGAATTGCGGCGTGAGGCCGATAATGCCTTGGAGCATTTCGTCTACAGAGCCGTTGGTGCTGTTGAGCAATTCGGCTGGCCCGGTTAAGAGAGTGGGGTTCCATATAGCGGCATAACCGCCACCCACATGGAGTTGCAAGCCCAGGCGCTGGCTAAAATCGTTCATGTGGAGAAGGTCAGTGAGGTTGAAGGTGGGCTGAATGCTCAAGCGCAGTGCTTTGGTAGCGGGGTGGCCATCTTTGAATTTAAAGTTGTCAAAACCCGCATCGAATTTGAGGCCAACGCGGTTGTTGAACATGTAACGGTAGTTGGCTTCGTAGTGGGTGAATTGATACACGCGGGTGGTGTGTAGGGTGTTGTGCATGCCGTCATGGCCACCGATAGAAAACCCGAGCGAAGAACGGTTGTAGTCTTGTGCTTTTGCTACCAGCGCAAATGCAAAAATGAAAAGAAAGAGTGAGGTTTTCATAGGCCAATTTTTAAACAAAGTTAAATAAACACTAACGATTCTAACGTAAAAAAACGAGATAAGTTGCCTGCATGAAAAATAAGTTTAAAAAATAGGGTCAAATAAGCGAAAAGGTATATATTTGCAGGGTTATAGATATATGCAATCGATTGCAGAAAATACGGTATTAGCAGGTCAATTTCCTGTACTTGACCCTTCTCTGAAATGGTTTGTGGTGTATACTAAAACCCTGACAGAGAAGAAAGTAGCTGAGCGGCTGCGCCAAATCGGTTTTGAGGTTTATTTACCCCTCTACACCACCGTTCGGCAGTGGTCTGATCGCAAGAAAAAACTAGAGCGTCCGCTCATCAATTCGGTTGTTTTTGTGCGCTGCACCGAACCCGAACTCCAGCGGCTCTACACCGTGCCAAGCGTGGCAGGAGTGTTGCGCCACGACGGCAAAGCAGCCGTGGTACAACACCACGAAATTCAAAACCTCCGCATCTTGCTTCAGCAGGTTGGCGCCGCAGAACTAGAGCCCGTAGCGCTCGAGCCCGGCACCCCCATAGAAGTGACACGCGGCCCCTTTAAAGGCGTCATCGGCACCGCCGTGCAGGTGCTCAACACCCTGCGCGTCATTATCGAGATCCGCCAACTTGGCGTTGCTTTTTCGGTCAATGTACCGAAGAGCTTTGTCAAGACGCTCTAGGCCAATAGGCACGGGGCTTTATACATTCATTCGCAAAAAGCTACTGTGAGTAGCAAGGGCGAAGCCATAAAAAAACAGCAGGTTATAGAGGTAATAAATTTAGAGTACATTCCAAAAATATGTCAAAAATGTTCTAAATTTGGAATATGAGACAAATAGCTAGGCCCACATACATCCATTTTTTAAACACCTGGAAAAACCAAGAACTTATTAAGGTGGTTTCTGGTGTGCGCCGTTGTGGTAAATCCACCCTTTTTGAGATGTTTCGGGCTCAGCTCCTGCAGGAAGGCGTAGCTGCACAGCACATCGTCAGTATCAATTTTGAAGACCTCGCTTTTGATCACCTCCTTACAGCGAACGCTCTGCATGCGTATCTTCAAGAGCAACTGCCTAAAGATGCCTTTGTCTATTTGTTTTTAGATGAAATTCAGAATGTCCAAGACTTTGAACGCGTGGTCAATAGCCTGCGCCTAAACCCTAACTTTGATATTTATATCACCGGTTCAAATGCCTATTTTCTAAGCGGTGAACTAGCCACCATGCTTACAGGGCGCTATGTCGAATTAAAAATGCTACCCTTGTCGTTTGCCGAATATTACACCGCGTATCCGGCAGGCTCCAAAGAGGAAGCATTCAACGCATACTTACAGACGAGCTTTCCGTATGCAAGTTCGCTTGGCATCACGCAAAAAATGCAATATTTAGAGGGGCTGTATGCTTCGGTTGTGTTAAAAGATATCGTCAAACGCCTTCATATTAACGAAGTAAATGTCTTGGAGCGCCTGATTCGTTATGTTTTTGCTGAAATCGGCAATGTACATAGTGTCCTGAACCTGACCAACGCCCTCAATGCGGCTGGCACCAAAATAAGTCACAAGACAGTCGCTAATTATCTTTCAGGTATCGAAGAGAGCATGTTGGTGTATCGCGCACAGCGTTACAACCTCAAAGGCAAGCGCGTTTTGAACTCAAACGTGAAATATTACGCCGTAGATATGGGTTTAAGACGTTTTGTGGCCGGCGACCGCAGCCAAGACTACGGCCACATTCTTGAAAACATCATTTACCTTGAACTGCGCAGAAGGGGCTATGAAGTTTTTGTTGGTGTGCTCGATCAGTTAGAGGTAGATTTTTTGGCACTCAAGCCCAACAATGAAAGACTCTACGTACAAGTTGCCTACCGCACAGACCAAGACACCACCTTGCAACGCGAGCTCAAACCATTACAGCAAATCAAAGATAATTTCCCGAAATTATTACTCACCCTCGATACCATTTTGCCCGCGCAAAATTTTGAAGGCATCCAAAAATTAAACGCCATAGAATGGCTACTTTCGTCACATGAATAAAACAGCACTCATTACCGGCATCAACGGCCAAGATGGCTCTTATTTAGCCGAGTTTCTCCTAGGGAAAGGTTACGAAGTACACGGCATTATTCGACGTGCATCGTATTTCAACACCAGCCGCATTGAGCACCTGTACCTAGACGAATTCATCAAAGATGCGCAAGTCAAGCGCAAAATAGAGCTTCACTACGGCGACATGACCGATTCATCGTCGCTGATCCGCATTATTCAGCAGGTAAAGCCTACTGAAATTTATAACCTGGCAGCCCAAAGCCATGTAAAAGTGAGTTTTGAGGTGCCGGAATATACTGCCGAGTCTGACGCCGTAGGCACGCTGCGCATTTTAGAGGCCGTGCGCATTTTGGGCATGGAGCAAACGTGCCGCATTTATCAGGCATCTACCTCAGAACTATACGGCAAGGTGCAAGAAGTGCCGCAATCTGAAACCACGCCTTTTTATCCGCGCTCGCCCTACGGCGTAGCCAAGCAATACGGCTTTTGGATCACCAAAAACTACCGCGAAAGCTACGGCATGTTTGCGGTGAATGGCATTTTATTCAACCATGAGTCTGAGCGCCGCGGCGAAACGTTCGTGACACGCAAAATTACCTTGGCAGCCAGCCGCATCAAGCACGGCTTACAAGACAAACTCTACATGGGCAACCTAGATGCGCAAAGAGACTGGGGCTACGCCAAAGACTACGTGCAGTGCATGTGGCTCATGTTGCAGCACCACACCCCCGAAGATTTCGTGATTGCCACCGGCCAAATGCACACCGTGCGCAAATTCATCGAGCTCGCCTTTGGCCATGCCGGCATTCCTATTAAATGGGAGGGGAGCGGCGTTCAGGAAAAAGGCCTGCATGCCCAAACCGGCCAGGTGCTCATTGAGGTAGACCCCAAATATTTTCGCCCGGCAGAGGTGGAGCAGCTTTTGGGCAACCCCGCCAAAGCCCAAACCCTTTTGGGTTGGAACCCCGCCCAAACTTCTTTAGAAGAATTGGTACGCATCATGATGACCCACGACCTCCAGTATGTCCTTGACAAAAGACACTAAAATATACATTGCTGGCCACCGCGGCATGGTAGGCTCGGCTGTTTGGCGCGCGCTAGAGGCTGTCGGTTATCAAAACCTAATTGGTAGAACATCAAAAGAACTTGACCTAAGAAATCAAAAAGATGTCCATGAATTTTTTATTACAGAAAAGCCAGCGGTAGTCATAGACGCCGCGGCTAAAGTAGGGGGCATTTTGGCCAATAACACCCAGCCCTATGCGTTCCTGATGGAGAACCTCCAAATCCAGAACAACCTCATTGACGCCGCGCACCGCCACGCCGTGCAAAAATTCATTTTCTTGGGCAGCTCTTGCATCTATCCCAAACTAGCGCCGCAGCCGCTCCAAGAAGACTACCTGCTTACGGCGCCGCTAGAGCCCACCAATGAGTGGTATGCCATTGCCAAAATTGCGGGCGTCAAAGCCTGCGAAGCCATCCGCAAAGCTTTCGGCAAAGACTTCGTGTCTTTGATGCCCACCAACCTCTATGGCCCTAACGACAACTTTGATCTACAAAGCTCTCATGTGCTGCCCGCCATGATCAGAAAATTCCACGAAGCCAAGTTGGCTGGCCATGCGCCCGTAACGCTTTGGGGCAGCGGCACGCCACTGCGCGAGTTCTTGCACGTAGACGACCTCGCCCAAGCGGTGTTGTTTGCCGTAGAAAACACCCTCCCCGAACACCTCTACAACGTGGGCTCGGGTACCGACCTCTCTATTAAAGACCTTGCACTACTCATTCAAAAAGAAGTGGGCCACCAAGGCCAAATTCTTTGGGACGCCACCAAACCCGACGGCACGCCGCGCAAACTTATGAATGTGCAGAAAATGAAGCAGTTAGGTTGGCAAGCCCAAATAGACCTCCCAACGGGTGTTCAAAAAACTTATAACTGGTATCTCAACCAAAGCAACGCAAGCCCCTTTTGAAGCGTTATTTCTACATGCTTAGAAAATTTTTCTCCTCTCTCTGGGCCTATATGCAGCTTTGTCTCTCCACGCGCTTGCTCAAGCTGGCTCACTTTTTTTTGGTGGTCTTTTTGATCTTTATTTTGATCGAATGGCAGCACGAAAACAACCTCTACCGCAACATTGGCCGCATGTCTGAAATCCATGCGAGCAGCAAAGCAGACACCGCAGTGGTGCAAGAAGCCATGACGAGCATCAATAACATCATGCAAAGCCGCAGTGCACTTTTTCAAGCGCAAGAGCAATTGAGCTTAAAGCAAGATATCTTGCAAAGCGCTGACATCCACCTCATGTACGGCTCTGGTGCTTGTGGGGGCTATTCTATGGTATTGGCCCGCACACTGCAGGTCTTGGGCTACGACGTGCGCATTGGCCAGCTAAAGGTGATCAACGGAGGCTGGGGAGCACACATCATTATTGAATACTTTTCACCGCTTCTTAAAAAATGGGTCATGATAGACCCGCTATTTACTTGGATACCCCGCACCAAAAGCGGCAATATGGCGAGTGTCAAATACGTAGCCAAGCATTGGCAAGATTTCGAAACCCAAATGCCCGAAGACTTCAAGCGCCAATACCGCTACACCAATGTGCGCTACACCAACTGGGACAAATTTGGTGGCATCCCTAAACTTTATTACAAACTCGCCAAGCTTTTCATGGGCAAGACTTATGCCGACACCATTTGCTTGCGCATGTACCGCCTCAGTACCTTTCCGCTGCTCTTTTGGAGTATCGTGACGGGCTACTTTGCTTTATTTACTTACGGATTTTATGCAACACGACGACGCGCTGCGCGACTGGGACTTAATCATTGAGCCCCAAACCTCTTTGCTTGACCTCAATTTAAAAGATGTCTGGCGCTACCGCGATTTACTTTGGCTACTCGTCAAAAGAGATTTCGTTTCTTTTTACAAGCAAACCATTTTGGGCCCGCTGTGGTTTTTTATCCAGCCGCTCTTCACGACCATCATCTTTACCTTCATTTTTGGCAACCTGGCAGGGCTCAGTACCGACGGCCTGCCGCAGCCGTTGTTCTACATGGCGGGCATCACGGCCTGGAACTACTTTGCCGACTGCCTCACCAAAACCAGCACGGTGTTTAGAGACAACGCCAATATCTTCGGGAAGGTTTACTTTCCGCGCCTCATTATGCCGCTCAGTATTGTAGTGAGCAACCTGGTGCGCTTTGGCGTGCAAATGCTGTTGTTATTCATGATGATGGCCTATTACGCTTACACAGGTGGCAGTTTTACCCCCAACGCCTACGTACTGCTTTTCCCCATTTTGGTACTACAAATGGCACTGCTCGGCTTGGGCCTAGGCTTGGTCATTACCGCCCTCACCACCAAATACCGAGACCTCGCCTTTCTGATCAGCTTCGGCGTACAACTCATGATGTACGCCACCACCGTTATTTACCCCCTCAGCGCCGCCCCAGCCAACTACAAATGGCTCATTGAACTCAACCCCATGACGGGCATTATTGAAGCCTTCCGCTTCGGCTTCTTAGGCCAGGGCGAACTCACTTTTAGCTCTTTTGGCTATTCTGTGGCGTTCACGCTAGTAGCACTCGTGCTCGGGGTCATCATTTTTAACAAGACGGAGAAAACCTTCGTCGATACGGTATAAGTATGAGCAACACCGCCATCAAAGTCGAAAACCTTTCTAAAGTCTACCGCTTAGGCGAAATAGGTACTGGCAGTATAGGCCAAGATGTAGACCGTTGGTTTAAAACAAAAATTCTTGGTAAAGAAGACCCTTTTCTGAAAATCGGCGAAACCAATGACCGCGCCAACAAAGGCAGTTCAGATATTGTCTACAGCCTCCAAGACATCAACTTCGAAATCCAGCAAGGCGACGCCGTCGGCATCATTGGCCGCAACGGCGCCGGCAAAAGCACCTTACTCAAAATCTTATCCAGGGTAACCACCCCCACCACCGGCCGCATCAACATCAAAGGCCGCGTAGCCTCCCTACTAGAAGTCGGCACGGGCTTCCACCCCGAACTCACAGGCCGAGAAAACATCTACCTCAACGGCGCTATTTTAGGCATGCGCAAACGAGAGATAGACCGCAAGCTTGACGAAATCATCGACTTCTCTGGCGTCGAGCGCTACATTGACACGCCGGTCAAGCGCTATTCATCTGGTATGTACGTACGCCTGGCCTTCGCAGTAGCAGCCCACTTAGAATCCGAAATTCTTATTGTCGATGAGGTGTTGGCAGTCGGCGACGCCGAATTTCAGAAAAAGTGCTTAGGCAAAATGGGTGAGGTAAGTAAGGGTGAAGGAAGAACGGTTTTGTTTGTGAGTCATAATATGGCTGCGGTAAATCAGTTTTGCGAACAGTCGATTTTTTTAGAAAATGGTAGTTTGATTGAATTTACTTCATCAAGTAAAATTATTGAAACATATCAAATGTCTAATATTAAATTTTCAAAGAAATATAATATCACTTTAAAACAACAAGGTAAGATTTTGAATTCAATTTGTTCTGATTGTAAGATAAATATATGTCTTGACTTACCAATTTTAGAAAAACAAAAAATAGGTATTGAGATTCTTATAAAGAATATGGAAAATATCCCAATTCTATTCTATCCAAGTGCATTCTACGATGCTTCTAACTCTGAAACTCTTGATATTGGTGAATATTATGTTGAAACTGAAGTTGTATTACCTCATTTGGCTAATGGGAGTTATTTATTGGATATTATAATATCAAATCCGGGAATGAGAATTTTAGATTATTTAGAATCTCATATGACAATGAATGTACTAAATGATTCCCGACACTGGAATTTTATTCAAGAAACGAAGCAAGGATATGTTACAGGCAAATGTTATACACGTTTTGAAAAGAAAAATTAAAAGTTTGACTTTCATTCTAAGAAAACTATTTTTTGGGGATGAAATTGTAAAAAATGAAATTATCGAGTTAAAGGTTAACAAACAAAAATTAGAAATTGTTTCTCAAAATGGTTTCGAGAGTAGAAATGAATCTACAATTATTATGTTTTTACAAAATTATAATTCAAATGTAAATTTCAAATATGATAAGTTTAATTTCTACACAGGTGACTATCCGAGGAATTTTAATAAAAACTGTTTTTACTATTGTGTTGACGATGAATCAAAATTAGATAATTGCATACCTGATTTTTCATTTTATCATTGGAAGGAAGCAGGCATATATTCATATCAAGATCTAAGACAAGAATTATTGAATAATTCTCGAAATCCACCTATTCATGACAGATTATTTTGGGCAGGCAACATAAACACCCATAAAACAAGAAAAGATTTTTATAATAAATTTAAAGATGACACAAGTCACTTTGAGATTCATCATATAGATCCAAGGATTCCTCAAGATAAAAAGTTTACTTTACTTGATCATCAGAAGTATAAATACCTAATTGATATTCAGGGAAATGGATTCTCAGCGCGATTAAAATTTTTATTACATTCAGGAAGATTGCTTTTTTTACAGGAACGAAAATGGAAAACCTTTTATCATTTTAAATTAATTCCATTTGTACATTATATTCCAGTTGCAGAGGATTTCTCCGATCTAAGAGAAAAATTAAATTGGGCCATCTTGAACGAGGAAGAGGCAGATAAAATTGCAGAAAATGCAAAAATATTTGCTGTCGTAAATTTAGATTATATTGAGGTGTGTAATGTGTTAATAGACAGATTGATTTACTAATGGAGAAACTAATATTAGTTGTTGGGTGTGGGTTAAGTGGAGCAGTTATTGCAAGGGAACTCGCTGAAAGAGGTTGTAAAGTAAAGGTCATTGATAAGCGTGACCACATCGCAGGCAATGTCTATGATTTTGTTAATGAACACGGCATTCGAATTCACAAATACGGTCCTCATCTTTTCCATACTAAGAATAAAAACGTTCTTGATTGGTTATCGAGATTTACCAAATGGATCCCTTACAAACACAAGGTGAAGGCAATGCTTGAAGACGGAAGATTAGTAACACTACCTGTAAATAAAGAGACAAAAGAGATCGTCGGTGAAGAAAACATAGTTGAAACATTTATTCGACCATATACAGAAAAAATGTGGGGAATGAAATTGGAAGAGGTTTCACCAAACATCATAAATCGTGTTCCTGTACGTGATGATTACAATGAATATTACTTCCCGGATGACCCCTACCAATTTATCCCAAAAGATGGATATACAAAGATGGTTGAAAATATTTTAAACCACCATAATATTTTCGTCGAATTATGTACTGCGTTCTCAAGGCAATTAGAAAAAGATTTTGACCACATTTTTAATTCAATGCCAATAGATGAATACTATAATTTCCAATTTGGTAAATTAGATTATCGATCGATTAAATTTAATCATGTGACTTTGCCATCGTCAAAAATCTACCCTGTCTCACAAGTTAACTTTACAAATAACGGCCCATTTACGAGAATTGTAGAATGGAAGAATATTCCAGGTCATGGTGAAAATAAAGTGCTTACAAGCCTAACTTATGAAGAGCCTTGCCACTATACGGATAATAACGACGAAAGATATTATCCAGTACGTGAAAAAGAAGGCAAGTATTCTTCGATTTATCGCAAATATTTAGAAATGGAAAATCCAAGGGTTACATTCATAGGTAGGCTGGGAAATTATGCATATTTGGACATGGATCAATGTGTTAATTTGGCTTTAATTGCTGCGAAAAAATTCTTGAAAAATGATGCCAAGAATTAGTATAAAATACTTAGTTAAGGTTGTACTCAACATCTATTTCAAGTTATAAATGACATTTTTATTCAAGTTGATTTAGATTTATTTTTACTTGGATTTGAGGCGGTAGATAAATTTGATTTTTTAGATATGAATTTATCAATGATTATTGATTATAACCAAGTGCTTTTTAATAAAGTGATATGATTCTAATTGTAGGTGCAGGATTCAGTGGTGCTGTAATAGCAAGAGAATTAGCAGAAGCTAATCATTCTGTTTTAATTATTGACAAAAGAGATCATATTGGGGGTAATGCTTATGACTTTACCAATGAGTTTAGTATTAGAATTCATAAATATGGCCCACATATTTTTCATACAAATTCATCAGAAGTATTTAATTGGTTATCTAAGTTTACGGAATGGATACCATATAAACACAAAGTAAAGGCTCAATTAAAGGACGGAAGGTTTGTTACCCTTCCGGTGAATCAAGAAACATCAGAAATTGTTGGGCCAGAAAATGTAATCTCAACTTTTATCAGACCATATTCAGAGAAAATGTGGGGCATGACATTGGAGGAGCTAGACCCAAATATTTTAAATAGAGTTCCTATTAGAAATGATCTTAATGAATATTACTTTCCGAATGATGAATATCAATTTATGCCAAAGGAGGGTTATACGGAGATTTTTAAAAATATTTTAAATCATTCGAATATTGAAGTTAAGTTGAATACCCCTTTTTCTAAAAGTATGGAAGAAGATTATGACCATGTCTTTTCAAGTATGCCAATTGACGAATATTATGAAAATATTTATGGACCATTACCTTATAGATCAATAAAGTTTACAGATGTTCATTTCCCAACTTCTTTTGTTTTACCAAATTCAGTAGTAAATTTCACACACAGCGGTCCAGAAACAAGAGTAACAGAATGGAAGCAGTTACCGAGTCATGGTATAAATGAACAGAAAACAACATTAACGTACGAAACACCATGTGATTACACTGAAAACAATCTTGAACGTTATTATCCAGTGAAAGATCTTTCAGGTAAAAATAGAGAATTATACAATAAATACAAGAACATTGAAAATTCAAAAGTGACTTTCATTGGGAGATTGGGTATGTATGCATATTTAGATATGGACCAATGTATAAATTCAGCCTTAATAACAGTAAAGAAATTCTTGAAAGATGAAACCACTAATTAGTGTAAAAATTCCCACTTATAATTGTGCTGAATACCTTATCCAAACAATTAAAAGCATTCTAAATCAAAAAGATTTTGATTTAGAATTGCTAGAAATTGAAGTGATTGATGATTGTTCAACTTTAGATAATCCCGAGGAAATAGTTAAAAAATATGGTCAAGGTAGAGTGAATTTTTATAGGCAACCTAAAAATGTAGGCGCAATTGCAAATTTCAATACTTGTATCAAACGATCAAAGGGCGAGTGGATACATATTTTACACGGAGACGATTTAGTAAATGAATTATTTTATTCTAAATATTTAGGCTGTATAAATTCGTATAGTGATATTAATTTTATTTCAAGTCGAGTAAGTTTTATTAATATAAAAAATGAAATCATATGGGAACAGCCTAATTTTAATTTACCAGTTAGTAAACCATTTAAAACAGATAGTTTAATTCTTGGCAATTCTTTTGCTACTCCAACAGTTATGGTCAAAAAATCAACTTTTACCGAGTTGGGAGAATTTAAAGAAAGTTTAAATCATACCGCTGACTGGGAAATGTGGGCTAGAATTTTATTCTTTAAAAACGGGGTGTTAATTAATGAAATTCTCTCTTCTTGGAGAGATTTCAACGATAGCGACACAAAAAAGGTTCGAAAAAATGGAAATGAAATAAAAGATCATATTAATGCAATCAATGAAATTGCAAAAGTTTATAAAGAAATTAATAAATCATATGATATTCCAAAAGGGATTGGGATAGCTAATTGCCGTCACTTTATTAGTATTCAAGATTTTCAAAGTTTTTACAATAATTATAAAGTTCTATTGATTATTCTTACAAATATTGAACGAATAAAATATTCATTTATATTTCTAATGTTAATAGTATTATCAAAGTTAAAAACTAGATAAAATGATTATTAAAATAGTTTAGTTTCGATAATTATGCCGGCATTTTAATGAGGGTTAAATATGTCATAAATTGGCAAGTCCTTATTGTACTTTTCTTAAATGCACTAATAAATAGACATTGTTTTTATTGATATTAACGAATTTAGGTTAGAAAATAAAAAATATTGCTTTGAAAGAATTAGTTTCTGTTATAGTCCCATGTTATAATCAAGGTCAGTATCTCGAAGAAACCTTGCTCAGTGTTAAGAACCAAACATATACCAATTTAGAATGTTTGATTATTGACGATGGTTCTACTGATAACACAGAACATGTGGCCAAGCAAATTTGCACCATAGATCAAAGATTTCGATATTATTTCAAAAATAATGGTGGACTAAGTTCCGCTAGAAACTTCGGACTGAGATTGGCAAAGGGTGATTGGATTCAACTCCTAGATTCCGATGACTTAATAGAGAAAGATAAAATTGATTATCAAATAGATTTAATTGGGAAATTCAAAGCGGAAATTTTAATCTCTGGTTACAGATATTTTAAAAACACAGAAGGGTATGATTCATTGCGAATTTTAGGAAGAAATAATTTAATTCCTGAAGTAAATCTTCAACAGGAAGATTCATTAGATTTAATTCGGTTATTTGAATTAGCCAACCCATTTGTGATTTCTGCACCGCTCTATAAAAAATCAGTTTTTCAAAAAATAGGATTCTTTGATGAAGAATTTCATGCATTGGAAGATTGGGATTTCCATTTAAGATGTGCAAAAGGTGGTATAAAGTTTCAGCATGTTGGGTACCGCGGTTTAAGTAAAACATTGATTAGAATTCATGATGGTAGCATGATGAGTTCGAACGATAGTATGAGTTTAGCATATGACATTTTTTCAAAGAAACATAATTTACAAACATTCGGTGTGATCTTGCCAAGACCCCATTTTTTTAAAAGGGTATTTAAAAAATTACTTCCACCTTTTATTATTGAGTTTTATCATTTCGTGAGAAAATGAAAATTAAACCAATTTCAACTTAGCTATCGCTTTTTCAAAAAATTCCTGAAACAATCAAAGTTGGAAAAAAGGATTTACTCATCCGTGCCAATTGACAAGAGCAAAATAAATATACATCTTGTGAGGTTAGTAAATTTAAAAACTACTAAAGTTTAAACCAAAAATGAAAGCTATTAAAAACCTAATATTAAAAAGAATAAAATCTTATGCATTATTAAAAATACCGGATATTGCAATTTTGAAGGACTTTCTTTTCAATTTACGCCCAATAAGAACTGAAAATTTAATTCGAGTTGGATCGAATAATGACGGAGGTTATTTAATTCCAAACTATTTGGAAGGAATATCGGATTGCTTTTCACCAGGTGTTCATAATAATGTGAGTTTTGAATTGTACTTAGCTGAAAAAGGTATTAAATGCCACATGGCTGATGCAAGCATATCTCAACTTCCTCTAAATCATGATAATTTTTCATTTGTTAGAAAATTTATTGGGTCAAAGAAAGATGAAAATTACATTTCTTTTGAAGATTGGGTAACTAATTGTAATCCCGATGAAAATTCGGATTGGCTTCTTCAGATGGATATCGAAGGGGACGAATATGATAATTTAATCAATATGTCATCCGAATTATTAAAAAAGTTTAGAATAATGGTTATCGAATATCATGATTTTCATAAAAATCTCGATAATGATTATTTATTTTTTACAAAATTGATTTTTAATAAACTCTTAATAAGTCATTCAATAGTTCATTTACATATTAACAATTGTCTTTCGAATAAATCATTTCAAGGCATTGAGTTACCTCAATTATTGGAAATTACATTTTTAAGAAATGATTATGTTGATAATTCTGATTATTTAACCCACGAAGATTTACCTTCAGAGTTGGATCAACCTTGTGTGTCTAATCATGCCGAATCGGCCTTCCCAAATTGGTTTTGATAATGAGAGATTCTCCATTGGTGAGCATTATTATTCCTACATTTAATTCCTCCAAAACTATCGAACAATGTCTTGAGAGCTGTTTGATGTATGCTGTAGAATTTGAAATTATTGTTCAGGATGGAGGCTCAAATGATGATACTATTAATCGCGCTCTTAGTGTTGGACACCCGAAGATGATACTGCATAGTGAAAAGGATAATGGTGTTTATGACGCAATGAATAAAGCAATTTACAGATCTAATGGTAGATATCTATTTTTCCTTGGTTCTGACGATATTTTAACTGAGGGTTTTCTTGATATTATTGGCATTTTGCAAAATGAAAAATATGACATTTTATATGCACAGGTTCGGTTGAAATACCGTGACATTGTTATTAATGAAAAAACGAATTTTAATAGGTTGTTATTTGAAAGTAATTTATCTCACCAAGGCATTTTTTACAATAGAAAATTATTTGAAAATAAATTCTACAACTTGAATTTTCCTATTTACGCTGATTATCGATTGAATTTAAAATTGTGGGCTGATAGAAAGATAAAAAAGAAGTTTGTTGAAAAAGTAATTTGTGTTTTTAATGATAAGGATGGTTTGACTGGTCAAAATACCCCAGATATGAATTTTCATGAGTATAGAGAGAGGTTAAGAAAAAGAGTAAAAGAGAAATCATGTTTGATAAAACTAAAGACAATTTTTTGATGAATTCAACAGGTCACCTAAAAGTTATAGCTATTTACCTTCCCCAATTCCATCCAATACCGGAAAATAATTTGTGGTGGGGAGAGGGTTTTACCGAATGGACAAACGTAACAAAAGCAAAACCTCTATTCAAAGGTCATTATCAACCACAGATTCCTTCAAATTTAGGTTTTTATGACCTTCGTTTAGAAGATTCGAGATTGGCACAGGAACAATTAGCCAAGGAGTATGGAATAACGGCCTTTTGTTATTACCATTACTGGTTTAATGGTAAACGTATGCTTGAGAAACCAGTTGATTTAAAATTAAAAAACCCTAAAGAAGATTTACCATTTATGCTTTGTTGGGCTAATGGAAGCTGGACAAGAACTTGGGATGGTAATGATGATATTTTATTAGAACAAACGTATTCAAATGATGATCATAAGAAACACTCCAGATCTCTTCTGGATTATTTTAAAGATGAACGATATTTAAAAATTAATAATAAACCAATTTTTGCAGTTTGTAGGCCAGAGGATATTTCTGAATTGGATTATTTTTTAAATGAATTAAAAACATTATCCATTGCTAATGGATTTGATGGTATTTATATGCTAAAATTTGAAATGTTTGAGGAAGGAAAAGACCCAAGTGAGATTAATTTCGACGCAGCAGTTTCATTTCAACCTAATTGGAGGAATAATCCAAAGCAAATTGGAAGAAATTGGGTAAATAGAATTTTTAAGAACAAAAAATCCTCGTTTTACAGAAATAACAATATTTTTGATTATCAAAAATATGTAGAGAAAAACAGCACCAAAAGATATAAATATAACCAACTTCCTTGCGTTATGCCTGGATGGGATAATTCTCCAAGAAAAGGAAACAATAATGCTACAATCTACGTGCATTCCAGTCCAAAAATATTCAAATTATGGGTATCTCAAATATTGAAATACTGGTTTTGGAATGATAGGGATGCACCTTTTTTATTTATCAATGCATGGAACGAATGGGCAGAAGGAAATCACCTTGAACCCTGTCAAAAATGGGGAACTAAATACTTGGAAGTTTTGAAAGAAGAAATAGATGCTTTCAATAATAATCTGTAATTACAACCCAAAAAGAATTGAACCTTTAGAAAAAAATATTGGTTCAAAAATAGGTCTTGATGTTTTTGAGCTTATTGTTATAGATAACAGTTCAAACTCAAAATCAATATTTGAAGCGTACAATGAGGGTGCTTGTATCGCTAAATTTGAAAAGTTATTGTTTTTACATGATGATGTTGAATTTTTAACTCAGGATTTCGGTAAGATTTTAATAGAAATGAATTTACCCAATTTAGGTGTTTTAGGAATTGCAGGATCAATTTTAAAAACAAAAACACCATCGCCCTGGTGGGTTTCAAATTACCATATTTTACCAGAGGGGATTTTATATCAATACAATATTCAACACTATGGCAATAGCCAACCACAGAAGGTTGAATTAGGGTTCGAAGGTGAAGGTAAAATAAAGGAAGTTCTTTTCGTTGACGGTGTTTTTATGTATACTACAAAAAATAACTGGAAAGAATATCCTTTTGACAATACTACTTTTAATTCGTTTCATTTTTATGACCTTGATTATTCGCTTGGAATGCATGAAATTGGAAAAACAAATTATGTGACAAATAAAATTCTTATTCAACACTTTTCCTCGGGTAGTTTAAATAATGAATGGGTTAAATCATCCAAATCCTTTGCTAGTAAGTGGCCGAAAGCAATTCATATCGGCAACGTGAATATAAGAGACACTGAAATATTTGAGAAATGGGCCATTGAATCTAGAATTCATATACTTTTTGAAAATAATTTGATAATTGATGCAGTCAAATTAATGATTAGGGAATTCCATTTTCAAAAAAAATCGATTAAAATGTTGGCTAAATCAATCTTTTATAATGATTGATATTTCAATTGTGATTCCCTTTAGAAATTTATTCCATGAATTAGAAAATTGCATTTCAGGAATATTAAACCAAAATATTGAATCAAAATTTGAGATAATTATTCTTGATTCATCTGATGAATCGTTTGAAAAGTCGATTATTAGTCTATCAAAGCAAATTGTTTACAAACGGATTGATCCCAAAACATTTAACCACGGATTAACGAGACAAGGTGCTTTGAAATTTTGCAAAGGAAAATTTGTGGTATATACCGTACAAGATGCTGTTCCTGTTGGTAGACATTGGCTGAAAAATCTTATTCAGCCATTAATTGATTATAATCTAGATGCTATTTGTGGTCAACAAGTTGTAATAGAAGATAAATCTAAAAATCCTTTACAGTGGTTTCGTCCGATTGATAAGCCTAGTGTTAAAGTAATCGAATTAAGTTCCGAAAGATATATTCAAATGTCACCTACTGAAAAACGTAAACTCACCGGTTGGGACAATGTGAATGCTTGTTATAAAAAGGAAAGTTTAGAAAAGCTTCCGTTTGCCGAATTGAATTTTGGTGAAGATGCGTTTTGGGCAGATCAAGCACTTAAAAAAGGATTAAGTATTGGATATACTGGTTTTGCTCAAGTTGATCATTATCATCATTATGATCAAATGGATCAAGTTATTCG
>VFQS010002132.1_pt1 | contig 16824 bp, 16 predicted proteins | sample 3512361 | NCBI WGS metagenome assembly VFQS01 (sample SAMN10412375, study PRJNA504923) | tailings metagenome | isolation source: Relicate 1 Philex TSF3 active mining | place: Philippines
CAGTGCGGCAAAGCTGCCACCCTCAACCTGCTTTGGAATGGCATCCGCGGGAACTCCGGCCAGTTCACAGAAAGTCGGCAGCAGGTCATACCCGACGACTCGAGTGTGACACCACGAGTTGGCAGGCAGACCAGGTCCGCGGACGATCCAGGGGACTCGAATCCCCCCTTCCCAAACTCCCCCCTTGCCGCCACGCAGCGAGGCACCTCGACCACCACCGCCTCCGGCACCGTTGTCTGAGATGTAGAAGACCCAGGTGGAATCCGTCAGCCCCAGACGATCGATGGATTCCATCACTTTGCCGACACCGGTGTCGAGGTCTTCCGTGATGGCGGCCACCGCCGCTCGTTTGCCGGCACTGGCTCCCAGTTTCTGTTCATACTTCGCCATGGTGGCTTTGAGGGCATTTTCTGAAGCGTGCAGGGCGTTCCAGGAGAGCTGTATGTAGAAGGGCTTACGGTCCCGCTGCGCCTGAGCCATAAATTTTTCAGCCTTGTCCGCCATACCAAAGATGTCCACCGGATTGGGATCCTGGTACTGGAAGGCATTTTCATTGCCGGTGTCACCGTCAGACTGGTCGTAACCGTGCTGTTCGGGACCGCCGCCTGAAATATGCCATTTTCCGTAATGAGCGGTGGCATAACCGACGGACTGCAGCAGTTCGCCCAGTGTTTTTTCAGAGCTGCTGATCTGTTTGATCAGCCGCGGTTCAGTGAGCTTATGTCCGGGCTCGGCAGGCGCTGCCTTGGTCCAGTGCAACTGAGCCGGACTTTTGCCGGTCTGGATACTGATTCTGGTGGGTGAACAGACGGGGGCCGGGGAGTAACCGGCGGAGAACCGCATCCCCTGAGCCGCGAGGCGTTCGAGGTTGGGGGTATGGTAAATCTCGCCCTTTGAACCCGGGATGTCCGGGTGCATGGCCACGGACGTCCCGTTCCAGCCCTGATCATCAGCCATCATCAGGATAATGTTGGGACGATCCGCCGCTGCAATCGGAGCCGGCAGCAGGCAAGGCAGGCAAAGCAAAACAAGGCAGGTAAATCGCATGAATCGAACCCTGTTCAGAAGGAGGCAACGGAAAGCGATCAGCGCTTTTTGGCCTTCTTTGGAGGACTGTCGGGAACAACGTTGTTGATGTTGGTGAAATCAGGTCGCTCTTTGCCATCGGGAGCCGATTTCACGACATGGCGAAAGAGAATGGTGTTGTCGATGGCCACGTCATCGGTCCAGATGAACTTCGCACCGGCAAAGTCATTTTCAAAGTAAGGCTGCTTGGGATCGACTTCTTCCTCAGTATATTCCTTAGCCGCTTTCCAGCTGCTGTCGTCGAAGTTCACAGCCTGCCAGTTTTCCGGGATCGGCAGGTTTTCAACCTGGGGATTTTTCGTGTCGCGATTCCGCGGTCCGCGGGACACACACAGTGCCTTCCATGCCGAGCTGGTCACGGTGCCGTCTGAAAACTTCAGGATGAATCCGCCATCACCGATATTGGTATCTGCGTACTCCATACCGGTTTTGGGACTGGCGTTGTCGCGAGCCATGACGGCGATGGTCATCGGGTATGAAGGCAGCAGGTCGACGGAAATGACGTTGTGCGGAATAAAGGTGATGGAGTCCACGGCGACCAGTTCGCCGTTGATCCAGAGCATGAAATTGTTGTCGGCGTAGATATTGGCTCGGATGGTGTCAGCCATCGCGGGCTTACGCATTTTGCCTGCTGGTGGCTGACCGTTTTGTCGCGGTGGCTGAGCAGCGGCGACGGCCCAGACGAACAGCGCGGCACCGGCGATTCCGGCAAGGGCAGAAAACAGCTTCCTCATGATCTACTCCTGTTCAACTCGCCATTCCGGCGGATGATGGCTGTCGTGGCTGAAAAAAGACGGTTGAAGGGATTCTTCGGAGACCAGTGTCATCCGCAGTGTCAGACGATCCGGTCCGTATGGCATGTCGATAAACCGCAACTGATGGATATCTCCGGTGAGCGAATCGTAGCTGATCTCCACGCGACCCGGGCCCGGCACTTTACGACGCCGCACGGCAATCATCAGCTGATCAGCATGTTCCAGGGATTCCTCAGCATCGCCGGCAGCTGTCACACCCGGAAGCACCTGAATGTGGTAATTGGATTTCAGCTGAGCCAGCAACTGATCAATCTGCACAAAGGACATCGAATGTTCGTGACCGGGAATGTCGCGGCTGAAATGAGCGGGGTTGCGACTGACACGCACAGACTGATCCGGTCGCACAGCCCAGCTGCAGACTCCATCACTGCCGGTCAAAAACTGCGTTCCGTCCGGCAGCGTTCTGGTGAGCACAAATTGGCCTCCGCTGCGCACGCACAGCAGCGCACCATCAAGCGAAACCTTGGGCGGACGCTGTGCCGCCCTGCCTGGCAAAAAGCGACGCCGACGAAGATCCGAAGCCACCGTTTCCTCAACCGCCAGCTGCCACGTGCGATCCACCTGCCTGGTACTGGCCTGCAGCAGCCGCTGCAGTTCAGCCGAGGCCGCGGCAGCAGGAGTCCCGGCAAGTCCGGACCAAAAGATAAAACCCGCTGACACCCCGATCAGCAGCACGCATACCGCAGTCAGGAACCGCCGCAACTGACGACGACTGAACAACAATCGCTTTGAACCGGGCACCACGGACACCGCCCGTGCCGACGGAGACTCAGCCGGCACAGCAAACGCCAGCATTCCCAAATTCCGCAGACGATCGTGCAGCAGATGCTGCTGTGCAAAACGATCCGCCAGCTGCGGTGACTGCAGCAGCAGTTGCTGCAACTGCTGCAACTGCTGAACATCCAGCTGGTCGTCAAGATAGCCACTGATCAGCAGGTCGGACTGCTGCTGCCCCGATTCACTGCTCATGCCGGCCCCTCCATCGCAGCACGCCGCTGCAGACACTCACGGAGCTGATCACGAATCCGCTGCAATGCCTTGGAGACGGTGTTGGGGTGCATTTCAAGAATTCGGCCCATGGCGGCAGGTTTCAGATCCTGAGCATAACGCAATTCAAACAACTGACGCTCGCGGTCCTCAAGACCCGAGAGACATTCGCGAAGCTCCTCAAGCTGCCGCAGGTGCTCGGCGGACGAAACTCGCTCGAACGAAGCCGCAACAATTTCCACCAGACCCTCGTCCAGCAGCAGCCGATCGCGACTGCAGCGACGCAGATAAAGCCGGATCTGGTTCTGAGCAATACCCAGTGCCCAGGCAAGAAAGGGGCGAGCTGAATCATAACGAGGACTGCTTTCCAGCACCGCCACAGCGGTGTCCTGCAGCACATCATCACGATCGGTGAAATCGCGCACGATGGAGGTAATAAAAGCCGACACAACAGGCTGGGCAAGCGTCCACTGCCTCATGACGGTTCTGGTGTGTTCGTTCATTTGATATGCTTCCGCCTTTCCGCCAATCCTTAACCGAAGCGACCTGAACGTGACGGGGAAATGGCTGAAAAGTGCTCAATACCCGTAAAAAACACGAAAAACCGCGGTGCGACGTCGGCGATTTTCGGGTTTTGGGACGAAGGTCAGACGGAATCCGGCGGGATGTCGCGGGGAGCGAATCATGAATTTTTCAACGATTGCTGTGCGGTTTTGCTCGTGCTTACTGGCAGGTTTGGCGGCCGCGACAGCCTCTGGCATGCAGGCGGCGTCAGCCGATCGGTCTCAGCAGGTAGTTGCGGCGGCCGAAGACTTATTGAAGGTGCTGTCCGCCGAGCAGCGTACGGCGGTGCAGTTTCGCTTCAACGATGATGAGCAGCGAGTGCGCTGGTCGAACCTGCCGTCGGGGATTTTTGCCCGTCGTGGCCTGCGGATGGGAGATCTGAATGCTCAGCAGCGACAAGCCGTCTTCGACGTAGTCCGAGCAACATTGAGTCCGGCGGGTTATCAGGCGGTGCTGGACAACGTGGCGGCGGACGAGCAGCTGAACTCGGGTGCCGGTCGTGGTCGAGTCATCTTCGGCAGCGACGAATTTTATTTTTCGCTGCTGGGACAGCCTTCCCGCACGGAAGCCTGGATGTGGCAGTTTGGGGGACATCATCTGGCTGTCAACGCGACAGTGATTGGCCCCCGGATTACTCTGGGGCCCACCTTAACCGGCGGCCAGCCGATGCGTTACAGGGCGGGTGAGCGTCAGGTGTCACAGATGTCTGAGGAGATTGCTCTGGCTGCGGCATTTGTGCAGTCACTGACGGCGGAGCAGCGAGGTCGGGCGGTGCTGGGCGGGCGATTCGGTGATATGCTGCTGGGGCCTGGCAAAGACGGCGTTGTGCCGCGACCGGAGGGCCTTCGCGGGGCAGATCTGTCGGCGGAGCAGCGACAGCAACTGCTGACATTGGTGATGCTGCGAGTGAATCTGCTGAACGAGGAGGACGCGCAGGAGCGTCGTGCGGAAGTGGAGCAGGGTCTGGACGATACGTGGTTTTCGTGGCGGGGTGCACTGACGGCAGATGGCGCAGCCAGCTATCGGGTGCAGGGGCCGGGTGTGTTCCTCGAGTACGCTCCGCAGGCCATGGGCGGGGCGCCTGCTGAGCATATCCATGCGATGTACCGCGAATTTGGCAATGACTATGGTCAGCGCTGGTTTCAGGAATCAACAGCTTCCGGGAAGCCGGCCGATCCGCAGAAGTAACTTCTGCAGCACTGCGATCAGGTATCGCAGGACCTGACGATGCGATTCCCGGCATCAACCAGCACAATGCGCGGCTGATGAGTCCGGACTTCGTCTTCGTTGAATTCGGCATAGCTGCAGATAATGACCAGGTCACCGACCTGCACCAGCCTGGCTGCGGCACCGTTCAGACAGATGACTCCGGAACCTGGCTGTCCGGCGATGGCGTAAGTGGTCAGTCGGCTGCCGTTGTTGATGTCGTAGATATCGACCTGTTCCCACTGCACGATATTGACGGCTTCCATCAGCAGCGGATCGATGGTGACACTGCCTTCGTAATGCAGGCTGGCGTCAGTCACGGTAGCGCGGTGGATTTTGGATTTCAGCAGGACTCGTTTCATGTTTCCACAGTCGAATTGGTTCGTGAACGCGATCAGGCACGGAGCGTGGCGGAGAGCTGTGTCTGACAGGCGGCAATGATCCCGTGGACGGCAGCGTCCACCTCATCAGCAGTCAGGGTACGGTCTGATGCAAGGAAGCGGCAGGTGACAACATAGGATTTGTGATCAGCCGCAATCTGTTTTCCGCGGTACTGCCCGCCGAAGGAGACTTCGTACAGCAGTGGCCCGGCACTGCTGCGAACAGCAGCGACCAGCTGAGCCCAGGTGATGGTTTCCGGCAGCACGAAGTTGAGGTCCCGGGAAACGACGGGGAAGCGCGGCAGCGGTGTAAAGCTGCGTGCCGGCTGGAAGAGAGCTTCCAGTACCGGAATTCGCAGCTCGGCCACGGCAGCTCCGTCCTGCAGTTCGCTGGCGTCGAGCAGTGATCTTGAGAGTTCTCCGATCCAGCCGAGCGTATGATCTGCCACCCGCAGTTCCGCACCCCGCCCGGCCAGAAACTCGGGCCGATCCAGCGGGCTGGCGGCGAGCACTGCGTGTGGGGCAAGAGCGTGCAGGAGGTTTTCGACGATCCCGAGAAGCTGTGCGAAGGAGCGTCCGGCGACCATGCTGACGGTGAGCGGTTCAGCCTGTGCTTCGGGCTGCCCCTGCCCGGCAGACAGATACACGCGGGCAATTTCGAACAGTTCGGCATTCAGTGTACCGTGTCGTTCGTTTTGTCTGCGGCACTGCAGCAGGCTGGGAATCAGACTCTGACGCAGCTGGTTTTCGTGGCTGCGGCTGGAATGGCTGACAGCCACAGGGCCTCGCGGACCGGCGGCCTGAAACATTGTACGCTGTGCTTCGCTGACAAAGGACAGTGTCAGAGCTTCATAGAGCCCGGCAGCGACAAGCTGAGCCCGAATTGTATCGAGGACTTTTTCCCGACGTGTTCTGGTGGCTGCAACAACGGGCAGAGGTGCATCCACGGGAATGTGTTCGTAGCCGTGAATCCGTGCGATCTCTTCGATCAGATCGCATTCGCGAGTCAGATCGGCACGCCAGGACGGGGGCTGCACAACGGCTTCAGTTTCGCTGCTTTGCAGCAGACTTAGTCCCAGCTGCTGCAGGATACTGACACACACTGCGGGAGGGATGTCAATTCCCAGCAGGCCGCTGATGCGGGCGAATCGCAGCGTTACGGGTGAACGCTGGCCGTCATCGGTGGTTCCGGCCACGACAGACCCCTGCAGCAGCGTGCCGCCAGCGGTCTGCAGAATCAGTTCACAACAGCGACGGGAAGCCCAGTCGAGGCGACTGCGGTCGATTTTTCGTTCAAAACGATACGATGAAGGACTGTGAAGTCGGAGGCTGCGAGCAGTGGCGCGAACAGACATTGAAGAAAAGGCAGCGGATTCAACCAGGACATTCACAGTGCCGGCAGAGATTTCTGTATCCAGCCCCCCCATCACTCCCGCGACAGCCACGGGACAGCGGGCATCGGCAATGACACACATTTGATCGGACAGCTGGTAGTCCCGCTGATCGATGGCCCGAATCTTCTCTGCTGCGCCGGCCCGCCGCACAACAATCCGACGTCCCTGCAGACGATCATAGTCGAAGGCATGCAGCGGCTGACCACATTCCAGCATCACGTAGTTGGTCACATCCACCACGTTGTTGACACAATTGATGCCGACAGCTTTCAGGCGATCCTGCAGCCATGCGGGGGACGGCCCGATCTTTACTCCGCGGATCACGCGTGCATGGTATTCGGGGCAGAGGTCCGGGCAGTCGATGGCAACGGAGACTGCGGCGGATGCGGCTTCCGAGGATTCCGTGACAGCAGCGGCGGGAATCGACAGGGGCTGCCCGAACAGCACCGAGATTTCCCGGGCGACTCCGATGTGCCCCAGGCAGTCCGGACGATTGCTGGTGACTTCCAGATCCACCGCCACATCAGGCTTGCTGAGCCCTTCCGTGACGTCGTGAAATTCTTCCAGATTGAGCCCTGCAAGCGTCAGTCTGCGAGTCAGTTCGGCAGTGGATTCCGGCAGCGGCACATAGTCCGCCAGCCAGCGGCGGCTGACAATCATGGGTATCAGTGCTGATGAATCGGGTATTTTGGAAACGGCCAGACGAATCGCTGAGTGTAATCGAATCAGGCCGTGACGGAAAACCGCAGACTGGCCCGGTGCCCGGAAAGGGGATTTTTTTGCAATTTCCGGGGTTTGGGGTGTCAGACCTGTGCCGGGCGAGTGGCCTCGAGGAAGTTGCGGAGCAGCTGCATCCCGGCAGCCTGACTTTTCTCAGGGTGAAACTGAGTGGCCATCACGTTGCCTTGAGCAACAGCGGCAAGGAACGGTCCGCCATAGTCTGCCGTGGCGGCAACCCACGCGGAAGATTCAGCGACACAGTGATAACTGTGCACAAAGTAAAACCACGGCTGAGCCGGCAGCCCCTGCAGCAGCGGCGGCACCGGCTGCTGCGAAAACTGCAGCTGATTCCAGCCCATGTGGGGTATCTTGAATTCCGGGGGCAACTGGAATCGACGGACGGTTCCCGGAATAATCCCAAGTCCCGCGTGTTCGCCGTCTTCGAGCGAGCGATCAAAGAGCAGCTGCAGGCCAAGGCAGATTCCCAGGAACGGGCGATCGGCAGCAATATGGTCCCGAATGACCGAGGCGAGGTCATGACGGTGAATGGCCTCGATGGCATCCCGAAATGCCCCGACACCAGGCAAAATCACACGCTCTGCCGTCGCCACCTGGTGTGGATCCGAACTGATGACGGCGGTTTCACCAATGCGTTCAAAGGCCTTCTGCACACTGCGAAGGTTGCCCATGCCATAGTCAATAATCAGCGTTGACATCCGAAAACTGCAATCTGAGAGTGGTCTGAGGGGATCTGAGGCTGGCAGGTGAGCGTCAAAGTTTGAATTCAAATTCGTTGGGTGCCGTATCAGACACTGTCTTCCGCACGTCGTCTTCCGGCACCTGCAGCGGCACTCCGGATTGATCAGACAACCCCACGACATAATTGCCGGCCGGTGCACCGTACTGCCCGGCGAAGGCCGACAATCGGAAACGTCCCTGTTCGTCGGTAATGGCACTGGCCTGCAGCACCTGGTCTTCACTCCCCGGAGCCTCCGGGCCAAATTCCACTCGCACGCCCGCCAGTGGCTGACCACTTTTGGTGACCACTCCGCTGACTTCAAAGAGCGGCGGACCGTCATAGATTTCGCGGTTCATGTACCACGAATAGCCCCAGGCCACCACAAAGAACGCCGCCAGACCCGGCAGCAGCCGAGATTTGACAAACTCAATGGCAACCGCGCGCTGTTCAGCAGCCCGTGCATCGGTGCGACTGAGCGGGGGCGGGGCAGAAGCGGCATCGCGTTTCTGCTGATAGCTGCGAGCCAGCACATCGGCCGCAGAACTGGTGGTCTCAGCGGCAGACGGAGCGGATTTCGCAGACTCCGCCTTCTTCGGAGACTTGTCCTTCTTCTTTGTCGACTCGTAATCCTTCATCAGCTCAGCAATCGACGGACGGCGATCGGGAGGCACGGATTGCGAAGCGGCAGGTGACGGTGCTGAGGCACGAGCGGCCGCACGACCGGAATTGAGCACATCAGCAGGATCGAATTCTTCACCAGCCGGGACTTCCGGAGTCAGCTCAATCGGCATGTCCACGGGCAGATCAATCGGAAGATCCGCAGCAGCAGCAGCGGCGGATTTTCCGGACGGAGCCGCCTCGATTTCGATGCCGTCATCGTCGTCCTCCGGCTGCGGCACAACAAACGGCCGTTTGCATTTCGGACATTTGGCATCGGTGCCGGCCTTTTCATCCTTGATCTTCAGGACGGATTCACAGCCTGGACAGGTGAAACGAATTGTCATTGCTGTACTCTGACCGAAGTGGGTATGAGATGCCTGACGGGATCTTAATGGGAAAAGGCGGGTCCAGGGCCTGAATTCGGCACAGACAGTCACCGTCCGCCATGATTCCCGGCGCAGAAAAAAGCCGGGGGCCAGTTACCAGGCCGCCCGGCAAAGATTCTGCAGAGATCAGCAGGGCCTAAAAGTTGGGCACCGGAATGCCCGAGCTGATGTTGCCAAGGTTCTGCCAGACCGGCAGGCCAATCGACTTTGTAACCGTACGACCGGAACCGTCAGCCAGACCAACCATGATGATGTCACCATGAGCCGAACCGGCATAACCCCAGAACAACTTTTTGTTCGGGCCATCAAGCGTTGTAAACAGAGTCGCCGGACCACCCCACGCCCAGCCGTCACTGGCCACCTGATCGACCGTTCGCTGGTTGGGAACTCGCAGACCCTCGAAACGCTCGGCTTCGCTGATCATGATCGTCTGTGACAAACCGTCCTTGATGTCCCCGAAACGTACCGAGCTGTTGACAGTGAAGATCCCGGTGTTGAAGGACAGCTGGTTGAAGTTGTTGGTGGGAGTCCGCACCTGGGCCGAGTAAAACTGAATCTGCTCGCCGGTCAGGTCATACACGGAGCGGCTTTGCGGATTGAACAGACGACCTGAACCAGCACAGCCCACGTAGTCGTTGCCACCGCCACGAATCCCCGTGGACAGCCGCTGCGGGGCATCCGTGTCGAGGAACTTGTTGTGCGAGAAGGTGGTCGTGTTGTCAATTTTCGATCGGCGTGAAGGGCAGTAGAAGGCACCGATTTCCGCCTGAGCCGGAGCATAGCCGAGCTGGCGCCAGATCAGCTGAGTGCCGTTGTCGAACAAAATCTCGGAGTTACCGAAGACGTTGTAGTCGGGACGCCAGAGTTCATAGAGGTTCGACTGTTCCAGATAGGGCAGGATATGGTACATCCAGCTGGTGCCGTGCAGACCCAGGTTCTGGTTGTTCTCATAGGGTTCAACCGGGTTGCGGAAGCGAGTTCCGGTGGGGGTGGCGTCGCCAAGAAACAGCGGAGCAGCCACATAGCCCGGTGGCAGAGTGTTGTGCGAATCGTGGTAGTTGTGCATGGCCAGACTGATCTGCTTGATGTTGTTCAGGCAGCGAGTTCTGTTGGCCGATTCGCGGGCCTTCTGAACAGCCGGCAGCAGAATTGCCACCAGCACCGCGACGATGGCAATCACCACCAGCAGTTCAATCAGGGTGAATCCCCGAATCCGCTTTTGCACCGATCTCATGGAAAGCTCCCTTGATATCCCGCAGTCATTGTAAGCACAGCCGATTATGCCCGTAGTATGCACGACTGCAGATGTCAGACCATTCAGGCAGGAATTATTGTCCACAAATCCCGTTTCGTCCCGGATATCATCCTCGGAATTCCGGTCCCGGGCAAGAATTTCCGTGCATTTTCCGTATTGTTTGACGGGTACAGTTCCGGAAGATCGGCAGTTTCGGAAGGATTTACGGGGCCCGGATCGGCTGCGAAACGGTGTTCAGGCCATTTTTCTGCGCCCGCCCGCGGCACCAGCCCGCAATCCGCAAGTCGTTAATTTGTAACCGCTTACGACTTCGGACCACCTTGCTCGGCCAAACGGCAAAGGACCTCGGCACCCTCCCGGATCACCTCGTCGGCCGCCGCAAACGAAACTCGGAAATGCGAATCACGGCTGCTGAAGACGCCTCCGGGAATAATCAACAGATTATTACGGATCGCTTCAGCCACAAACTCGCTGCCGGTTCCCCAGGGCGTTTTCAGGAACAAATAGAAAGCTCCCTCGCCACCCAGAATTTCGTAGTGGCCCCGCACGCCATCCGCCAGCAGATCGCGTTTGCGGCGATAGTCCGCCCGATTGCCCTCAAGGTCCATTTCCCAGGCAGTCAGGCCGGCCCACTGCACGGGGTGCGGAGCACACACGAAGGTGAACTGCTGCAGCTTCAGCATCTGCTGGATCAGGTACTTCGGGCCGTGCATGAAGCCCAGCCGCAGTCCGGTCATGGAGTGCGACTTGCTGAAACCATCGATCACGATGGTGCGGTCGTTCCAGGTGGCGGGGCTGGTGAATTCGCGATCGTAGACGAAGGAGCGATAGATTTCGTCACTGATCAGGGCGATGTCGTGTTCGGCCGCCAGCTCGGCGATGGCCTGAGTTTCCTCGGCTGTGGCCACAATGCCGGTGGGATTGGCCGGGCTGTTGAAGATGATCAGGCGAGTTCGGGGCGTGATGGCGCGGCGCACGTCCTCGATGCGAATGCGGAAGTCGGGGGTGATGGCGCGGCGGACATCCTCGATACGAATGCGAAAGTCGGGGTAGGTGGAGACGGGTACGACAGTGCCGCCGGCCAGTGTGGTCAGATGTCGGTACATCACGAACCAGGGATCAAAGACGATGACCTCGTCACCGGGGTTCAGCAGCGTGAAGAGTGCCAGGACCAGGCCCCCACTGGTGCCGGAGGTCACAAACACCTGGCGATCGGCGTGGTTGTAACGGCTGTCGACATCCGCCTGCAGGACTTTCAGCAGCGGAGCAATGCCCTGCGTCTGGCTGTAGGCATTGCGACCTTCCTGGACGGCTTTGCACAGTGCATCCTTGACGGGCTGCGGGGTATCGTAGTGCGGCTGTCCGATGCTGAGGTTGATGGGACGCTGCATGGAAGCAGCCAGATCGAAGACCTTGCGAATGCCCGACGCATCGATCTTGTGCATGCGATCGGCAATCCAGCGCTCACTCATGGATGAAGCTCCTGCACAACTGACATTCCCGGCCATCGCAGCCGCGGGGATTACAGGGAAACGATGACATCTTCTGCGGCGAAGCGGACTTTGGCGTCCAGCGCTGCGCGATCAGCGGCATGGCGATAACCAAGCGCACAGGCGACGACGCTGGTGAAGTCGGAACCGGCAAGGTTCAGCAGCGGATCCAGTCGATCGCTCTGAATACCCTCCATCGGGCAGGCATCAATTCTGAGCAGGGCGGCGAGGCATCAATTCTAAGCAGAGCGGCGGCCTGCAGCAGAAACCCCAGCGGGATGTAGCACTGCCGCGAATTCCACGCCAGCTGCTCAGATCCCATACGAGACGCTTTGCTGCTGATGGCTGAGCCGAGGCCCTCCAGAGCAGTGACGGGAACGGAGCGGACCTGAGCAATCCGCTGCAGGTACTGCTGCACAAACTGCGGATCGACTGTTTTGCGAGCGGCGAACACGACGAAGTGCGAACAGTCACGGGGCTGAGTCTGGCCCCAGCAGACCGCCGGCAGCTGCTGCTTCAGCGCCGGATCGGTAACGACGATAAATTTCCACGGCTGCAGTCCATAACTGCTGGGCGACAGCAGCAGTGCCTGCTGCAGCGAATTCCAGTCAGCCGCGCTGATGGTGCGGAACGGATCAAACTGTTTGGTGGCATAACGCCACTGCAGGGCGTCGTGCAGCTGAGAATTCAGATCCGTCATGGGGCGTGCATCCTTTCGTGTCACCGGGCGGTCGAGCGGGCCTCAGGCGCGGCGAATCTTTTCGCGGCCCTCGGTCACAGCCTTCGTGGCGTTGCGAGTATCGACCACCAGCCGGGAATGTCTGACAATAAACGGATAATCAAAAGCGGAATGGTCGGTGGAAATGAGCACACAGTCCTGTTCGGCGAGGAATTCTGGTGTCAGGGGAGTACTGTTCATGGGCGGCAGATGATAGTGCCGCATCGGGGGCAGTGACGGAACATGCGGGTCACTGTAGCTGAGCACAGCGCCGCGGTGCATGAGCAGTTCCATCAGTTCAAATGACGGGCTTTCGCGGGGATCATCGACGTCTTTCTTGTAAGCCATGCCGAGAATGCAGATGCGACTGCCTTTCACGGAGCGACTGACGTCGTTAAGAAAGTCACCGACGCGGCTGACGACGTAGCGGGGCATGAAGGTGTTGACTTCACCGGCCAGCTCGATGAATCGAGTACTCATGCCCTGACGACGGGCCAGCCAGCTGAGATAGAACGGGTCGATTGGAATACAGTGTCCGCCCAGACCGGGGCCGGGATAGAACGCCTGGAAACCGAAGGGCTTGGTTTTGGCGGCATCCACGACCTGCCAGATGTCGATGCCCATCCGGTCAAACAGCATTTTCAGTTCGTTGACCAGTGCGATATTGACCGCGCGATAGGTGTTTTCCAGGATCTTGCAGGCTTCCGCGACTTCCGCATTGTCCACTCGCACCACACTGACGATGGCATGGCCGTAGAGTGCAGCGGCCAGATCACCACTGGCCTGATCCGTACCACCGACGACCTTGGGAATGCCGGCAGCCGTGAAATGCGGATTGCCGGGATCTTCACGTTCCGGACTGAAGGCTGCAAAAAAGTCCCGGCCGCACTGCAGACCGTTCGGATTGCCGTTGAGGATGGGGACCATGACATCGCGCGTTGTGGTGGGGTAGGTTGTGCTTTCCAGCACAACCAGCTGCCCTGGACGCAGCACTTTCGCAATGGACGCTGCCGTGGATTCGATGTACTGCAGATCCGGATCGCGGGATTCGTTCAGTGGAGTAGGCACGCAGATCAGCAGAGCGTCGGCTTCGCCCAGACGCGACATGTCACTGGTGGGATCCAGCTGGCTTTTGCTGATCCAGCCGGCCACGGTTTCGGAGGCGATGTGTCGGATGTAGCTGCGGCCCTGCAGCAGCGTCTGAACTTTGCCGGCATCGACATCAAAGCCGATGCAGCGGAAGCCGGCGTTCACAAAGGCGCTGATCAGCGGCAGGCCGACATAACCGAGCCCGATAATCCCCACTTTGGCGGTACGATCGACAGGAACCGTGAATGGAACAGTAAAGACTGCGGCGGGCACACCTGAGTGATTTTCGACGAACAGCCTGATGCAGTACAATACGTTGCGGTCTGTTCGTTCTGCCCAGGGAAAAACGCTGGAACTGAGCGGATTCCTTTGACAGAGTCCGTTGGTACAGCCTGCCGCACCGGCACAGACCGAATAATCGCTACGGCCGAAGCAGGTGGTGGTGCCCGGACCGGCACAGGCACTTTTCAGCCGCAAATTCCCGGAACCGCCTGCCGGCTGGAAAGATGCAGGAGATCGTCTTGAAGAATTCTTCGCTGCTCCCTGTTTCGTTCTGCTGTTTTGTGTTTGGCAGTCTGCTGGTAACAACGGCAGGGGCGCAATCTCCGGCTCCGCCGCAGCAGGTCACCAACAGTATCGGGATGAAGCTGGTGCAGATCCCGATCGGTACATTCAGCATGGGGTCACCGGCGACCGAGCGGGACCGTGCTGATGATGAAATCCAGCATCAGGTGACGATCAGCAGACCGTTTTCCATGGGCTGTACTGAGGTGACTCAGGGTCAGTGGAAAAAGGTGATGGGCACCGAGCCATGGAAAGGGAAAAGGTTCGTTCTGGAGGGCGACGATGTCGCAGCTGGGTTTCTCAGTTGGCACGACGCCACGGCATTCTGTCGAAAGCTCAGTGCCCTGGAAGGCAAAACGTATCGCCTGCCGACGGAAGCGGAATGGGAATACGCCTGCCGCGGCGGCACAAAGACGGTCTTCAGTTTCGGGGATGATCCGGCCGGGCTGGAGAAATCCGCATGGTTCCGCGGCAACGCGGGGTCCATCGATGAAAAGTACGCGCACGGGGTGGCGCTGAAGCTGCCGAATCCATTTGGCCTGTATGACATGCATGGGAATGCATGGGAGTGGTGCAGTGACTGGTATGGCGAATATCCTGCCGGCCCGCTCACGGATCCAGGGGGGCCGGAGTCAGGAACCGCGCGAGTGCTGCGTGGTGGCTTCTGGGGCAATGACCCGGAATTCGTTCGTTGTGCAAGGCGGCACCTCGACAGGCCGGAAGGCGGTCTTCCAACCTATGGTTTTCGAGTGGTACTGCAGCATCAGCCGTGATTGAATTTGAGATCCCTGGTGAGACCGGAAAGGACAACTGCGTCGCGGTCTGTGTCAGTACGGGCACGGAAAATCATCGCCTGCTGCTGGATTGCGGCGGGAATTGCCTGTGGCGACTTCCTCGGGCACAGCTGCTTGTCACGCGGTTTTTTTTGCACTTTCACTTCGATCATTACGCGGATTTTGATGAGCAGCTGCGTGCCGTGTGGTGTCGCGAGTGCCCGTGACTGGAGCTCATCGGACCGCCGTAAACCTGTCGGATCATTCAGCATCGACTGCAGGGATATTTGTGGAATAACGCGGTCGGGATTGCGGGGGGCCTGACGAGAGCGGAGCGATCTGCGGGAGGTTCTGTTTTTCAGGGATCCGCCTGATCGGCAGCCTGCAGGCCGCCTGGGCAACTTGATGGCCGCCCGGCTGCGGGACCTGGCGATCACGAACGTGCCGTTTCCGGAGCATGCAGCAGTGTCCCGCGACGACCACAGTTGCCGGCTTCGGCAGGTTCGGCGAGGCATAGTTTTGGCGGTGTATGATTGCGATACGTCGCCAAAACATATGACTGCAGGTGATTCAGAGAGCGCCGGGAAACGACTCATCCCCAAAAGCAATCAAGTCATCGGGCGTGTTGCGGAAAAGCGTGTTCTGGATACCTGATCCGCGAACACCTGAAATCTCAGATCGTGCTGGAGGTGGCTGGGATACATGACCAAAGCACTGCGGTGCAGCTGGCTAACTTCCTGATGTCACTCCGCAAGGCTTTTCCCTTTGTTCCGCTGGTGCAATGCCGGACGTGGCTGGAAGCTTTCGAACTGCTGCGACATTGCCTTGACCAGCCCACCCGGATCAAGGGCAAGCGAGTCATTTTCATTGACGAGTTCCCGTGGCTGGCGACTCGCAAAAGCGGCTTTCTGGCGGCCTTTGACAATTTCTGGAACAGCTATGCCAGTCGGCAGCGGGATTTGGCTGTCATTGTCTGCGGGTCCGCCGCCGCGTGGATGATTCGCCACATAGTCGATTCCCGCGGTGGCCTGCACAATCGGCTGACGCGACGGATCAGGCTCGAGCCATTTCGGCTGGATGAAGTGGAGCAATATCTGAAGCACCGCAGGATACGCTGGGACCAGCGGCAGATCGTGATGGCCTATATGGCACTGGGAGGCATTCCGCACTACCTGAATCTTATTCAGCCAGGCCAGTCCGCAGCTCAGTGCGTCGACGCGGAGTGTTTTCGATCCGCAGGAATGCTGCACGATGAGTATCGCAACCTGTACGCGGCTCTTTTCGAGTCCTGTGACACGCACGAGGCGATTGTCAAAGTTCTGGCGACAAGCTGGAGCGGCCTGACTCGTGACCAGGTACTGGCCAGGGCGCGGCTCTCCAGTGGTGGAGGGGTGACAAAGGCGATTGAGGAGCTGCAGTTGTCTGGGTTCGTGACCGAAACGTTCTCGCTGGACAAGAAGGCCAAAGGCAGCTTACTGCGTTTGACCGACGAGTTTTCCGTCTTTTACTGGCACTGGATGCACTCCGCGGCTGCGGCGAAATCGTGGCTGCGACAATCCGCAGGCCGTCGCTATGACGCCTGGAGCGGATATGCTTTTGAAGCTGTCTGTTTCAAACATGTGTCGGCGATTTGCAGAGCCATTGGGATCGCGGATGTGGAAACGCATGCTGCATCGTGGCGGTACGTGGCGGAAACGGGAACCGACGACGAGGGGGCTCAGATTGATCTGCTGCTGGATCGAGCCGATCACTGCATCAATATCTGCGAAATCAAATTCTCGGACAAGCCTTTCGTGATGACGAAGAGCTGCGCGCAGGAACTGGAACGCAAGCTGCGTGTCTTTCGTGCTCGCTCGGGTCGGAAGCAAACCCTGTTCCTGACCATGATCACTCCGTACGGCATCGTACCCAATCAGTACTCAGAAGGACTGGTGACAAACGAAGTTGTTCTGAACGATCTTTTCGCATCACAGCAGCGCCCGCCTGACAGAATCTGAA
>VFQS010002133.1_pt1 | contig 16819 bp, 11 predicted proteins | sample 3512361 | NCBI WGS metagenome assembly VFQS01 (sample SAMN10412375, study PRJNA504923) | tailings metagenome | isolation source: Relicate 1 Philex TSF3 active mining | place: Philippines
AAATTGTGAAGGCGTTCACCCCTGAATCTCATGAGGTAATAACTGGTTACGAGGCTGTGAGGAATGCGGCTAAGGATTATGAGCATTTCTCGAGTGACCTGCAGGGGGATAGAGATGTTAGGGACTATCGACAAATTCCTCTGGAGGTCGATCCCCCAAAACACACCGACTACCGGCATGCAATTCAGTCGGTTTTTCTCAGACCCAAACTAGAGGCACTCAGGCCTAAATTCGAAGAGCTCGCTGAAAAAATCTTGGGGCAACTTATCGCCCAAGGAAAAGAATTCGATGTCTATGACGACCTAGGGTTGCCTTTTGTTGTTGGCTGTCTAAGTCTTATCTACAACCGCCCGCAAGATCTAGATGAATGGATCTCCTGGGGTCCTGATGTATGGACAGCAGCTGGTTCGCAGCGGAATGGTGATGTTTTACACAATTACCTAAAGAGGGTCTTCACTGAAGAGAGCGGGCAGGAAGATATCTGGTCGCTACTCAAAGAGATCCGCATTTCTGAGGAACCAATCACAGAGTTGGAATTCAAAGGTTATGCAGGTGTTCTGCTGGCTGGTGGCCGAGACACTGTTATCAAATTAGTAGCTGGGCTTTTTTGGCACCTGCTCTCCTCTGTTGAAGATGCTGACAGGCTGGAAAAAGAGCCTGAGCTTGAGCGGAATCTCATCAATGAACTACTTCGCTTCCTGTCGCCGCTTCCAGCAATAGAAAGAATCGATTCCAAAGAGTTTGATGAGAGTAAGCCTCACTACTATCGACTTCATTTCGCATCAGCAAACCATGACCCCGCGGAATGGGAAGACCCAACGGTGGTAAACATTGATCGAGGTAGAAAGCCGCATCTTGCGTTTGGTTATGGTCCCCACACATGCGTCGGGATGAATCTCGCAGAGTTTGAAGCAAAAGCATTCCTCAAGAGCTTTATGCCGCTAAGACATCGCTTCGAACTTACTAGTTACCAATTGGATTATGCCGAAATAAATGGCATTAGATACGTGGAGAACCTCAAAGACCTAAGGTCAAGAATTCTGACGTAGCGGGGGCGGGGATCGAACCCGCGACCTCACGATTATGAGCCGTGCGCTCTGACCACCTGAGCTACCCCGCCAGATCTATAAGACCGAGCCCCGAGACAGGATTGAACTGTCGACCCCTTCCTTACCATGGAAGTGCTCTACCACTGAGCTATCGGGGCACTGCAACCGAGACAGATTAGCACTAGCGAACAGGGCTAGGCAAACGCCATATCTGTGCATCTAGAGCTTTAGCCTCGTAGCTGATTTTGCCTGAGGACACTCTCAACTTCCCACCACCAAATAGATTTTCGGCCCGCTCTGGAAACGCAACCACATCCTTGGGAAGCTCTATCTTTTTGTCCTTTTTCCTAGAAACCAAAACGAGCAGAGTCTCTGTCTTACTCTCTCTGGCATAGACCACGGCTTCCTTTGATGCATACAGAAAGCGAATTGCTCCATCTGCTAAGACTCTGTGCTTTTTTCTAATCTGAGAAAGTTCTGAATAAATAGGTAGAAGACTTGGATCAGTTTTGCGTTCACCATTCCAAGGAATTGGTGTGCGCGACTCTTCACCAGTTGTTCCTTCAAGCCCAAACTCATCGCCAGCAAAGATCATTGGGATTCCCGGGAAGGTGAATTGCATAACTGCAGCAACTCTTTGAGATCCCGGAATCCCAAAGGTCTTAAATCTCGCAGTGTCGTGAGTATTGAGGGCATTTAGATTGTGAGCTCTGACGTGCCAGGGAAAAGTTCCAGCAAACCTCTTATGCAGCTCGACCATCTGCTTTCCGTCGATTCCTTTTCGTCCTGGACCCATCTGGTTCTCTTCGCGCTTTTCGGACGGGTTCCATAGCCATCGCCAGATGGGCCTGGTGAAGTTGGAATAGGTCATCGCCGACTGATAGTTATCCCCCTGAATGCGGGTCGCAGCATCCGAGGTGAATTCGCCAATCAGGAAGCTCTCGGGTGCGACCTCATTCATGGTGTATCTAATTTGATTAGCAATCTCTTGATTGAAATTGTCTTCTCGAATAAGACCAGCCATGTTTGCAACATCGATGCGCCAACCATCCAAGTTGAATGGGGGTCGAAGCCACCTGCCAACCACTGAGCTTTTTCCTTTGATAAATCGCTTTCGAAGCTCTGCCGAGTTCCAGTTCAGTTTTGGCAGCGTCGGAAAACCCCACCAGGCGTCATACTTTTTGTTCTCATCGGAAAAGTAGTAAAAGTCACCCTCTACTGCCTCGGGATTTTTGTATGCAGCAACAAACCACTCGTGAGCGTTCCCAGTGTGATTGGCAGTCAAATCCCCCATGACCTTCAGGCCCATTGAGTGGGCTTTCTCAACCAAGGAAATGAAGGCCTCATTTCCTCCGAGTAGCGGATCTACCTCATTGAAGGTCGCAGCGTCATATCGGTGGTTCGAGCGACTTGGGAAAAAGGGAGTCATATAGAGGATGGTCGCTCCGACTTTCTTCAAATGATCCAGGTGCTCTTCAATTCCCTTTAGGTCTCCGCCAAAGAACTGCGTCGAGACTCCTGGGCCTTTTGGTATTACCTTTTCATTCCACCTCTTGGTTAGTGCCCAATCTGGTTTTGGTCTATCGTCACTTGCGTCACTCTTGGCAAAGGTGTCAGGAAAGACTTGATAGAGAATAGCTCCCGTTGCCCACCTCGGCACCTGATTGAAAGTGTTGATTTTGAAGTCATCTCGATCGGATTGATCCAGCTCATTGAGGCCGAGGGCATTAAGCCAAAAGCTCTCTTTGGTTTTCAGCTCGACAAAAAACCGGTAGTTGACCTGGGGGTTGTGCATGGTGAGAAGCCCCTCATACCAACTCCAGCCATGGCGCTTAGCAAAAACCTTCATCTTGGTGCTTAGGAAAGCCTCGCCAGATTCACTCTGGCGAATCAGAACCTGCTGAACATCACCAAAGCTGGCGTGAATTCGAATACGAATTTTGAGCTTCTGCCCAAGCGTAGGTTTTTGCTCGGGGATATAGAGGCCTGATCCATCATGATGAATCATCGAGTCCGTTAGCTGACTTGGGGATTTCACTAGTTCTCTCCTAGTTTTTGCAGATACCTCGCATAAATATTGTCTAGGTCTCGCTCTGTAGAAATTGAGTCAGTTATGAGTTGCTCAAGCGCCAGAAGTTCAACAAAGTAATCGCTGAAGTTTGGTGCAGGAAAGCTAGATAGATCTTTTTCCAAAAAAGCCTTAAACAGCGGGTTTTCAATTTCACCAATAAAGGATCTGGTCGCTGGTAGAACGCCAGTCGTCAGATAGAGATCCCTCTGAGCCTCCTTGGTGGCCATCAGCTTCATAAATCGTTCGGCGAGATCTGGATTTTGGCTCTTACTGGAAAGCGCAAAACCAATTGCCAAAGAAGGTGAGGATGCTGGATACTCGCCTGCCTGAGGCAATTCATATGAGGTCAGATCAAGCTCCGAGAGCTGCTGGGCCATCCAAGGTCCAGCAATCAGGCAGCTTGAATTCTTGGATTGGAAATCTTCGATTGCCTCTGAATAATCAAGCAGTCTGAAATTTTCGCCCTGGTTTGTGATCCAACTCGAAAACTGACGAACTTTATCTTCGGAGAGCACCAGTGAGCTAACTATTCCTGTTTCAGCAGCAGGCAGCTTAGAGAAACTCGATAAATAGAAGAGGGCATCGAAGGCATTGCCTGGGGTGAAGTATGGCTTGAAGCCAAGGTCGCTGAGAGACTCAAAGCTGCCTGGCTGAGAGCTAACCAATTCCTTATGACAAACCAGAGCTACCTGTTCGAGATGAACAGGAACCCCATACAAAGAATCACCGATTGAGAAGGCTGTGCGAGCAGCTTGAACTAATTCACTGCTAAGCGACTGATCAACGGGCTGAATTTCCCCCGTGGCCGCAAGCTGCGAAAGCCTTGTGCTGTCGGTAAGAATCAGATCTGAAGTTTGAGACTCGGCCTCATCAACCAAAACAACTTCCGCGCCGCTATCTAGCTTGAACTGATCGATTACCCCTTGGAAGTTTGCCTGTTGATTAGCAGGGATTGAAATAGTTATTCGATTGGGAAGATCGGCATTACTGACACAGCCAGCCAGAAGAACTGGGATTAGCAAGAGGGTGAGTTTCTTGATTATCCCCACCTCCAAATTGCCTGGGATTTATCCCTTGACCGCTCCACCAGCCAGACCAGAAACGATGTATTTCTGTAGCGACAGGAAGATGATAACGATTGGAATAGAAGCCAGGATGGAGCCCGCGGCAAAAGCACCCCAGTTTTCTGAATACTGTCCAGCCACAAACTGCTGCAAACCAACTGCAACGGTTCTTATGTCCATATCAACTAGGAACAATCGGGCAAGGATGTATTCATTGAAGGTTCCAATAAAGCTAAGAAGAGTCACAACCGCCAGTACTGGTGATGCGAGGGGGACAAATATCTGCCAGTAGGTCTGCATCTCCGAGGCACCATCAATCTTTGCTGCCTCATCAATTTCAATAGGAATTGAATCTACGAAACCTTTGAGGAGCCAGATATTCACACCCATCGCTCCACCTAGGTATACCAAAACCAAGCCTGATTGAGTACCGAGACCAAATTCTGGAGCGAAGTTTCCAATGCCCTCCATAATCAAATAGATTGCGGCAATGGCCAGGATGGCTGGGAACATCTGAATAAGAAGCAGTGCCTGCAACCCCATCTTCTTGCCCTTGAATCGAAGTCGGCTGAAAGCAAATGCTGATGCTGCACCGATTACCACCGACAGCACTGCCACCGAACCCGCAATAATCAACGAGTTCAACATCCAGGTCATGTATGGAATTGTCGGATCATTGAAGAGCTTCTCGTAATTAACCATTGAGATTTCTTGTGGAATGAACGAGGTCAGCTGCAGCGAACCAGATGATGCAAAGGAGGTGACGATTACCAAGTAAAGAGGGAATGAGGCAAACAAAACTGCACCAATAGCAACCCCATGACGCCAAAGTTTCTCTCTAACCCATTTCATTAGATGAACTCCTCCAATACCTTGGAGCGCCTGATTCCATAGAGGGAAATAGCCGCAACCAAAATGAAGATGACTACTGAGATAGCAGATGCCAATCCGAGGTCCTGAACCTGAGAACCAAAGGCAATCTTGTAGGTGTAGCTGATCAAGATATCTGTAGCACCTGCAATTTCTCCGCTGAGTGCATCTCTTGGCCCACCACCAGTTAGCAGGAATATCAGGTTGAAGTTATTGAAGTTAAAAGCAAAGGATGCGATCAGTAGCGGTGTCAGAATCTTCAGAAGCAGTGGCAGGGTTATCTGCCAGAAAATCTGACGATTACTTGCGCCATCAATTCTTGCCGCCTCAGAAAGCTCAGCTGGAATGGCCTGCAGAGCACCATTAGAAATCAAATAGAAGTATGGGAATCCAAGCCACAAGTTCACAATGATGACAGCAGCTCTGGCAAAGTTCGGATCTAGGAACCACGCAATCTTCGTCCCGAGCAAAGCATTGATAGCTCCGAACTCGGTATCAAACATTCCACCCCAAATCAGAATGCTCATGATCGAGGGAACGGCGTAGGGAAGGATGATGATGATTCTGTAGAAGCGCCTGCCCCCCAGTGGTTTATCGAGTGCCAGCGCAACTAATAATCCGAGAGAGAACTGCGTCAAAACAGTCAGAGTTGCGAAAACCATAGTCCAAATAAAGACTGCAATAAACGGTTCTCGGACCTGCTCGTCAGTGATTAGGGATGCATAGTTTTCAAACCAAATAGGTGATCGCCAGCCTGGCGATAGCAAATCCTCGGGATTTTCAATGTTGGCGTAATTGCCTCGTCCATTGTCAACATATTTGGCTCCGGTTTGGATGTTGGTGAAGCTATCGGTCGCTTCGTCATAAACCACTCCAGGGCGGAATGGTATGGCAACCTCGAAGCCCTCTAAAGCCAAAAAGAAATCATTCGGGCCTGCAAACTTTAGAGCTGCAAATTCCTCACCACGAGCCGCAATGGTGTCGCCATCGAAGGCAGTAAATCCAGCGGTTTCAACCGCAATTCCAAGTTCCTGATCAATCGTTACCTCAGAGACATCCAGCGGAACTATTTCCTTTTCAGTGGAGAGGAAGTATTCACCCGCCGCATAGTCCGTTGCCAGAAGGGCAACATCTCCCTGGTCATTTTGACCAACCAAGACATCAAAGCTCAGTCCAGACTCATCTGGGACATATGAGTCCGCAATAATTCGCTCTAGGGCAACTGGTTTATCAACATAATTACCAGTTTTGAACTGGAAGCCCGACATGACGAGCGTGTAGAGGATTGGCAGGACAACAAACGCAGCCAAAAACAAAATTCCAGGTAAGAAGAACTTCATCGGGATGGAGATCTTCGTGAAGTAAATGATGGCAAGAGCAACCATCGATAAAGCAATGAAGAGAGCAATCGCGCCTTCGCCTGAAGCAAAAGCACTCTGCGCCAAAAGTCCAAGAAGCGCCAGCGTGATGCTGACAAAAATGATCTTGGCGGTTATGGCTAGCTTGTTGCCGGTGAAAAGTTTCATAGCTCTTACTTGCTAATAAAAGAATATGCTTCGGGAGCAGGTTTCCCTGCCCCCGAAGCACTTAACCTCAATTTAGAGATTCTTCATGCCAGCAACAATGTTCTTCTTGAAGAGACGATTGAGCTTGGCTACTGCAACACCTGGCTTGACTTTCTTAACTAGAACGTCATTCCAGAACTGAGGTAGTGAATCCCAGTAGGAGATTGCACCTGGGTTACCATTCAGAATTGCACCGATCTGTGGAACAGATGCAGTTGCAGCTGCACTTCCGAAGCCCTTCTGAGCTGCTGAAGACTTAGCTGCTGCAGCCTTGTTGGCTGGTGGACGCTGCTCGAACTTCTGGTAAGCAACCTGACCCTTCTCCGAAGCAAAGAAGTTGGTCAGCAGTGACTTAGCAGCTGCATCGTTGCCGTTCTGGGCTGCGAAAGAGGTAAGCATTGCAGCGGAAACGCTACCGAATGCTGCACCGAACTTGCCCTTGGTGACTCCTGGAACAGCCATCAGGTTGTTCATTGAGAAGCCCTTGTCGGCGTAGTCTTTCCACTCCCAGTTACCAATGATTGCGTAAGGGACCTTGCCAGCAAGGAAGTTGTCCTTGCAGCCAGTGTCGCTTGCTGGGAAGAATCCGTTGCTGTTGCCGTTCTTGTCAAGCAGGAACTTCTCGATGTTGAGAGCAACAGTGTTAGGCACTGGGTTCTGACGAGTGTCAACCTTTGCATTACGGATTGGGTATGCGCCACCACCGAGTGCACTTAGCATCGAGTGGGCTCCCCATGACATTCCACCACCAGCAACACAAAGACCAGCGGTTAGACCCTTGCTGCTCTTGTTCTTTAGGTAGAAGTTGACCATCTCGCCAAGAGTCTGTGGTCTCTTGCCGGTTAACTTGGTGTTCACAAGCATCGCAACGTTGTTTACGTCAACTGGAACACCGTAGATCTTGCCCTTGTAGGTAAGGTCGAACCACTGGTTCGCGTTAAAGTTTCTTCTTACTGAAGCTGATGGAACATATGTGGCGAGCTTGCCGTTTGCAGCTCCAGTTGCAACCCAGTCATTCGCGCCAATAATAACGTCTGGTCCGTCCTTGGTGACATTGTCAACTGCAGTCTTCAGGGCATCGAAGCTGGAGAAAGTTACAACCTTGACTTTGTAACCAGCTACCCACTCACCACCGGATTGAGAAGCAACAGTGCCCAGTGTCTTCTCCAGGTTTGGACCACGAGACTCGTCGGCCCAGATAGTCAGGACCTTGTCGTTGGCACTTGCAGGCAGGGCACCCAGCAGCGTCGACGCTGCTAGTCCCAGCGCAACACCAGCGCCAAGAATTCTCTTGATATTCATTTCTCTCCTTAGTAATCGATATCTCGACTTGGGAAAATTTAAGCACCTGTAAGCGTTTACCATTTTTACAAAACCAAAATAAAGGTAACGAATTCATTAACTTGAAACTTACTGAAGCTTCCTACCAAATAATCTATTGAGAGACCGAACTTTGGCTGTAAACCCTTACGGTCAGGCGTTTTAGAAGGGCCAAATAGAACATGACTACCAACCAAGAGTGGTGGCGTCACGCCGTTATCTACCAGATTTACCCAAGATCCTTTGCCGACGGCAATGGCGATGGCATGGGTGATTTGCCAGGGGTCATGAGCCGGCTGGAATCCCTAAAAGAACTTGGCATTGATGCCATCTGGTTCTCACCATTCTTCCGTTCCCCTCAAAAGGATGCTGGCTATGACGTCTCTGACTACATCGACATAGACCCGCTTTTTGGAACTCTGGCTGACTTTGATGCCCTGTTGGCCAAAGCTCACTCGCTGGGGATTCGCATCATCATTGACCTAGTCCCTAACCACTCCTCAGATAAGCATGAGCTCTTCCAAGCGGCTTTGAAGGCTGGCAAGGGTTCGCCGGAAAGAGATATGTATGTCTTCCGAGATGGCAAGGATGCCAACACGCCTCCCAATAACTGGGAATCGGTGTTTGGTGGACCTGCCTGGACTCAAATCGAAGACGGGCAGTGGTATTTGCACCTTTTCGACTCTTCACAGCCTGACTTCAACTGGCACAATCCAAAGGTCGAGGAGTTCTTCCACGAAGTGCTCAGGTTCTGGTTTGACCGAGGTGTCGATGGCTTCCGGGTGGATGTTGCCCACTCATTGATTAAGGATCCTGCCCTGCCAGATATTGAAGTTGTTACTTCATCAATGACTGGATCTGACGACAAACCCAAGGAAGACAAGCCACATCCTTTCTGGGGTCAGGAGGGAGTGCACGAAATCATTCGCGGCTTCCGCAAAGTTTCAGACGAATATCAAGAGCGAGCCATGTGCGCAGAGGCTTGGGTATTACCCCTAAGCAAAATGGCCAAGTGGGTAAGGCCAGATGAATATCACCAGACCTTCAATTTCGGTTATCTAGAGACTCCTTGGAATCCAGCAAAAATGAGAGCAACGATTGACGAATCCCTTAGGGAATTCGGAGCCGTTGGTGCTCCCAGCACCTGGGTGCTGTCGAACCACGATGTGATTCGTCACGTAACTCGGATGGCTTATGACAAAGTTCCCAAGCAGGGCGATGGAATTGGTCCTGACTATCCGCAGCCCGATGAGGCCAGAGGCCAGAGAGTTGGAAGAGCCGCCACAGCCTTCATGCTGGGTCTTCCAGGAAGCTCATATTTGTACCAGGGTGAGGAACTGGGACTTCCAGAACACACCACTTTGGAATCGAAGTATCGCGAGGATCCGACATTCTTCCGCACCAAAGGCGAAAGAGTTGGTCGCGATGGCTGCCGCGTGCCTATTCCTTGGGAAGCAGACGCACCAGCATTTGGCTTTAGTCAAACTGGGAAGAGCTGGCTACCTCAACCAGAAAACTACAGACGCTACGCAAGAAGCAGTCAAAAAGGCATTGCCGGTTCAACCCTTGAGCTATATCGCCAATTACTAAAGATTCGCAAGCAGTTCAATCTGGGATTGGGAGAGCTTAAGTGGGTCGAAGATCTTTGCGATGACACCACCCTTGCTTTTGATAACTCTGGTGTCAGGGTTATTGCAAACTTTGGCAGTGCAATCAATCTGCCTGCGGGTGAGTTGTTAGTAACAACCCAGCATGATCTAACGATTGAGGGTGTGTTAGAACACGATCAGGTTGCCTGGATTCGGTTATAGAAAATGATTCACAAGCCAACAGCTGGTAATCAGTGGTGGCGAAGCGGTGTCATTTATCAGATATATCCAAGATCTTTTCTTGATGCCAGCGGTGATGGGATTGGTGACTTACCTGGCATCATCAAGGGATTGCCCGCTTTGGTTGACCTTGGCGTCGATGCGGTTTGGCTTTCTCCCTTCTACCAATCTCCGCAAAAAGATGGCGGGTATGACGTCTCAGACTACTGCTCGGTTGATGCACTATTTGGAACGCTGGCAGACTTCGATCACTTAGTAGCCGAGGCACATAATCTCGGACTAAAGGTGATGATTGATCTAGTTCCCAATCACACCTCTGATCAGCATCCCTGGTTTCAAAGGGCGATTAGTTCTCCCCCGGGATCTAAAGAGCGCGATTTCTATCACTTTAGATATGAAGAGGACCTCCCGAACAATTGGGTGTCCTTATTCGGTGGTCCAGCCTGGACAAAACTTACAGATGGTTCTTGGTATCTCCACCTCTTCGATTCCTCTCAACCAGATCTGAACTGGAACAACCCAGAGGTGAGAAAAGAGTTTGAGAAGATTTTGAGATTCTGGCTCGATCGTGGAGTCGATGGATTCCGAGTGGATCAGCCTCACGCAATGGCCAAGGCGGAAGGACTGCCCGACCACCCATATGTCGAAGAGGCGGGTGCTGGGTTTATTGAGGGCAGAGAATCACCACCGATGTGGTTTCAAGAAGAAGTCCACGATATCTTTCGTCGGTGGAGAAAAATTCTTGACTCCTACTCACCTGAAAGAGCTATGTGCGGTGAAGCTTATGTTCTTCCACTGAGCTTCATGGCGAAATGGGTCAGACCAGATGAGTTTCATCAAACATTTAATTTCAGATTTCTGGATGCTGACTGGTCACTCGAGCGGATTAGGTCAGCAATTAATGAGAGCTTCGCAGCCTTCGATGCAGTGTCCGCGCCCAGCACCTGGGTGTTGAACAATCACGATGTCATTCGCCACGCTTCGAGATTTGGAGGAGGTTACGGAAGACCAACGGCATCGGATGGTATTTCCTCAAAAGACCCGCAGCCCGATAGCCAACTAGGACTTCAAAAGGCGAGAGCAGCCACCTTGTTTATGCTCGCCCTTCCCGGTGTGAGCTATCTCTACCAGGGTGAAGAGTTGGGTCTTCCTGAACACAGCACGCTCGAAGATAGTCGGAGACAAGATCCGACGTTCTTCAGAACCGGTGGCAAAAGAGTTGGAAGAGATGGATGTCGCGTCCCCCTACCTTGGGATAACAGCAATGGCTCCAATGGTTTCAGTGATGGAGACCCTTGGCTCCCGCAGCCCGAGATATTCAAGGAACTTGCTCGGGCAAATCAGACAGCCCCAAACAGCACCTTGCAGCTATATAAAAAGGCATTGAAATTGAGAAAAGAGCTCTCACTCGGTAATGGGGGCTTCGATTGGTTGGAAATTCCAGGAGCGCTTGGTTTTCAAAACAGAAACGTCAAAGTGGTTCACAACTTTTCTGATGCCCCTATCAGCATCGACGGAACAGTCTTGATTAATTCGTCGGGGAATGCCACTGATCTGCTGGAGCCAAACGATACTGTTTGGCTGAGCGACTAGTCAGCAAACTCTTTTCTCGGCCACCAGAACTTCTTGCCAGCAACAAAGGCAATCGCTGGAACAATTACTGTTCTAACCAGCAACGTGTCGAGCAGCACACCAATACCTACAATGGTTCCAACCTGTGCCAGAGCAATCAGCGGTAGAACTCCCAGGACAGCGAAGACAGCCGCAAGCAAAATACCTGCCGAGGTAATTACCCCACCAGTTGCTCCGAGTGCCTTTTTCATTCCCTCTCTTGTACCTATAGTCCGTGCTTCTTCTTGAGCTCTGGTGACAAGGAAGATGCTGTAATCAACACCAAGCGCCACCAGGAACAAGAAGGCCAGAATCAAAACAGTTAGGTCAAGAGCTGGGAAACCAAAGACATACTGGAAGATCAGCCAGCTTGCTCCCACGGCAGAGAAGAATGACCCAACCACTGCGATCATCAAGAAGATAGGCGCAGCAAGTGATCTGAGTAGCAAAATCAGAATTAGGAATACCGAAATCAAAATCAGCGGAACCAGCAGAGCTTGATCTCGCTCAGTTGCAGCTGTCACATCAAGTGTGGTGGCGTCCTGACCACCGACAACAGCAATAGCATCCGAGGGCAGGGTGTCTAGCTGAGCTCTCAACTCAGTAATCAGTGCCAGCGCTTCCTTGGATTCGGGTTCAGCGTCCAAAACCAGCTGCAGCTCTGCGTATTCATCACTGGTCGCACCCTCACTGATTTCAGCGACACCCTCAATGTCAACCAGGGTCTTGGCTTCGGTCGCATACTGCTTGCTAACAATTACGTAAGTTGGTGCAGCACTTCCTGCAGGGAAGGCCTCAGCTAGAACCTCTTGGCCGAGAACTGCCTCGGGCTTCTCAATAAAGATTTCGGTCGCGCTCAGTCCATTCTTAATTCCCAAACCGCCGGATGCCAGACCTGCCAACACCGCTACACCAATCGCCGCTACTGCAATTGGCTTTTTCGAAACAGCCTTGCCGAGCTTCGACCAGATGGACTTCTCATAGGGGTTCTTGCCGCCAACCTTGGGAACAAATGGCCAGAAAATCCAGCGGCCAAAAACGACCAGCGCACTTGGCAAAACCAGTAGCCCGGCAATCATTGCGACCACGATTCCAACTGCGGAAACCAGACCGAGGACCTGTCTCCCCTCAATTTCTGCAAGTAGCAGAAGCGCTAGGGCAACCGCCACGGTTGAACCAGATGCCAAAATGGCAGGCCCTGCCCCGCGAATGGCAACGCGCATTGCCTCTCTTCGATCCGCATAGCTAAGCAGCTCTTCGCGATAGCGGGCGATCAAAAGTAGCGCGTAGTTGGTGGCAGCACCAAATACCAGAACCGAAAGAATTCCAGTTACCGAGGCATCAGGATTGAAACCGAGAGCATCAGCCGCTCTCCTCGCCAAAATCCCCGCCATACCATCAGCGGTTCCAACAACAGCGAGAGGTATTAGCCAAAGAATTGGTGAGCGATAAGTTATCAAGAGTAGAAGTGCAACTACACCAGCTGTAAAGGCAAGGAGGATAAAGTCTGCGCCTTCAAAGATTGAACCAACATCTTTAATAAAAGCTTCAGGTCCAGTCACGTAAACATCTAATCCAGCAGGCATGGCCTCTGGCGCTAATTCGCGCATCTTCTCAACGCGCTCAGTGGTTAGTTCAAAGTCATCGGTTTCATCAAGCGGCACCGTTATCAGCGCTGTGGTTCCATCTTCAGAAATAACTGCTGGGGGAACAAAAGCTTCACCCATCACCTCAGCGTTGGTGAATTCCAAAAACTTCTCATTAGCTCCACCCTTTGGCATCATGGCTTGGGGATCGAACTCTCCCTGAATCCATTCGAGTTGAGTGTCGGTGAATTTGGAATCGGCAAAGTAGACAATGAATGCAGCAGAACCCTCAGTGAGAACAAACTCTTCACGAAGCTTTGACGCAACAACGCTCTCAGTCTCATCCGGCAATCCAACACCTGGAGTGGTTTCATTGGCAGGTAGCGGCAAGCCGACAAAAGCGAAGATTGCAAAGCCGAGAGCAATCAACATGTTCAGTGGTGCTGTTGCCTTGCCGGTTAAGTATTTGAGAAGGGCGTTCATTTAGTCTCCAGTTCCAACTGATAAGAGAACCTGGGAAATACGACGAATAGTCCCAAATCCAACCCCGGTGGGGTTAAAAATGGTGGCAAGTGAGGGATTCGAACCCCCGAAGGCTCACGCCGGCTGATTTACAGTCAGATCCCTTTGGCCACTTGGGTAACTTGCCGCGCCTTGGGCGACGCTCAAGGATACCCGATTTTCTCCCTGGCTAGCCAAGAAGGCGATAACCCTTTACAGTTTTTGCATGGTCGGGATCTTCGAGGTTGCCCAGAGAGCTGGGGTCTCAACCGCCACCGTTTCTAGAGCCCTCAATGGTAAATCTCACGTGTCCGCGAGAGCCAGAGAAAGAGTCTTGAAAGCCGCTCAGGAATTGGGATATGTCGCCTCTTCCTCCGCCTACACACTCGCCACTGGCAAGTCGAGAAACATCGGTGTCGTCCTTCCATTTATTGACAGATGGTTCTTCTCTGCTGTGTTGGAAGGGGTCATTAATGCTCTCGTTAGCCGTGGATATGATGTAACCCTTTACAGTCTCTCTGGTGGTGCCAATCACCGCTCCAGAGTCTTCGAGGACTTAGTGCTGCGAAAGAGAGTTGATGGTGTTCTCACCGTGGCCCTAAAACTCTCCGATCGAGAGTTAGACAAACTGACGGCCCTAAGAAAACCAATTGTTGGAATCGGTGGCCCAATACCTGGCGCTCGCTCGCTATCAATTGATGATGAGGGTGCTGGAAGACTCGCAACCCAACACCTGATATCCCTTGGTCATACCGAGATTGGAATGATTGCTGGTAATCCTGCCAGCGAGATGGACTTTCACCAGCCCTATCTGCGCAAGACGGGATATCACGAAGCTTTGCTGGATGCCAATCTAGATTTCAAAGAACAGTGGATGGCCGAGGCTGACTTCACGGTTGGTGGTGGTTACCACGCAGCCAAGCAAATGCTTGGTGATCCAAGAAACAAACCATCGGCAATTTTCTGCGCATCCGACGAGATGGGATTTGGCGCTATTCAGGCAGCCAGAGACCTTGGACTGCGTGTGCCGCAGGACATATCAGTAATTGGACTGGACGGCCATCCGCTGGGTGTCTTCTATGGACTTTCAACAATAAATCAGCGCACCAAGGAGCAGGGTGAGCACGGGGCTAATTGGATAGTTGATATTTTGGAAAGTGGCGACGACAGACAGCTGGCCAATATTGAGCAGCTCAACACCTGGCCGATTGATCTCGAAGTTCGTTCATCAACCGCAAAAAGAGCAAAGGAATAGTAAGTGGCAGACTCATCATTCGACATAGTCAGTAAGGTCGACGAGCAGGAGGCAGACAACGCCCTCAACCAGGCATCCAAAGAAATTGCTCAGCGCTATGACTTTAAGGGAACCGGCGCAGACATCGCCTGGAGCGGTGAGTCAATTGTCATTAAGGCCAACTCTGAGGAACGAGTCAGGGCAATTCTCGATGTCTTTCAGTCCAAGCTGATTAAAAGAGGCATCTCCCTGAAGAGCTTGGAGGCTTCTGAACCTCAGGCGAGCGGCAAGGAGTACAGAATCAACTGCAAGCTGAAGAATGGAATTAGCTCAGAGCACGCCAAACAAATTTCCAAACTTATCCGCGATGAGGGACCGAAGAGCGTCAAGGCGACGATTCAGGGCGATGAACTGAGGGTTTCCTCCAAGAGCAGAGACGACCTGCAGGACACCATTGCACTGCTAAAAGGAAAAGATCTTCCCGTTGACCTGCAGTTTGTGAACTACCGCTAACCAAGCGCTAAGTAGCCAGTACCACTTCCCAAAATCGAGAAGTAGCTGGCGGCTTCGAAGTAGCAGGCTTCGCCCCGACGCAAGACGATAGTTTCTTCCTTAGATGTCGAGATTGAAATCTCTCCAGCGACGCAAGCAAGAATTGCTTTGCCACTTAGTCTGATGTCGACCAAAAGGTTTGAACCACTTGGTTCTACTCGGTAAACCTTGAAATCTTCGGCGTCGGTTTGATACTCGACTAAACCATTCATCAGATGCTTTTCCTTGACAACAGGATTTGGCAGTTCCTGGAAATCTGCAACCGCCAAAAGTTCTGGGATATCGATTGCTTTAGGCGTCAAGCCCCCGCGAAGCACATTGTCGGAAGCTGCCATCACCTCAACACCTAGGCCCGAGAGATAGGCGTGAATATTTCCAGCCGGAAGGTATAGAGCCTGACCAGGGGCAAGTTCAACATAATTCAGAAGCAGAGAAACTAGCAGACCCGCATCATTTGGAAAGTGTTTGTTGATTTCCAAAATCAAAGATCCGCGCGAAGTCTTTGACGCTGCTCCAACAAAACTTTCAACCACCTCAGCACTCTGCGCCAAAGCCCAACTGGTCGCTCCCCTGAGCCCGTCTTTAGCTAGCTGATTCAGCCATGTGTCGAATACATCATCTTCTTCAGATAGTGCTTTTAGGTCTTCGGATATTTCAGAAACTTTTCTAAATCCACACAGTGCCCTGAAGGGACTAACTGCAGCAATAAGTTCAGGTTTGTGATTGCCGTCTGCGTATCCTGGATAGCCTTCACTGAACCTTTTTGCCGCCCACTGCTTTGTTGGATGAGCTTGAATAGATAGTGGCTTGGCGGCCGCCAGATACTTGACTAAAAATCCCAGAGTTCCGATTCGCTCTGAGAGCTTGCCGTTGGTTTCATCCTCGACCAAAGATTCAGAGGCAGGATGAGTGCCGAACCAGACTTCAGCCTGAGGTTTGCCATCGGGCTCTTTTCTAAGAAGGTTGGGAATCAGCTCCAGTGATCCCCAGGCATAGTCCCTGGAAGTATTGCTGATTCTGAAAAGCGTCATGCCGTCAGACTACCTATCGTCGTCATTGGGCGGGATTATCGAAATCGGCCCGGTTGGTGGCGCAGCACTATCAAGATCGCTCTTCTTTGCCCGCTTTGCAAACTGCTCTGCAATGACAGCGGATATCAGGGCCAAAACCACTGGGAAGAAAAATGCGGTGGCCAGACCAACACCCTCCACCAGCGCACCCATAAATGCTTTGGCAAAAATTGCTACCGAGGAATTGAAGAGGCTTAGCCTGCTAACCGCCCAAGCAGTTGAGACGCCAGGAACCTGTCCACCTGCCGAGAAGAAGGCAGGCGATGCAGGAGCAAGACCAAGGCCTGCTAGTCCCCAGAGAACGGAACCAAAAATCACTCCGGCAGTCGCGTTCGAATCTGCCACGGGACCGGCAAACAGTGCCGCTAACGCCAGCGCGACAGCTGCCAGTAGAGCACCTCGCGAAGCCATGGTGTGTGGGTGGAATTTCTCAGCCAGTCGCGTCATCGAAAGACGACCGACAATCATTCCAACCATGAAAGTCGCGAATGGAATGG
>VFQS010002134.1_pt1 | contig 16815 bp, 10 predicted proteins | sample 3512361 | NCBI WGS metagenome assembly VFQS01 (sample SAMN10412375, study PRJNA504923) | tailings metagenome | isolation source: Relicate 1 Philex TSF3 active mining | place: Philippines
AGGGCCCGTGGGACCTAAAGGCTCTACAGGCTCTACAGGGCCCGTGGGACCTAAAGGCTCTACATGTCCCGTTGGCCCCGTCGCACCCGTCGCACCTGTCGCACCCGTCGCACCCGTCGCACCCGTCGCACCCGTCGCACCCGTCGCACCCGTCGCACCCCGAATGGACGGATGAAGATTCGAGATCCTTGGAGGCTTCGCCAGCGCAACGGGCTTCGCTCTCGTCAAATGGTTGATTTGCCGCCGAATACGGTTCAACAGCATCTGAATACGATCCGGATCATAGACCTCTCCGCGAATCCGAACACCCTCATGAATCACCGCAGAGAATTCCATCCATTCGTAATCGCTCTCCGATGCCAGCAATGGCCCACCAATCTCGATGTCAAAGAGCCGCTTTGCGGGACCCGTCGCACCGACTACCTTCTCCACGGCCTGGAACGCCTCCTCGGCTCGCGCCGCATCCCGATTACGTAGCACATCTCGCAGCGTATCAAGCAACGGCTCGGCCTCTTGGGCCACGCGAGCACTCTCCTCCTTCACCCTCGGAAACGCATCTTTTATCGACGCCAAGAGACGGCCTACCGCCCCTTTGTTTGCCTCTTTTGCTTCCGTCACCTCAGGAAGTGCACTGCGGTGCTTGTCCTCTAACGCGGTCTGAAGACCATCGACATACTCGGGAAACCCACGCACAGCGGTGACCAACGCCTCTACATCGCCAACCGCCGCACGCTCGTCATACGCAGCCGTCTCATTCTCCTTATCATCCTTGGCTCTCTCCGCATGAAACCATCGCAAGATATCTTCGGTCGCACGAAGTGCGTCATCTTTGGCTTCGCGCTCTTTGGCCTTTTCCTCGGCGACACGCGCCGCACTTACCGCCGCCGCTTCCAGTTCCGCGGCTCTCGCCGCTTCTTGGTTAGCCCTCGCCTTGGCCTCTGCCGCCTCTTGATCTGCTCGAGCCTTCTCTTCCGCCACCCGAGCCGCCTCTGCCGCTACTCGCACACGTTCGACTTCCGCCTCCATCTCTTGACGTCTCGCCTCCTCCGCCTCCGCTAAACGCCGCTCAATGTCTTCTTGTTCTCGTTGTCTGGCTGCGGCGTCTTCTGCTGCTTGTGCTGCTTGTGCTTCCTGCGCTTCTTGCGCTTCTTGCGCATCCGCCACATCAGCCACATCAGCCACATCCGCCACAGGAGGCAACTGAAGCGCGGCACGATCCTCGATAGATTGACGCACTGTATTCACTGCTCTCTTGATCTCCGCCTCTATCTGTCGTATCTCTTGATCCAGATCCGCTATCGCGTCGATTGCTGCTTCCCATTCTTGCGTCTTTTCCGCGATATCGGGCGATTGTGGATCTTTTTCGAAGATGCGATTGATTACCAAACGAGTGTAATCGCGTCGCATTCCCATCACGATGCGGCGATGAGACGCTTGAATCTTCCGTCGAACGATCGCTTTTATGGGTTCGATCTCCGCCTCTACCGCCGCTTTCGATGCGGTGCGATCATCCCACCGATGCGTATCAAACGCATCCATCAAGGGCCCGCGTATCAAACCATAATCTCGCTCGACGTCCAACTCGATACCCACAGAATCGGACAGCTGTGCTTCCTGTTGGGCGATCATCCCGAGAATCGGATCAATCTCGATATTGGATACATTCGATACATTCGATACATTCGAGGCTGTTGATGCCGCGTCTGCCTCCGCCTCCGCCTCCGCCAATGTGGGAGCACTCCTCTGGTACACCATTACATACGCATGGCGCATCAAGTCCTCCCGATCCGCAACACCGCGCCCAACCACTTCATCGTTATATAGAACACTTGGCACATCCTTCAACGGTTTCCCCACCGCTTCCGAGGGTGGATAGTAGAAACGTCGGTACATGTAATGACCCGCATCTCCACCCCCTGTATAGATTACGACACCGAAGAGACGATACAGTGACGCTCCAAAGTGCACCGTTGTCGGTACATCGACGCGTACATCAGGATCAATCTGTGACGGGTTATCGCCTCTACCACGCTGGACACTCATCATCAAGAACTGTCCCGTTTCGCGAGGCTCGATGAAATGGCGCACGTATCCCGCATCACGGTCGCACGCTGCCAATTCGGTCTGATAGGTTTCGCGCTGATAGTACTTGATCAGCTGCTCCACGACTAAACCCGCTTTCCCGTCATAGCCCTGTTTGTACATGTTCGCAGCCTCCGCGGGATCCTCGAGCAATGCTTTCGCGTATAAGGGGATATCGAGTAGTCGCTCTGTGCTTTTTGAAGGTTTCCATTCAACATCTCCTTCATTACACCGCGTCATAATACGGCTCTGAAGAAAGAGCGGTCGAACGACTTCCGCCATACCCACGCGCTCCAACACGCCGATCAGGCCCCGAAGCATCTCCATCGCATCTTGTTGCTGTCCTACCTCTCCCATCACCCGACGGGCGATAAAGGACACACGCTGGGGTTTAATGATCGGTTTGGCATCCCATGTTTCCATGGTCGCCGCCAAGTCAAAGAATCCAACAGCAGCCGAGAGATCTTGGAAGACGGAGCGGAGAACGCAAACCACATCCTCGTCGGTTGCTTCCTTCTTCTTCATCGCCGCATTCACTGCGTCTTTTCCAGATGGACAGGCCATGTTCAGCACCGCGCTTCGAATCGGTGGGAGCGAATACAACAACTGGATGACCGAGATACAGTAACATTCCGAGCCCTTGTTCGGTATACCTCGCTTTGTGATATGCGCATCCGCGGATCCCTCTGGCCCCACGGACTCCCCAGCCTCCCCAGACTCCCCAGACTCCCCTTTCTCTTCGTCCTTTCCTCGAATCGCTTCGACATCATCCGGTCCGTAGGTGACACAAACGGTGTGCTTACCATCCGGTCGCCGCTCCATTGTAACTGTTTCAGCGGCTTGATCCGTTGCGCTACGGGAACGCAACGCCTTGGCCGCCCGCTGACTCCCTTCGTTATACGTTTCAAGAAGTCGAATCGCCAGACGACGTACAATGCGCCGAATAGGTTCGCAGCGATCCAGCAGAATCAAATTCTTGTCGGTGGAACAAGAGCCTTCATACAAGAGTTTCAGAACCTCGAGCTGTTGGGCACGTTCCTCGCCTTGTAGACCGAAGAGGGCCAGTGCCCGTTCTTGTCCGGGAGTAAAGGGGGCGTTACCTTGCCCGACAGGATTGATCAAACGCACGACTTCACCAAAGAGGGCGATCTCTTTCTCTTCCTGGTTCTTCTGGTTCTGGTTCTTCTGGTTCTTCTGGTTCTTCTGGTGCTGGTTCATCCCCTTTACAGGAACAGCAGCAGTCACAGGAGCAGCAGAAGTCGCAGTCGCAGAAGGGGCCACAGGCGGCAAGGGTTCCAGTGGTTCTTGTGGTCCCATCGCGGCCATGGCCGCCGCCGAGGCCATCATTGGAATCATCATAACGGGTACGGGCATAGCCACGGGTTCCGCCCCTCCCCGAAAGGCTTGAATCTGTCCACCCGCCGCAGGCAACAAAGAGACGTTTTCGCTTCCTTCCAAGCCACCGCCCCCGCCCCCGCTCATGGGTCGGATCATCCCGCCAGCGGCAGGCAACAGCGACACATTCGGATCATAACCCGACGTCATTCTATCCTACCGTCTTAAAAACAACAGAGCCTAAACACCCCATACGCCCCACAAGCAACCCAATCGATGGAGACACGAAAGCGCCGCATTGAATGTAAGCCCGAGCTGGTCATTTCCTCTCTTCAGCGTTTCTATAGCACCTATCCCGACGTTGCCAAAGTGATGCCCTACTTGGACGGAGAGCCTCCGCTCTCGCTTCGCATCATTGACTGGTTTGTGACCAAGTACAGTCGCATGTCCTTCGTGCGCTATCCCCTCCATGGTCAGGAGTTCCTCGTCTACCTCAGCTATAAAGGGCAGCTAAAGGCCTATTCAAAGCAATACTTTGACCCGAATTGTCGTCGGGAGCGCATCATGTTCAAGATCCCAGGTCACGAGGCTTTCATGACCACCATCGGGAAGCTGAACTTTTTCCGTTGGGCACTGGAGACCCAGATCCTCGATTACATTGAAGCCCATCAGGAAGAGATCCGTACGGGGTACAATCTGTATTTAAAGCGTTCTACGCCGACAGACGCCACGGACGCCACGGACACAGCAGACGCCACGGACGCCACGGACGCAACAGACGCCACAGAGACCAAGCCCATGGAAGGAAAGGGCACCCCAGGGACGCTACGTACTACGCGTCGTCGTACCAAACAGTCTCCCTCGGCGATCAATAAACTCCAGTTCTACGTCACCCCCGTCATTCTTGACTTTGACTAGACGACTTACGATTTCCCTCCTGTGCGATGATACACCTGACGAATATCATCCATGCGAGGTCGTAGGACTTCTCCGACATCGGCCCATGCTACCGCATCTCTCGCTTGGACGGCGGGGTCCATCCACCGGCTTTCCATGTTGCGTTCCATGATCGACACCGATTCCGCCGCATACCCATTGTTCTTGTCTTCGTACACCGTTCCACGGAGTTCACGGGCCATGTTGCGAGAGTCCGAGACTGCATCGTACTTGTCAAAGAACGGATTACCAACGCCGCGCTCTCCTTGGACATCGAAGCGTGGTTGAGAGCGGTACGAGCGGTCGGTGGTGCGGCTGACATTCGGCATGACATCATAGACGGGTACAGGGCCAGAGCTGACACGCCCCGCAGTTTGCCAGTGCTCGAACTGTCGCGCATTCGCTGCATCCATCGCGTTCACTTCTCGGCGTACACGGGGCATGAACTGGGGAAGAGGAAACGCTGCTACCGCTGTGCGTACAGCGTCCGTGGGGAAAATCGGTTGCGACATGTAAAGGTGTGCCTCGCGATCCTAACCAGCCCGAGGATGTTTATTTTACCATTTATTCTCTGCCCAACAGCAACCCCAGCAACCCCAGCAACCCCAGCAACCGCGAAAGCGCATCTCCTCCTTGTCGGCGGTGCACTCTGGGAAGAACCTCTATCCCTCGAGGACATCGCTCCCCTACTCGCCTCCAACGACCTCCGCCCCCTTCATCTCCACTATGATCCCACCCGCGACATCGTGTTTGCCTCGCTCGATCCCGCCACGCCTCTTGACGACTACTATCGATGGCACGAAATCCCACAAGGCGACGAACGATTCGCTTGGCGGACCTTCTATGACCTTCCTGCGCCGGCCACCGAGACCATCGGGCCCTTTGCGCTCCGCGAGCTTCTCCACGACGTATTTAAACCCGAAGCACGATAGACCTTTTAAAGGATTTTGACCCACGCCGACCCCACCGACCCATAAACGATGGATCGAAAGTACGCCCAGAGGACACAGAAACGGCATAACACACCCGAGCAGCTTCAGCAGTTTCTCGAGGATGGTGCCAAGAATGCCTATACCCGACCGTGGCATCGCATCGAACGCGGTCTACGTTTGAACCGTCTTCGCCGTTTTATCGAGGATATTGCGCCTTCTTATGACATCCAGAAAGAGGAGAAGGATGCGCTTTTTCTGTACCTTCAGCGTGCCCTGGATAAGCGTCAACTCAACACCTTGAAAGTGGTCCAGTATGATCCCTTGACGCAACAGATTCAGACCATTCGTGGTCTGGACATGAAACGTGTACCGGAGACCGGCCAGCTCCAGTATGAACTGAATGCGGCACCCGAGAAGGGTACACGAAAGCGCAAGAAGGATTTGCCTTCGGTGTCGTTGCCATGTCTTGAACCCGACGCCAACAGCCTAAAAAAAATGGATGATGCGACGGTATCGGAGGAACTCAGAGACCTCGGAGACCTCGATGACATCAAAAGCGAAGCTGTGTGAATGGTTGGCCCTCGTCGAGGCCTGGTTACCCAGTCCCGTCGACCCAGAACAAGCGCAAGAATTGGCGGAAGCGTTCGACTTTACACCGCTAGAATCCATGATTGTTGACCGTATTCTAGAGCTGTATAGGGAGTCGGAGTCACAGTCACAGTCGGAGTCACAGTCAGTTGAAGAGACAAAGGAAAACACCGCAGACACCGCAGACCTCGATGCTCTTCTGTCTCGCAAACAGACAGAACAGCGTACAGAAGCCTGGTACCGTCAGATGGCGGAGGTCATCACGGCCAGTGAGCTCGGACAGCTCTTCGGTTCCCCTTATGCGCGAGGCAAGCTCGTGCTTTCCAAGACACAGCCCTACCAGCCGAGAAATCAACTCCTTGCGACATATTCAGACCAAATGTCGGCCTTTGACTGGGGCATTCGTTTCGAGCCCGTGGTGAAACAGATCTATGAAGAGAAGCACGGTGCGACGGTTCGAGAGCTCGGTCGTCTGGCGCATCCTACGGATCCGAGGTGCATGGCGTCACCGGATGGTTTGGTGTATCGAGCCCGTGATCCGGCCCGTGTGGGTCGCCTCGTCGAGATTAAGTGTCCCGTGACGCGCGAAATCACCGGTGTGATCCCGAAGGATTACTACACACAGATGCAGCTCCAGCTCCATGTAACGGGCCGACCGGCATGCGATTATGTCGAAGCCGAGTTCGCCTCGCCCTACGCCGCGCTCTCCCCGAAGCATGGCCCTTCCGAGTACTCGGGTGTCATTCTCCTCGTCTATGTGCCTCCCTCTACACCCGATGGGAATGGCCGTATTGAGTACCGTTACAGTCCCGTCAACGCCCCATGGTCGTGGGAGCCGGATACAACAGAGATGGATGCGGACACCGACCTCGAGATTTTGGAGCGCATCCCGTGGCAGCTGATGACATGGAGCGAACAAGTCGTCGAACGTAGCGAGCGATGGTGGCGAGAGCTCGAGCCCCTTCTTGACGCCTTTTGGGCGGATGTCGAACAAGCGAAGCGGGGTCAGTGGCACGCGCCGGCTTCGAGTCGGCCCTCGAAGAAGGCGAAGACGCAGACGCAGGACGTATGTCAAATCCAGTTCCAGCGCTTGGATGAAAACGGACTGCCTCTACTGCCTCTACTGCCTAGAGAGACCGAGGCTCATAAAACGCCAGAACCATGTCTTGTTGGCCCATGGAACACGAATCCGGATACTCGCGACGCCAGTTGTTCGTCAGCTGACGATACGAACCCACTTTGCTAAGTTGTGCTTCAGCATCAGTGGCCCAGCAGGAGCGCGAGGTAACGCCGGAGGCGCGAGCCGTCTCGGCGGGGAGGACATCACCAAGAAGGTGATAAGGGTGGCGACGATCAAGCGACGCAGGAGCAGCCCCTGTGGCGAGCGACGCAGGAGCTAGCGCAGAGGATAAAACGCCCTCGTCCTCTTCCTCTTTTTTAGCGGCCGCTGCAGCCCCTGACTGAAAGCCCTCCACCGGCGCAACCGTATCCATCCACCAGGCTCGTTCCTTCACAGAAACGTTCCACCCATCGACGCGCACCCGCACGCCGACGAGTGATACGAAGGCCACCAGCGCCACAAGCATAAGCAACACCACAAAACGCATGTCTACTAAGATCACCGAAAGAGACATAAAGCCCCTCTACGATCCAACATCAGCATCCTGATGTCCATGTTGGGTATGAAAGTGATTAAGCGCAATGGCGCCCAAGAGGACGTTTCCTTTGATAAGGTACTGACACGTATCCAACTGGCGGCGAAGGATCTCGAGGTGAACCCCGTTCTGATTGCACAGCGCACCCTCGCGCGCATTTACGACGGTGTGAAGACGACGGAGCTCGACGAGCTCGCCGCCCAGCTCTCCATTTCGCTGATGACCACCAATCCGGATTATGGTACGCTCGCCGCGCGCATAGCGATCTCGAACCATCACCGCAACACGTCCGACAAGTTCACTGACGTCGTAAAAGAGCTCTCGCAGCAAACCGTCGACAAGACCGGCGAGGTCATTTCCTCCATCTCTGACGAGCTCCTCCGTCTCTGTGATGAGCACGGCGACACCATCAACGCGCGTATTGACTACACGAGAGACTACCTCCTCGACTACTTCGGCTTTAAGACCCTCGAGAAGCTCCAGTACCTCCTGAGAAACACGAAGGGCAAGACACTGGAACGTCCACAGCATCTGATGATGCGCGTGGCCCTCGCGCTGTGGGGCTCCGTGGACCTCGAACGCGCCTTCGAGACGTACGACCTCCTGAGCCAAAAGTACTTTATCCATGCGACTCCGACGAACTTCAACGCAGGCACGCCCCGCCCACAGCTCTCTTCGTGTTTCCTCCTCGCCATGAAGGAAAAGGACAGCATCGCGGGCATTTACGACACGCTGAAGGACTGTGCGCTGATCAGCAAGTACGCGGGTGGCATCGGTCTCCACATCCACGATATCCGCGCGAAGGGGTCACTGATCCGAGGCACGAACGGAACGTCGAACGGCATTGTACCGATGCTGCGAAACTTTAATGATACGGCGCGGTATGTGGACCAGTGCTTTACTCCGGATACGCTGGTCCAGACAGCTACAGGTCCGCAGCCGATCGCATCCATCTTACCGGGCGAGAAGGTGCTGACGAGCACTGGCGAGTATTATACGGTTCTGAAGCAGGTTACCCACGAATACATGGGCCGTATGTTTCGCATCCAACTCGAGGGTCATCCGATGGCGGTTCAAGTCACGGAGGAACATCCTATCTTGTCCTTTCCAAGCGGTCATCGTACACTGGAGCAATGCCTTAAGGCCATTGAAAGCGGGGTCATTCCCGTCGACTACCAGGAAGTGAAGGATCTTCATGTCGGCGATTACACCGTCTTCCCCAACGAAGAATATGGTCGCATTGAAAGCATCGAGCCTGTCGAGTACACGGGCATCGTCCACGACTTCGAGATCGACGGACCCCACGACTACACGGTTGCGCATCTCGGTGTTGCGCACAACGGCGGCGGCAAGCGCAACGGTTCCTTTGCGATCTATTTGGAGCCCTGGCACGCCGACGTCGAAGACTTCCTGAAGCTGAAGCTGAACACGGGTTCGGAGGAGGAGCGTTGTCGCGACTTGTTCTACGCCCTCTGGGTCCCCGACTTGTTCATGGAGCGCGTGGAGAAGAACGAGCCCTGGACGTTGTTCTGCCCAGCGGAAGCGCCGGGTCTGTCCGACGTATACGGCGAGGAGTTCCGCGCCTTGTATACTCGCTATGAACAGGAGGGGCGGGGTCGTAAACAAGTAGACGCTCAAAAACTCTGGTTCCGTATCCTGGATTCTCAGATTGAAACGGGTACGCCCTATCTTCTGTACAAGGATGCCTGTAATCAGAAGTCGAATCAGAAGAATTTGGGGACGATTAAGAGTTCAAATCTTTGCGTAGCCCCTGAGACACTGATCCTCACGGACAAGGGTCAATTCCCGATCCAATCCCTAGCGGGCCAGGAAGTCCGTGTCTGGAACGGCGAGAAATGGTCTACCACAACGATTCAGAAGACGGGTGAAGGACAGCGCTTGGTGACCGTTTATTTGAGCAATGGTGCGCAGGTGACGTGTACACCGTATCACAAGTTCTTGATTCGTGAAGGATATGAGGACAGACGGTCCATTAAGAATGCGAAACGGGTTGACGCAACGGATCTAACACCTGGAATGACACTGACAAAGTTTGCACTTCAAGTTGTTCATACAGACGAAAAAGAGGATATTGTATTTCCATACACCCATGGATTCTTCTGCGGAGATGGAACCTACCATAAAAATCCAAGTGGATATATTGGAAAGGGTCTCAGTCTCTACGGCGAAAAGAAAAAACTCATCCCATATCTACAAATTCGCAGTTCTACCTTCGTAGAGGATGGCGTTGGACGCATCAACACGATGCTACCTGACGAGATCCCTGAGAAATATCATGTACCGATGAATGCCTCTATCCAATGTAAACTACAATGGCTTGCGGGTCTTTTGGATGCCGATGGTACTGTGACAAAGAATGGGGATAATGAGTCTCTCCAAATTGGATCCATCCACTTTGAATTTCTGGACAGAGTTCGTCTGATGTTACAGACCCTAGGGGTTAACAGTAAGGTAACACTTTCACATGGAGAGCGTGCTACTCTCATGCCAGATGGTAAGGGTGGTCGCAAAGAATATACTTCAAAGGCATGTTATCGTCTTCTTATCTCATCATCCAGTCTTCATCATCTAAAGGTACTAGGCTTGACATGCTATCGCCTACAATTTAAGGGCGAAGAACCACAACGTAATGCTGAACAACTAGTAAAAGTAGTATCTGTTGTAGACGAAGGTCGCACGGATGACACCTACTGCTTCAACGAGCCCGAAAATCATGCGGGCGTCTTCAATGGAGTTCTTACGGGACAGTGCAGCGAGATCGTTGAATACTCCTCCGAGTCAGAACAAGCTGTCTGTAACCTCGCCTCCATCGCCCTCCCCGCCTACGTCAACACAAAAACACGAACCTTCGATTTTAATAAACTACGGGAAGTGGTCAAGGTCGTCATCAAGAATCTTAATCGAGTGATTGACATCAACTTCTATCCCACCGCAGAGACAAAGACCTCCAACATGCGCCATCGTCCTGTCGGACTCGGCGTCCAGGGCCTGGCAGACGTCTTTGCGCTCCTCCGTGTTCCATGGGAATCCGACAAGGCCGCCGAACTCAACCAACTCATCTTTGAGCACATCTACTACGCCGCCGTAGAGTCCTCGAGTGAGATCGCCGAGCAGGAGGGCCCCTACAGCACCTTCGAAGGCTCCCCCATGTCCCAGGGTCTCTTCCAGTATGATCTGTGGAAGGTCACACCCCTCACGAGTCAAGAGGGTCTGATTCAATGGACGGCTGTATCAGAAGAGAAGGACCAGACGCTCCCGTGGGCGACTCTCAAGGAGAAGGTGAAAGCACATGGTGTCCGCAACTCCCTCCTGGTGGCTCCGATGCCGACTGCCTCGACCTCCCAAATCATGGGCTACAACGAGTGCATCGAGCCGCTTACCAGCAATATCTATACCCGTCGTACCCTGGCAGGCGAGTTCATTGTCATCAACAAGCACTTGATGGCGGACCTGAAGAAGCTCGATCTGTGGAACGAGATGATGAAACAGCAGATCATCGCGCGAAATGGTTCCGTACAAGGCATCGACCTCATTCCCGAGTCCATTCAACGGCTGTATAAGACCGCGTGGGAGATCAAGCAAAAGACACTGATCGACATGGCGGCGACCCGTGGCGCGTTCATTTGCCAGTCACAGAGCTTGAACTTGTTCGTTGCGGATCCGAACTATGCGAAGTTGACGTCGATGCACTTCTACGCGTGGAAGCGTGGCCTGAAGACGGGTGTGTACTATCTGCGCACGAAGGCGCCCGTCGCGGCGCAAAAGTTCACGATCGATCCCGAGCTCCAGCGCGCAGCAGCCCGATCAGAGATGGAACGCACTCTCAAGCGCGATGCCGACACAGACGGTGAATGCCTCATGTGTGGCTCGTAAGTACCTTCCTCTTTCCTCCACCTCCTTCCTCTTCCTTTTTGACCCACAAAGAGCTCTTTTTTACTCCCCCCACGAGTAAAAAAGAGATCAAGGATAAAGAAGAGAGCAACCAGATGTCGCGCTCGTATGACCCCTTACGTCATGAACTTCTTCAGCGCGTGAAGCAAAAGGAGGGCTGGATCGGCTTGGCGCAATCCGTAGAGGGTGTGGCTTCGCTGCTTTCCGCGATGGCCGAGTCCGACGATGACACATGGGCGGATCGTTTGCCGTTTACCGAAGAAGAAAAGGAGCGCTTTCGAGGCGTGTTCGCACCCTACCTGGCTGACATTCGCCAGTATGTTCGACCGACCCCGAAGGCGCAGCCGTCACAACAAGGTGGCCAGCAAGAACAACAGGCGCCACAAGAGTCGCAAGAGTCACAAGAGTCACAGAAGGACAGTCTCGCGCAGTTCATGCCCGCCCTCGACCTGGATGCGGCGTTTACGGGAATGGTCCAGAAGACCGAGCAACTGAATCGCTTCGCGGAATCCATGGCGTCCCAGTATGGCTTGACACGTCTCGAACGCGACTTTGACACCAAAGAGGACTTTCAGGTCGTGCCGCAATTCCTCACGAACATGCTCGCCTCCCTTGGGCCCACCGGTCTCGCCGCGAAACAATTTCTTGACAAGCTCAAGGTCCCCTATCGTTTTCTCGTCTTCCTCGTCTTCCTCTATCTCGACATTGCGAGACTCACCGCGGCCACCATGGGCCGGACATCGCACCAGAAGACACTGACGGTCATTCTTTCTTTATTAGAGCTCTTTCGAGGAGACTGGAAGAAGGCCGTTCTGACATTCATGGGATTCTACGGAACGACTCCACTCCTGGCGGGCCAACAGGCCAAGATCTTGCTGTACTTGTTCGAACGGCTCTCCCCCACGCTCCAAGAGCGTATGATTTATGGCTCATGGGATGCCAGTAAATCACTCCTCGTTGGTGTCCTTCTCTCCGTCTTCCAGTTGACCGCTCCCCTATCGGTTCGCAAGCCGTTCATGGAGATGCTCGAAAAGCTGTCTGCGGCGAAGCGTGGCATTGATCAATCGCTCATCGAAGCGGGTCTCGAACCCCGATCGGACGAGTTTGCGCCCACATGGGACGATATTCAGCGCTTACAAGCCGTCAATGACGATCCTACCTTTATCTGTTCCTGCGAGTACCGTGAAGTGCTTAAGAACATCGGCGACTCGGCGTTGATCCGACTGATTCTCCAGCTCCTCCGTCTCCCTGTGGATCCCGAGATGGCCCATTATACGTGTGCCGGCCGAGAGCCGTGCCAGCCATTTCAAGATGCGTTGCGAGCCGATCAGACGCCGAAGGCGCAGGAGTCTTTAAGTGCGCAAGGAGCGCAAGGAGCCCCAGAGTCTTTAAGTGCTCAAGGAGCGCAAGGAGCGCAAGCAGCCCAGGAGCCTTTAAATGCCCAAGGAGCTCAAGGAGCCCAGGAGCCTTTAAGTGCTCAAGGAGCGCAAGGAGCCCAGGGAGAGGGGGGTGTGGGGGCGCGAAGTGCCCCCACGTCTTTAAGTTCCCAAGCAGCCCAACAGGAGGGGGGTGTGGGGGCGCGAAGTGCCTCCACGTCTTTAAGTGCTCAAGGAGCTCAAGGAGCCCAGGGAGAGGGGGGTGTATCGCTGCTGCGCAGCGATAACGTGGACCTACGGCCCACTGTGGGGGCGCGAAGTGCCTCCACGGCTTTAAGTGCTCAAGGAGCGCAGGCAGCCGCAGAAGTCCCAGAAGCTCCACAGGCCGCAGAAGCAGCATCCACCATCGGCGGACGGATCAAAAGGAGACATCGACGCCCACGAGTCCATGAATGAAAACGAGGTACTCTTTTGGGAAGCCCCAGAAGCATCCGACGGGTCCCGCAGGAGGGAGACGACGACTCGACTTGTTCCCGTGATGGCTGAACGCAACAATGATCTGCTGCGGAGGGATCTCGAGTACTTCTCCTTCTCGTCCCGTTAACCAGCCCTCTCCCTCCGCCACCGAGACCTCGGGGAACGCCCGCTCTTGCCATACGGACCGATGAAAGGCAAGCGTAGCCTCCGAGATGCGTTGGGACAACGGGAGATCGCCAGGCGGGACATTGACCGCCGACGTACCACGGATCAAGTCATACATGGCGATCGTCGTACACGCCACTACACGCCGCGAACGACCCTGAATCGTACCCTTCAACAGCCAAGCGACACGCCGACGGAACGACGTCACAGGATAGTGATCATCATCGTCCATAAAAAGAATCCATTCATGGGACGCCGCGGCTACGCCGATGTTGCGCTTTTCACCAATACTACGACGACCCTCGACAGGCAGATAGCGGATGCGGAGTTCGGGTACTTTCTTCTGAAACGCATCGAGGGAGTCACGGAGCTGATGTCTCTCCGAAGGAGAGGCGTCCTCAACCGCTGGCGCTGTCGCAGATGGCGTCGGCGGGGTGGCGATTCTGGACGAAGGAGAGGCGTCCTCAACCGCTGGCGCTGTCGCAGATGGCGTCGGCGGGGTGGCGATTCTGGACGAAGGAGAGGCGTCCTCAACCGCTGGCGCTGTCGCAGATGGCGTCGGCGGGGTGGCGATTCTGGACGAAGGAGAGGCGTCCTCGACAACAATCCACTCGATCCGCTCCAACGGGTAATCCGTCGCCAGTAGGTTATGGTACGCGATTTCTATCAACCGCTTGCGTTGAAACGTGGGCGTGACAATCGTGATCGAAGGACATTCGGCCGCCGAGAGAATGGGAGGGAGATGACGGACACCATGGGCTGGTCGGCCCTGACGTACCAGTAAGAGACACTGATCCATGGCCTCCGCCAACGCCGACACCGAAGGCGCGCCTTTCCATACGTGATCGATACCCTCTACCGACGAGGCATCCACCGACGAGGCATCCACTGGCGAGGCATCAGATACATCCGCGGGCAACCACAACCAATGAACATGCGACCATGCCAATGCCCCCGTGATCACTCGACCCACATGAATCGTCAGATCGCTCTCAACCAACGGATCGCGCACACCAAACACCTGTGGACGGCGTAGACCACCTTGGCTGGGCTGGCCTGGAAGCTCCTCGCGGCGCCCCCGCATTGTCTCCTTCAACCATCCCCACCATTGCGCCCCCGCGCCCTCTTCCTTCTCCCACGATACGACACTGACACGTAATGGTGCGAACGACATCCTATACTTCCCTGGCCCTCTGTCGCCCTTTAAGTTCCCCCGATACAGTAAAACGCAATGACGGCCGAGCCGATTCGACGTCTCCCTTATCTGGAATGGGAGAATGACCTCGCATGGATGGAGCGCCAACGGGGCAAACGCTGGGAACACCTCCTACGAACCGAACGCGCCCACTATCACACGCTTACTAGTCAGCCCGCCATTCAACGGCTTCATGCGACCATGAAGGACGAACTCACCCACGCCCAACACTATCTACGCGTCCCCGGATTCCACGCATCCGGTCTCGCCATCACCGTCACGCCCGACGGCTTCGAATGGTCGCACCCTACAAAGAAACGCACCCACAAAGCGGATGATCTCGATGTTACCCCGGATGCAATTTGGTGGATCACTGATACTGACGACCCCTACGTCCAAGAGCTTCGCTGTGAAGATCATAAGGGTCATGCGAAGTGGCACCGACGGGGCGTAGCCGAAATCGCCGTGATCCCGCCCCATGCGTATTACCTTCGAACCTCCAGGGATGGAATGCGCGCGGCAGGTCTCTATGCGTGTGATGCGCTAACAGGCAGGAACGAGCGCCTCCTCTACGAAGAAAAGAATGAAGAGCGCTCCCTCTCCCTCCTCCGAGCTGCCGATCGCACCCTTTACCTCGTCTCCGAAGATCCTACCGCGCGTCAGCTCTATCATATCAACGGCCGCGCCCGTCTTGTATATCCCCATACTTATGATCAGATACCCCTCGCCGTCGACGCCGCCCTTCTCCGAACCCGTAACGGCCCATGGAAGACGCATGGCCTACCCCTAAAGGACTGGATGCTTCCCGACGACGGAGGCGATATCTTATGGGCTTCCGCTCCCTCTCGCCATCTCATCACACTCAAAGAAGGCGCTGAAACTCTCTGGTATCTCCCCCCTCGGCAACCTCCCCAGGTCCTTCTACGCTTACGGGCAGGATCCTTCACACCCAGTCCTTGGGATGCCTGGGAAGGTCGTCAAGATCAACGATGGATCGTTCACTCTCCGGATCGTCCTCCCTATCACCTCTACGGCCTCGGGGATCAGATCACGGCAGACCCCGCACCCCCACCTCGCGCTATCACACAGCCGCTCGCGGTTCATCGCCATCATGCCACTTCCGAAGATGGTACCGCCGTGCCCTATGTTGTGGTCCATCGGCCCTCGACGCAACCGCGAGCCCTTCTCGTCTATGTCTACGGTGCCTACGGCTTGAACACGCCCATTGGATGGCCCCCTGCGCAATGGTGGCCTTTGCTCCGGCGTGGGTGGGCCATCGCCTACGCGTTGGTGCGTGGTGGGGGTGACGTGGACGACGCGTGGGCCGATCAAGCCCGTCGAGAGTACCGCTCTCGAACCATCGAGGATACGGAGGCCGTGATTCGCGCAGCGCAGGCTCGTCTCCATCTCCGACCCGCACAAACCACGCTCTACGGTCGTTCGGCGGGCGGTGTCGCAGTGGGCGCGGTCGTTGCCCGGTGGCCGAACGGTGAACTCGTCCATACGGCGTTTACGGAGGTTCCTTATCTCGATCTCCTTCGAACCACGACCAATCCGGCACTCCCCCTTACGGTAGGCGAGTATCACGAGTTCGGTGATCCCATCCGGCGTCTGGTCGACTTCCGAGCCCTCCTCCGTCTCTCTCCTGTCAACGCCCTCCCTGCCGAAGGAGCACCCGGCGTACGCGTCCTCACCCGTGTGGGTCTACTGGACCGCCAAGTCTTCCCCTACGAGTCCTTTAAGTGGATCCAGCGCCTTCGAGGGGCGACAACATCTCCGGTGCGGGAACGGGCCAAGGGAACTCGCAAGCTCCGCGCCTCGTCCACATCTGCCCGAAACAAGTACATCGCCGCCGAGCGCCAGGAAGAGCATGTTTATCGTTCGAAGGTCTTTCCGAACTTTCGTGCGCTTGATTTGGCGGTGCTCCAGAACTGGACTGCGACTCCGACTGCGACTCCTGCGACTCCTGAGACCCTCCAGACCCTTGCGTAAAAAATCTCATGGACCGATAGAGATCCATGAACGCCGCTGCCAACTCTGCTCCTGCTAACTCGCTGGCCATGGGTGGCCGCAAGCGCAATGTCGGCGGTTCCCGCAAGTCCCGTCGCTCCCGCAAGTCCCGTCGCAATGTCGGTGGTTCCCGTAAGTCTCGCCGCAGCAAT
>VFQS010002136.1_pt1 | contig 16804 bp, 19 predicted proteins | sample 3512361 | NCBI WGS metagenome assembly VFQS01 (sample SAMN10412375, study PRJNA504923) | tailings metagenome | isolation source: Relicate 1 Philex TSF3 active mining | place: Philippines
GACAGCACTTGTTTTTCATAAGCAATCCCAAAATGCTCAAGCATTTGGACTGCGTGCTGCATCGTATCCCAATCGGAATTAGATCCCATTACTACGCCTACGATGACTGGACTCGTCATGAATACTCCAAGAATCTCAAAGTTGTATTATCGCAGTCTTTATGAGGGTCTAGGTACCCATTACTGGGTTAGGCGTTGCCAGGCCTCACGATATTTTTCTGCGGTTTTACCAATAATCGCATCGGGTAAATGAGGGGCAGGCGCAGCTTTATTCCAGGGCTGGCCTTCAATTCTGACCGACTCGAGCCAATCGCGCAAAAATTGCTTATCAAACGAGGGTGGATTGGAGCCGACTTGATAGGTGTCGGCGGGCCAAAACCGTGAAGAGTCAGCTGTTAGGATCTCATCCATTAATACCAGCTGTCCTTCTGCATCTAATCCAAACTCAAATTTTGTATCCGCAATGATGATTCCGCGCCGACGCGCGTAGTCTGCCGCTTCGGTATACAACTGAATACTGGTATCTTTAATCTTTTTGGCTAACTCAACCCCAATGCGTCGTTCAACCTCGGCATAAGAAATGTTTTCATCGTGGTGACCCATCTCCGCTTTAGCAGCAGGAGTAAAAATAGGCTCTGGTAATGCTTGCGCATTTTTCATTCCCTTGGGCAAAGCAATTCCACAGACCGAGCCGGTCTCTTGATAGTCTTTCCACCCACTACCTGCCAAATACCCTCTAACAACCGCTTCAACCAAGATGGGCGTCAAACGCTTCGCAACCACAGCCCGGCCTCGCACTTGATCCATCTCGGCCGCTTGCACCACACTGGCAGGATCAATACCGGTCAAGTGATTGGGGATGACATGGGCTAAATGAGCAAACCAAAAATTACTCATTTGATTGAGCACAACACCCTTCTCAGGAATAGCTTCTTGCATCACCACGTCGAATGCGGAGATACGATCAGTCGTAATCATTAATAAACGATCCTGATCGATCGCATAAACGTCGCGCACCTTACCCCGTGACACCAATGGAAGTGAGGAAATCGTGGTGGTGTGTAATGCATTCATGATTAACGCACTTTAATAATTTTCAAAGTATTCGTGCCGCCAGGCTGATCCATTGGCTCACCAATCGTTAAAACAATTGTGTCACCTGACTTCACAACCCCCAACTTCTTTAAGCGCTCCTCAACCTGAAGCAAGGCAGCCTCTCGATCAGCTCCTTTGCCGATACTATAAGGCCTGACGTTGCGATAGGTACTTAAGGCGCGCTGCGTTTCCACGCGACTGGTCAGGGCAAATATGGGTACTCGAATGTTATGTCGACTCATCCAAATTGGCGTTGAGCCGGAGTCAGTCAAAGCGGCGATCGCAGTGGCATTGAGATGGTGCGCCGTAAAGAGTGCGCCAAGGGCAATCGCTTGATCAATCCGTTCAAAGCGCTGGTCCAAGAAGTCCGTATCCAAGTGAACCACTTCGGATTTTTCTGCTTCGATACAAATGGCGGCCATCTGCTCAATGGTTTTCACTGGGAACTGACCGGTGGCTGATTCTGCTGAGAGCATCACTGCATCGGTACCATCCAATACTGCATTTGCTACGTCGCTCACCTCAGCACGAGTGGGTACTGGAGCACTAATCATCGACTCCATCATTTGGGTCGCAGTGATCGTAAATTTATTGGAATCCAAGGCCATCCGAATCATGCGCTTTTGCAATGCAGGTACTGCTGGATTACCAACCTCGATTGCCAAATCACCCCGCGCCACCATAATGCCGTCGCTCTCATCAATAATGCTTTGCAGGGCTTCGGTAACGATTGCTTCGGCACGCTCAACTTTGGCAATGAGACGCGCTTTGCCTTTGCCATGCTTCGCACTTGCGTCATCGGCTAACTTGCGGGCGTAAGCCATATCGGCTCCATCCTTGGGAAAACTAATGGCTAAGAAATCAATTCCCATGGAAATCGCAGCATCTAAATCAGCAATATCTTTCTCGGTGAGAGCAGGTGCTGTCAAGCCACCGCCAGCACGATTAATGCCCTTGTTGTTGGATAAAGGGCCGCCACTCTCTACCCGGGTATAAATTTCTCCGCCCTTCACTTGGTCGACCACCAAAACAATCAAACCGTCATTGAGTAAAAGTCGATCGCCCGCCTCTACATCATTCGGTAAATTTTTATAGTCCAACCCCACTCGCTCTTCATTGCCAAGCTCACAATTGATATCCAGGATGAAGCGAGCACCTTCTTTTAGAATGACTTTTCCGTTCTCGAACTTGCCCACCCGAATCTTCGGACCCTGCAAATCAGCCATGATGCCCACTTCACGATCGAGCTCTTTCGATATTTGACGCACCAGGTCATAGCGTGCCTGATGATCGGCGACGGTTCCGTGTGAGAAATTAAGGCGAACCACATTGAGCCCCGCACGAATCATGTCGCGCAAGACCTCAGGCTTCTCGGACGCCGGCCCCAGCGTGGCAATAATTTTGGTAGCTCGTTGCATGATTACTCCTTCGCGCGCTCTGCAAGCACGGCAAATGCAGGCAGGGTTTTGCCCTCAAGAAACTCTAAGAACGCCCCGCCTCCGGTTGAAATGTAGTCCACTTGATTCTCGATGCCGTACTTCGCAATGGCGGCCAAGGTATCCCCGCCACCAGCAATCGAGAATGCTGGCGAGTGGGCAATGGCTGCTGCAATCATTTTGGTGCCGCCCCCAAACTGATCGATTTCAAAAACACCTAAAGGTCCATTCCAAACAATCGTGCCGGCATGCGCCAACATCATCGATAGTTGTGCGGCTGTTTTGGGACCAACATCCAAAATCATGTCGTCTGGCGCCACCTCATCAACTGGTACCCGATTAGCCCTAGCCAGTGGGGATAACTCATTGGCAACTACCACGTCTTCAGGAATTGGGACGCGCGCCCCACGCTTTTCCATCAGCGCAATAATTTCTTTAGCTTCATTCACTAAATCTGGCTCAGCCAGTGACTTACCAATATTGATGCCTTTAGCTAATAAAAAGGTGTTGGCAATGCCACCACCAACAATTAATTCATCGACTTTCTCGGCAAGCGACTTCAGAATGGTTAATTTAGTCGATACCTTGGAGCCCGCCACAATGGCAACCAGAGGCCTTCTAGGTTCTGCTAAAGCCCGACTCAAGGCATCGAGCTCAGCAGCCATCAGAGGTCCGGCGCATGCGACTTTGGCAAACCGGGCAATGCCATGCGTCGTGGCTTCCGCACGATGCGCCGTGCCAAAAGCGTCGTTAACATAGACATCGCACAAGGCAGCCATTTTTTTGGCTAAATCATCCGCATTCTTTTTCTCGCCGACATTGATCCGACAGTTTTCCAAAAGAACCAGGTCGCCCGGATTTAATTCAAACCCACCGTCAACCCAATTGCTAATTAATGGAACCTTGCGATTTAGGATCTCCGCAATGCGATGGGCAATTGGCGCCAAACTATCTTCCGCCTTAAATACCCCCTCACTAGGCCGACCCAAATGAGAGGTCACCATCACTGCCGCCCCGCCATCCAAACACATCTGAATCGCTGGGATCGAGGCCCGAATTCGGGTATCTTCGGTAATGTTGCCAGCCTCGTCTTGAGGCACGTTCAAATCCGCACGGATGAATACCCGCTTACCTTTAAGCAGACCCGATGTTGCGAGATCACTAAGGCGCTTTACACGAAGTAAGGTGGTGGACATAGACTGTTGAATTTGGAGAAATTAGAGTATTTGAAGTGAGACTTCCATTTTAGAGCCAGTAACGTGCCAAACTAAACACGGTCATACCCAAAATAAGGGTTGGTAGCATCTGACGAGTCCAGAAATAGGCTGTGAAGCCTGCTAATCCACCCCAAAGATTGGGGGATTTCCAGTCCATTTGACTAATTTCGACAGCTCCTGGGGGTAAAAGCAGCTCAGGCGCAACAATACCCACAATCGCCGCTAAGGGTGCATAGCGAATCGCTCGAAGAACTAACTCGGGCACCTGAACGCGCGCGCCCAAGAACACAAAGAAAGCACGGGTTAAAAGGGTCACGAGAGCCATGCCCCCAATCAGTAGGGCAATCTCAAAAGAGCCTAAGGAGTCTGGCCTCATCGCATTGCCTTGGATGAGCGGTCGGCCAAGATCCCAACCACGATCGCTGCCAAAATGGCAACGGTTAAATTGAGCTTGAGCGGCAAGCTGTAAGTCAGGATGGCAACCATCGCGGCAACAATCCCCGCCCAGCGGGCTGCCCGGTGATCCAGCATTGGGACAATCACCGCAATTAAGGCCAAGGTCCCGGCAAACTCCATCCCCCAATCATCCGGGATTTGACTTGCGCCCAAGATACCTAGAATCGAACCAGCTTGCCAAATGCCCCAATTGCCGGTGGCAAGCCCGTACATGAAGTAAGTGCGGTAACACGAATCGTGCTTACGCTCGCTCACGGCTTGCACCTCGGGGAAACGGCTGGTGTACATCAAGTACCCAAAATCCGCTGTGAAATACCCCAAGATGGCTCTGCGCCAAGCGGGTAAATGAGAGAAGTGGGCTTGCACGCCGATGCTAAAAATCACAAAACGCAAGTTCACAATGAATGCAGTAATCAGAATCGTAAAGACTGAAAAACCAGCCCCAATGAGCGGAAGGGCGGCGAGCTGAGCAGAGCCCGCAAAGACAAATAAACTCATCGCCAGAGCTTGTTCAGTGGACAAGGATGATTTGCCCATTGCAAGTCCAGTCACCACCGCCCAACTAAAGATAGCAAGGGCTGAGCGTGACATGGTTTTCAATCCGTCACGCCAAGCGGATTGCTGTTGCTGGTTCCAAGCCGAGTAAGGTAATTTAGCAGTCAGGCGAGCGAAATCCATAGATGGGCTGATTATAGAAAGCCCGGCCAATTGGGCGGCAGACCAAGCGATTCCTCTGCTCTACAATAAGACTCTAGGGCTAAATTGGGTAAACAATCCGCAAGCCCGCCACAACATAAAGGTGCTAATGATGTCGATGTCTGACCGTGATGGAGTTATTTGGTTCGATGGCAAGATGGTCCCCTGGCGGGATGCCAATATTCATGTACTAACGCATAGCCTTCACTACGGGATGGGCATCTTTGAGGGTATTCGGGCCTATAAGACCGAAAATGGCACAGCAGTATTTCGCTTGGCCGAGCATGTGAAGCGCCTCTTTAATGGCCTAAAGATTTTTCAGATGAAAATCGATTACAGCGAAGAGCAAATTGCACAAGCCATTCTTCAAGTCGTGCGCGATAACAAATTGGCCTCGTGCTATATCCGCCCCATTATTTTTATTGGCTCAGAAAAATTGGGTATTTCGCCAACGGGCAATAAAGTGCATACGGCAATTGCAGCATGGCAATGGGGTGCTTACCTTGGCGAAGATGGCATTAACAAAGGGATTCGGGTTAAAACCTCATCCTTTACCCGTCACTTCGTCAACTCCTCTCTAGTTCGTGCGAAGGCCTCGGGTTACTACATTAATTCAATCCTGGCACATCAAGAAGTGGCCGCTAATGGCTATGATGAGGCCCTCCTATTAGATACCGAAGGCTACGTCTCTGAGGGCTCAGGCGAGAACATGTTCATGGTACGTAATGGCATTGTGTTTACCCCTGATCTCGCATCCTGTCTTGATGGCATTACCCGAGACTCGATCATCCGCATTGCCAAAGACTTAGGGTTTGAGGTGAGAGAAAAACGCATCACCCGTGATGAGGTGTACTCGGCAGATGAAGCCTTCTTTACGGGTACTGCAGCTGAAGTAACCCCAATTCGTGAACTGGATGACCGAACCATCGGTGATGGCAAACGCGGTCCGATTACTAAACAAATTCAGGATGTCTTTTTCGATACGGTATATGGTCGTAACGATCGTTATCGTGCTTGGTTAACCACTGTCTAATTTAGATTGCTATGAGTGATTTAAACGAACTAAATGCGGTTATGGTTCACGGCAATGACTTACCACTGCATTGCCCAACGAAAGATACCCCAGCCTGGAACTATCACCCGCGCGTTTTTCTGGATATTCTGGCTACCGGTCAGGTGAAATGCCCCTATTGCGGCACTGAATACCACTTGATTCCTGGCACCGAACCCCACGGCCACTAATATTGCCCCGAAACGGGGCTTCGCTATGCCACGCATCCTCGTTATCGCCCCCCATTGGATTGGGGATGCGGTTATGTCTTTACCGCTCATCACGCTCATTCATACCAAGTTTCCCAATTGCAGCATCGATGTCCTGTGCACCCCATGGGTAGGGCCTATCTATCGCGCTAGTCCTGTAGTTGAAACAATCATCGAGCGTGATTTTCAGCATGGTGCCCTGCAGTGGAGCTTACGACGATCAACCGCCCGTGAACTAAAGAAGCAAGGTTATGAGATGGCATTTGTATTACCAAATAGCATGAAGTCGGCACTCATCCCATGGCTTGCAGGCATCCCAAAACGGATTGGCTACCAAGGCGAGTTTCGATTTAGATTAATCAATCGTTCTTTACCCAATCCATCACGTCAAGCGCGTACGCCCATGATGGAGCACTACGCACGATTGATCGGTGTCGCGCTAGGACAAACACCTGATCTTCAAAATCTACCATTACCAAAATTAGGCATTGATCCAACTCTTGCGCAATGGGCAAGAGGAAAAATCGATCAGATCGGTGGTGCGCCTCTTTATGGTTTTGCCCCTGGCGCCGAATACGGCTCGGCAAAACGCTGGCCAACAAGTCACTTTGCGCAATTAGCGAACCAGATTTTAGAAAGCAACCCCGACGCAAAAATTATTATTCTGGGCAGTCATGCCGATCATGTGCTTGGCCAAGAAATTGTGCAAGCCACTACCTTGCCCAATCGCATCCACAATTGGTGCGGTGCGATTCGCTTAGACCAATCGATGGCACTCATCGCACAGTGCACATCCCTCATTAGCAACGACTCGGGTCTCATGCATATTGGCGCAGCCCTTTCGATTCCACAAATTGCTATTTTTGGTTCGAGTAATCCCGAGCACACGCCGCCTTTATCCCAAAAAGCTCAGGTCATTTGGTTGGGACTGGACTGTAGTCCCTGCTATCAGCGCACCTGCCCGCTAGGGCATCTCAATTGCCTCAATCAGATTGAAGCAAAACGGGTCTACAGTATGCTTACACCATTAAAGACCTAATAAATAACGTATGCCGCGCTTTGCACGACTTTTTCAGAATCCCGATGAGGTGATTGACGCCTGGCGCGAGACCCTGCGGCAAGGGGATGTCGAAGGAGCGCTTGCCTTATGGCTCGATGACGACTCGATTACGTGCGTGCTACCAGAGGGCAATCGCTTAAGCGGTCATGCGGAGATTCGTGCGGGGCTCGAGCGCATGCTCGCAAGGCCCCTCTATTTAGAACCGATCGCTTGCATTGAGCACATTACTGTGAGCGCTGCAGTGTTTGATTCAACGGAAGCAGTCTATTTTAAAAATAACCAGATTGAAGCCGACTTTATGATCAATATCACCTTGGTCCTCATGCAAGACGGCAAAGGCTGGCGCATTGCCCATTTACATGCCAGTCGTTCCCACGATGATGACTTTGAGTTTCCGAGCGATCAGCACGAGCTGCACTAGCTCTTTTTTTGCTCTTTTTGTTCTTCACGATACTGATTCTGAAACACCCGCAGTCGCGCATCAATCACGGACCCCAAATAAAAGTCATTGCTGGCGGCCGAGCGTGCAATCTTGAGCTGTTCAATCGCCGATGGCCAAGCTCCTTCAGTTGCAAATTTTTCGGCAAGGGCGTAATGCCGCAAACCAATCTTTTTATCTTGGTCATAAGCGCGCGCTAATAAATCCCACCAGATCGTCTCGTTCGGCTGCGCTTTGGTCTTCGCACGCAACAAGGTGATGGCCTCATTAACCCGCCCCAAACGTAGTTCAGCGTTGACTGTCGCCACGGCTGCAGAGAATGAGAAGGGATCCATCTTGGCCGCATTTTGGGCATACTGCAAAGCCTCCTCTGGCTTACCTCGAGCAAGCGCTAACTCAGATGCCGTGTAATCAAACGATAAACTCTGGCGCTGAACTGGTGAGCCTGGTGCCAAGACATTTTGCGCCACAGCCCGAGCCTTTTGTAAAAAACCTTCAGCCTGATCAAAGCGCCCCTGGCGTTGGGCAACCAAAGCTAAGCCATAGAAACCTTCCATTTGCTTTTCAGGGGCGGCTTGTTTACTCAAACTCTCAAATAAATTACGCAGATCAAATAAGCCGCTGGTACTCCCACTTTGCTCGACGCGAGCGCGGGCTTTAATGAGATAAAACTCGAGCGCACTCGGCACTCGATTTTGTGCGACGGTCCTTGCCCGATCTTGCATATCGGCAATTCGGTCGGTGGTTAAGGGATGGGTGCGCAAATATCCTGGCACACCACTATCCATGATTCCGTAAGCCTTTTGTAAACGCTGAAAGAATGCGGGTGCGCCATTCACATCGTAACCACTTGCTTGCAAGATCTGAAAACCAATACGATCAGCCTCGCGCTCCGCATCCCGCGAGTACGAGAGTTGATTTTGAATCGCAAGCGCTTGGCCACCCGTAATTAGGCCAGCAGCAGCACCGGGATTACTAGCCGCGGCCAATGCTCCAAGGACAATGCCTGCCAACGCGATGATGGAGTTCGTGCCCTGACGTTCTAGAGAGCGCGCCAAGTGGCGTTGCAATACATGACCAATCTCATGACCCATCACTGAAGCAACCTCTGAATCGGTTTCCGCAGTAATTAAAAGCCCCGTATGAAATCCAATAAATCCACCGGGTAATGCAAATGCATTAATTGATGGATCCTTCACCGCAAATACCTCATAGTCATATGCGGCACTGCCTTGCGCATTCGCTCCACCGAGTTGCAAGCGTTTTGCAGCTTGCATGAGACGCCGCTCCATCGAATTGAGGTAATCGTAAATGGGCCAATCATTGGAAAAATCCCGATCCCTACGAATCTCGCGCATGATCTGCTCGCCGATCTTACGCTCATCAAGCGGACTGAGGGCATCACCACCAGGATCACCCATATCTGGCAACACCAAGGTGGGTTGCGATTGCAGGGTATTGCGGGAAGGCAAATTGGCTGAGCGGGCTTCCGGTGACTGAATTACGCGCCCAAGGTTCTCCTTGGCGGCGTTATCTTGAGTCACCGACACGCCTGGCTGCTGAGCAAAGGAAGAGACGCTTAAGACCCCGCTTAAGAACAAAGCAATGACTCGTTTTGCTTGCTTCCTCATGCCTATATGGTAAAACCTCTTATATGAACAAACTGACGCATTTTGATTCCAGTGGCCAAGCGCATATGGTCGATGTTGGCGATAAAGCTTCTACCCACCGGGTAGCGATTGCGACTGGCCGGATTCAAATGAATCCTAACACCTATCAACTCATTGAGTCGGGCGGTCATAAAAAGGGGGATGTCCTTGGTATCGCCCGAATCGCTGGTATACAGGCGGCCAAGAAAACCGCTGATCTCATCCCGCTTTGCCACCCCATAGCGCTCACCCACGTCAGCATTGAGTTTCAATCCGATCAGGCTAGTCACACGATTTATTGTCAAGCCAGAGCCGAAACCACCGGACCTACCGGCGTTGAAATGGAAGCGCTCACCGCAGTCCAAGTCGCCCTGCTCACAATCTACGATATGTGCAAAGCCGTCGACCGAGGCATGGTGATGAGCGATATTAAGTTGCTTGAAAAGAGCGGTGGTAAATCAGGGGATTGGAAGGCGAGCTAATTGCTCGCCCCAACTAAATTGATCATTTACCCACCCGGCACTCAGCCGGCAAGAGCTTAGCGGGTAGATTGGTTTGCTCCGAACGGCAGGACCAGCCGCCCGACCAAGTTACTAAATTACTTTGTGAAAGATCAATTGCGCGGGGTGAGACTACATCTGGTTCGTTGGTTGGAATCAAAATCAAGCTATTTTTGCCATCAGGCGCCACTGAGGTTTGGTAATCAATCGCAATAGCCCCGCTTGCCAAGATCTCAATTTCTTTCACACTCCGCGTTGGGGTAAACGAAAAAGACTCTTGGGTAACCCGATCCATTGGGCTTGGCCCTTTACTGGCATACGCCTCAGTCACTGCCAATTTGGCGCTAGACGCAAGGTTCAATCCTTCGACGACACGCCCACGGGCAATGTAATCCTGATATTGCGGAACAGCGACGGCCACTAAGATACCAATAATGGCCACAACGACCATGACCTCAATTAATGTGAATCCCCGTTGATCGTCTTTGACTTCTTGATGTGTATGCATAAAAAATCCCCTCCTTGATGGACCTCTATCTTCGGACAGAAATCCATCGCAGAGGGGCTTATTAGTTGTCAGTAATCCTTGATTTTAATATCAGCGATTAAGCAGCTTTGGATTTTTGAGCACGGCGCTTCATCAGTTCACCAAGAGCCATGACACCAACCGCACCAGCGATGCCAGCGATGGTCGCATAGGACTCCAATCCCTCACCAAATTGCTTAACGAGAGCAGGATCCGTCACCATCATGCCGCCCGCAATCCAGCCTAGGAGGCCGGCACCAGCCGTCACAATTAATGGGAAACGATCAATCAAAAATAATACGATCTTACTTCCTGCAACAATAATTGGCACAGATACGATCAAACCGAAAACCACATAACCAATTTGATGAGCTGAGTCATCAACTTGGCCTGCAGCACCAGCAATTGCAAGAACGTTATCTAAACTCATCACAATGTCGGCCACGATGATGGTTTTAATTGCAGCAAACAATTTATCAGGAGCATCTAAATTATGTTCATCCTCATCGTGTTGGACCATTAACTTGTAACCAATCCACAAGAGTAATGCACCACCAACGAGTTTTAAGAACGGGATTTGCAACAGGGTCACTGCAAAAGCAACCAAGATGACACGCAAAATAATGGCGCCAGCGGTGCCATAAATGATGCCTTTCTTACGCTGGTTTGGATGCAAATTACGGCATGCTAATGCGATCACGACAGCGTTATCTCCACCTAGCAAAAGGTCGATGATGATGATTTGAATCACGACCGACCAGTCAATCATTGCCAAAAATTCCATGTCTTCCTCTAATCGTTATAACTACTTACCCAAACACTTTGTTTCTACATCGCCTGCCATTACAACTGAATTCACAAACTAAATCATTGCTTTTAGTAAAGCCGCCATCTCAGAGGGGTTTTTGGTGACCTTAAAGCCACACTCCTCCATCACCGCTAATTTGGCATCCGCGGTATCGGCACCGCCGGAAATCAACGCGCCAGCATGACCCATACGCTTACCTGGAGGCGCTGTCACGCCCGCAATAAAGCCAACAACTGGCTTTTTCATATTGGTCTTGCACCAACGCGCAGCCTCAACCTCATCGGGGCCACCAATTTCACCGATCATAATGACCGCGTCTGTCTCGGGGTCTTCATTAAACAATTTCATTACATCAATGTGCTTTAAGCCATTAATAGGATCGCCGCCGATACCCACTGCGGTTGATTGCCCAAGGCCAATTGACGATAACTGACCAACGGCTTCATACGTTAAGGTGCCAGAACGACTGACAACCCCAATACGGCCCTTACGGTGAATATGACCGGGCATGATGCCGATCTTGATTTCCTCGGGAGTAATCAAACCAGGGCAATTGGGGCCTAACAACAAAGTCTTCTTGCCGCCCTTGGCTTCTTTTTGCAGCATCTTGTTGCGAACCTCAAGCATGTCGCGAACCGGAATTCCCTCGGTGATGCAAATGACTAAATCGAGATCTGCTTCAACGGCTTCCCAAATTGCTGCAGCAGCCCCTGGCGGTGGGACATAAATCACCGAGACAGTGGCACCGGTTTCTTTGGCTGCATCTTTAACTGTTCCGAAAATCGGAATCCCAAAAATTGACTCGCCAGCTTTTTTGGGATTCACACCAGCCACAAAACAATTTTTACCGTTGGCGTATTCCTGGCACTTCTCCGTATGAAACTGACCGGTCTTACCGGTAATCCCTTGGGTGATAACGCGTGTATTTTTATTAATCAAGATTGACATTGTGATTTCCTCGAATTAGATGGTCGCTTACTTACCCTTTACAGCCGCAACAACTTTCGTTGCCGCTTCGGCCATGGAATCAGCACTGATGATGGGTAATCCCGAGTCGGCCAAGATTTTCTTGCCTAACTCTTCATTAGTACCCTTCATCCGAACCACCAAAGGAACAGATAAATTCACTGCTTTACACGCAGTCACTACGCCATCGGCAATCACATCGCAACGCATGATGCCACCAAAAATATTGACCAAAATCGCTTTCACACTCTTGTTCTTGAGCATGATCTTGAAGGCTTCGGTCACTTTCTCTGCCGTTGCGCCACCGCCCACATCCAAGAAATTGGCAGGCTGACCACCAAATAGTTTGATCGTATCCATCGTGGCCATTGCTAGACCCGCACCATTTACTAGGCAACCAATATTGCCATCTAAGGAAATGTAAGCGAGATCAAATTTGGATGCCTCAATTTCTGCAGCATCCTCTTCATCCACATCACGATAGGCCACGATTTCAGGATGGCGATAAAGCGCATTTGAATCAAAGTTAAATTTCGCATCGAGAGCCTTAATCTTGCCATTGCCCTGCAAAATGAGTGGATTAATTTCCACCAGAGATGCGTCCGTATCCCAGTAGGTTTTGTAGAGATTCTTCAATACCTCACGAGCTTGTACTTGAGAGCCCTCAGGAACGCCAATGCCTTTGCTTAGCTGATCGCACTGCGCATCGGTTAAACCAATTAATGGATCAACAAATACTTTGATGATTTTCTCAGGAGTCTTTGCAGCGACCTCTTCGATATCCATGCCGCCCTCACTGGAGGCCATGACCACCACTTTCTGAGTGGCGCGATCGGTCAAAATTCCGAGGTAATACTCTTTTTTAATGTCAGCGCCATCCTCAACGAGTAAACGACGCACTTTTTGTCCTTCGGGGCCAGTCTGATGGGTTTTTAATTGCATACCCAAGATTGCACTGGCGTATTGCTTGACCTCATCCATGCTCTTGGCTACTTTCACGCCACCACCTTTACCACGACCGCCCGCATGAATCTGCGCCTTCACCACCCAAACTGGTCCACCTAATTTTTTCGCTGCTTCGATGGCCTCATCAACACTAAACGCTGGAATACCATTGGGTACCGGTACATTAAATTGGCGCAGAATCTCCTTGCCTTGGTACTCATGAATTTTCATAGCAACTCCTGGAATGATTAAATTTCAACGCCAGCGTCAAAAGCTATTTTCCTTGATAGGGCCTTTGGGTCATTGACCCAAATCAAGGCAAAAAAGGCTTAATACGCCCTCAAAAGACCCATAAGTCTAACATTTTCACTGCACCAAATTAGCTATTTCGAGGGGGTCCGACCGCTAATCAGTCGGCCGACAAGCTCTGGATGAAAGCCTTTTGAAACCAAGAATCGGTACTGCTTGGCGCGCTCCTTTGGGTCGGAGGAAATTTCACCAAATTTACGAGCCCATAAGGCCTGAGCACGCTCAAATTCAGAGGAGCTAAGCTCATGACTTAGCTCTGAAATCATGCCCGGCGCAATTCCAGCCTGCTGCAATTCATCGGCTACGCGGCGCAAACCGTAGCGCTGACTGCGCCGTCGCACGAGGGCCTGCGCATACCGCTCATCGGATAACCAGCCCTGAACCTCAAAGTCATTCAAAACCTGGTTAATTTGTTCTTCAAGGTCAGCAGGTGGATTATCTTCTGCTTGACCGTATGAACGCAGTAACTTTTGGGCAAGTTCATGACGGCTGTATTCACGTCGGGATAAAAGACGCAAAGCCCGAGCTTTGAGACTCGGGCTTTGTTTAGGAACGGGATCGAAATCTGGCATTAAGCGCTCGCGGATTCAATCTCCTCATCATCCAAGGTTTCGCTAATGAGGGTACCGCCACTCTTAACACCCAGCTTCTGCCGAATCTTAGCTTCGATCTCTTTTGCAATTTCAGGGTTCTCTTTTAAGAACTCGCGCACATTATCTTTGCCTTGGCCGATACGATCGCCGTTGTAGCTATACCAAGCGCCTGACTTTTCAACAATCTCAGCCTCAACGCCCATATCAATAATTTCACCTTCACGGGAGATGCCTGAACCATACATGATGTCAAAAATCGCTTCGCGGAACGGTGGCGACACTTTGTTCTTCACGACCTTCACACGGGTCTCGTTACCGATCACATCATCCCCCTTCTTGATGCTACCAATCCTACGAATATCAAGACGCATCGAGGCATAGAACTTAAGTGCATTCCCGCCAGTCGTGGTTTCTGGCGAGCCAAACATCACACCAATCTTCATCCGAATTTGGTTAATGAATATCACCATGGAATTGGTACGCTTGATCGTGCCAGTTAGCTTACGCAAGGCTTGGCTCATCAGTCGTGCCTGCAGGCCTGGCAATGAATCACCCATATCACCCTCAATCTCGGCCTTTGGCACCAAGGCTGCCACCGAATCAATCACGATTAAATCAATCGAGCCTGAACGCACCAACGCATCGGCAATTTCCAATGCCTGCTCACCGGTGTCGGGTTGAGAAATTAGTAGATTATTGACATCCACGCCCAACTTAGCGGCGTACTGCACATCAAGCGCATGTTCGGCATCGATAAATGCGCACGTACCACCGAGCTTTTGCATTTCGGCCACAGCGTGCAAAGTTAATGTCGTTTTACCGGAGGACTCTGGTCCGTAGATTTCAATCACACGGCCACGGGCGAGACCACCGACGCCTAGGGCGATATCGAGGCCCAATGAGCCACTCGATACCACTTGGATATCTTGATTAATTTCTGCGTCGCCAAGACGCATGATCGAGCCCTTACCAAACTGCTTTTCAATTTGGGCCAAGGCAGCCGTTAGTGCTTTTTGCTTCTCGCCACTCATCCCTGCAAACTCTGATGAGGCTGATTTTTTCTTGTCGTCCATGGCCATCCTTTTCTAGATATCGGTTCGGTTTTGCTTACTTAATTGCTGAAATTCATACTGTACGCTTACTGTATATAAAAACAGTATTGTTTGCAAGTAGGCATTTCTCATTTATTTGTATGATTGGCTTGATATTGAGTTAAGTAAGTACTTATTTACTTATAAGTTATTGATTTATAAATAAATATTACTTTTCTTTGGCAAAATATAGAAATACTGGCATTGCAATCGCCCAAACCACCGCCAAATAAATCAATGCAAAAACTCGATCCTCTGAGCTTGCCCAGGAGGCGGCACCAAGGCGCACCCCCGCTTCGTAACATAGCGGTCCCGCAATAGCCCCCAAAATGGCAGCTAAACCGTTTTTACCCTGCAACCAAGCCATCGACTCTTTCAGGGTGGTAGCAAAGACGAGCCATAGCGCCCACATCCAAACCGGTGAAATTGCCGCGAATGGAACATCGGATTCAAACCGAATCCAGTCAAGCTGAACCAAAATTGTGTCCGCAATCAGGCCATAAATGAAGACTTTGAGAAGCAACTCATGCTCGCTGCGTGCATTCTGATGCAACCAGAGATAAACCCCGATGCAAATGAGTGCAATCGCAATCGCCAAACTAAGTTGCTGATGTGCAGCGCCTAAAATGCAAGCAAACCAACCAATCTGGAATAAAACAAAATTCCAGATCTTGCGCCAAGTAGCCCTCGTAATTGCCAGATTCACACTAATCAATCTAGCGCTTATAGAAAGCTAAAGTGACCTCACCCAAATAAATCCCAAACTTACTCATTTCGGCTTTATTGAGCATGACCTTATCGTCCATCAGGTACATCCAATCATTAAATTGCACATGGTAGGTTTTGCCATCCACTGGCAAAGCCAAGGTGTAGCGCCAGTTGAGCGCATTACCCGCTAATTCACCCACTGCTTCACCAATCACGTCGCTGGCCGTGCCACTGTAACGGCCGGGGGCCACCTCGGTGAGCGTCCAAATCCGTTTTTGCTTGGTGCCATCCGAATAAACAAAATCTTCGTCCAAGGTGCCGACGCGCTTTCCATCTTTCATTTCCCATTTCGCTTTAATTAGAACCTTAAAGCGCTTAACGACTTCGCCACTTCGATCGGTAAAGATGCCATACGCATCAATTTCACCATTAAAGTAAGTCGCTAAATCGAGCTTTGGCTGCTCCTTACTATACATTTGTACGGTTGGGCTGGAGCACGACATTACCCCTATCGATAGGAGAGAAACTAAAAAAATAGTTGTTAGACGCTTGAGTCTAGTGAACATAGTAAGCACCAAAGGAAGAATTAAGGATTAGGGCAGTTTGCTGCAATCAGAGCGGGTGGACAACGACTGGCAATCAGCGCAGAACGCAACTTGGGCACACTGGTGCGCTCATCAAGCCAGATGCCAAAAAAGGCTTTCGCAAATGCATCGCCAGGAATATCACCAACGGGTTTGCCATTGTGTAAGAACAAAGTGCCCCGATCGGGCAAGTGAATGCCAATTAAGGTGTCCCCCGAAGCAATATCTGGAAAAATTTTCTCAAGACTTTGCAACCAAATCATCCGCTGCTTTTCAGAAACGCCCAAGCGAGTCATTTCATCGATCGTGCGCTTAGCAAGATCAGCGCCCTTAAACGATCGAATGTAATGAATTTCGAGAGCAAACCCGTTTTGACCTTTTGGATCGGCCACATAATAGCGAGCGTCGTAGACATCAAAACCCCAAAATGTGAGTCGTCCCTGACCTTGCAGGCTAGCGCTCTCAAT
>VFQS010002137.1_pt1 | contig 16801 bp, 14 predicted proteins | sample 3512361 | NCBI WGS metagenome assembly VFQS01 (sample SAMN10412375, study PRJNA504923) | tailings metagenome | isolation source: Relicate 1 Philex TSF3 active mining | place: Philippines
GCCCCGCTCCAGCGAGCTCTATGTGATGGAGATCGACTGCGGCCAGCGCCTGTTCCGCGACACCTCCGTGAATGGTCTGCCCAAGCTCCGGGCCGAGTGGCAGCCGGCCGGCGGGGACCGCCTGATCGATGCGGTCATCGAGGAAGCCTGCACCGCCGGGCAGGATCTGCTGGCCTGACGCCAACCCGCCATGCCTGCCGCCACCGCTGTCCAGCCGCTGGGGGTGGCCATTGCCGGCCTGGGCTTTGGCGAGACGGTGCACCTACCGGCGTTGAGCAGTTGCCCCCTCACCCAGCCGGTGGCGCTCTGGCATCCACGCGCCGAGCGGCTGGAGGCGGCCTGCAGCACAAGCGGCCTGGGCGGCCACAGCGATTTCGGCGCCCTGCTGGCCGATACGGCGGTGGAGGCGGTGGTGATCGCCACACCGCCCGGTCCGCGTTTCGAGCTTGCACGCCAGGCCATCGCGGCCGGCAAGCACCTGCTGCTGGAGAAACCCGTGGCCCTGAACGCCACCCAAGTGGAGGAGCTGCAGCGGCTGGCGATCCGCCACCGCAGCTGCGTGGCGGTGGATTTCGAATATCGAGCGGTGCCGCTGTTCCAGCAGCTGCAGGCGCTGGTGGCCTCCGGCGCACTCGGGGAGCTGTGGCTGGTGAAGCTCGACTGGCTGATGGGCAGCCGGGCTGATGCCGCCCGCCCCTGGACCTGGTATTCCCAGGCCAGTGAAGGCGGCGGCGTGCTCGGCGCCCTGGGCAGCCACGCCTTCGACACACTGCACTGGCTGATGGGGCCCACCCGCAGTCTCCAGGCCCAGCTGAGCACCGCCATTCGGGAGCGGCCAGTGCCGGATCGCCCCGGCCAGAGGGCCAGCGTGGATGCCGAGGACATCGCCCTGGCCCAGTTGCAGCTGGACGACGGCCGGGGCCGCCTGGTGCCCGCCCAGGTGAGCCTGGCCTCGGTGAGCCGCCAGGGGCGCGGCTACTGGATCGAGCTCTACGGCAGCGAGGGCACCGCAGTGCTGGGCTCCTCCAACCAGGCCGACTATGTGCACGGCTTTGGACTGTGGTTCGCCCGGCCCGGTGAGCCGCTGCGGGCCATCGAACCCGATCCGGCGCTGGCCTTCAGCCGCACCTGGGAAGACGGTCGCATCGCTCCGGTGGAGCGGCTGATCGGCTGGTGGGCCGAAGCCGCGCGCGAAGGCCGGCCGATGGTGCCAGGACTGGCAGAAGCCGCCGCCAGCCAGCACTGCTGCGATCAGGCCCGCGCCAGGGCAAACGGCTGAACCGATAGGCGGAGAGCCATCGGGAACCCGCATCCCACCCAAGCCAAATCCGGTATCACCGCAAACCACTGAAGCCTGTAGCAATCGCTACTGTTTTTCCATCGTTGACCACGGGGTCTCCCCGCTGGCGGAAGTAGGGGCAGCCCACCGGCCCACCCGAAGCAACGCGCCATCCACCCGGACACCCCCAACGGTTCCGGATTTCTTCGGAGGCACGTCCATGTCCATCACCACGGCCAAGCAGATGGCCCGTCAGGCCCAGGAGGCCCGCCGCGCCGCCAAACAGAACGGCTTCGCCGTTCAATCCCTGCGCAAGCAGCACCTGATCGACTGACACTCCGGGAGCCGGGCAGCCAGCCCGCACTCCCGGCGTTGCTTCAGCCCCGCCGCTGGCGGGGCTTTGTCGTGGCAGAGGCCCCAGGGCAGATCACCTAAACTCGCCCGCAGTCCCAATCTCCCGCCCGAGAGGTCCCCATGGCGCTCGTTCCGCTTCGGCTGCTGCTTGATCACGCCGCCGAGAACGGCTACGGCATCCCGGCGTTCAATGTGAACAACCTGGAGCAGGTGCAGTCGATCATGGAGGCGGCCTACGAGACCGACTCCCCGGTGATCCTGCAGGCCTCCCGCGGCGCCCGTCAGTACGCCGGTGAGAACTTCCTGCGCCACCTGATCCTGGCTGCCGTGGAAACCTATCCGGACATCCCGGTGGTGATGCACCAGGACCACGGCAACAGCCCCGCCACCTGCTTCGGTGCTGCCGCCAACGGTTTCACCTCGGTGATGATGGATGGCTCCCTGATGGCCGACGCCAAAACCCCTGCCAGCTACGAGTACAACGTGGCTGTTACGAAGGAAGTGGTGGATGTAGCCCACGCCATCGGCGTGAGCGTTGAAGGAGAGCTCGGCTGCCTGGGCTCTCTGGAAACCGGCATGGGTGAGGCCGAGGACGGCCACGGCTTCGAGGGCAAGCTCGACCACAGCCAGCTGCTGACCGATCCCGCCGAGGCCGCTGACTTCGTGGCCAAAACCAAGGTGGACGCGCTGGCCATCGCCATCGGCACGAGCCACGGTGCCTATAAGTTCACCCGCAAGCCCACCGGTGAAGTGCTGGCCATCAGCCGCATCGCTGAGATCCACAAGGCCATCCCCAACACCCACCTGGTGATGCACGGCTCCTCCTCGGTGCCCCAGGAGTGGCTGGACATGATCAACAAGTACGGCGGTGCCATCCCTGAGACCTACGGCGTGCCCGTGGAAGAAATCCAGGAAGGCATCCGCAACGGCGTGCGCAAGGTGAACATCGACACCGACAACCGCCTCGCCTTCACCGCCGCTGTGCGTGAAGCCGCTGCCAAGGATCCCGCCAACTTCGATCCCCGCCACTTCAACAAGCCCGCCCGGGCCTACATGAAGCAGGTGTGCCTGGATCGTTACCAGCAGTTCTGGTGCGCCGGCAACGCCAGCAAGATCAAGCAGCGCGACATCAACTATTACGCCGGTCTGTACGCCAAAGGCGAACTCGATCCCAAGACCGCTGTGGCCGCCTGATCCGCCTCAGGATTCCGCCTAACACAGGGGGGGGCCTTGCCCCCCTTTTTTCATGAGATTTCCTGAGAATAGGATCACTCCAGGTTCAGCGTTCCCAGGGTGTTCTGGCGACGCTGCTGGTCCTTGGCGTTGTAGGCGGCCATGCAATCACCCTTCGGCACCAGCAGACAGCTCACATAGCCCGATGCCTCAATCAGGGCAGCGCGGATGGCCTTGGCGGCTGGGGTGCGATTTGCGGTAGTGGAGTTGTTGGAGAAGTTGAGGGTTCCCGCAGCGGCGGTGGCGGCATAACCAGCGCGACTCATCGGCACAGTGGCGCCGAGAATGATCGCCGCCGGTGCAAGACTGCCACCGCTGGAGCGTTGCTCAACGCTGTTGCTGGCACGGCCTTCAACGGTGCGTGAGCCAACAATTTCGCCCGTCGTGCTGTCGACGACCCGAATATCAATGGCGACATAGTCCTTGGTGACGGTGTTCTGCTTCGATCCACCGAAACCCAGAAAGCCCATGCCACTGCCCTTGCTCTCCACATCGGTTGATGTGTCGTACGAGGTGATCGTCCCCAGCACGATATAGCGGGCACCGCTCATCTGCCCCTTCCTGGCCGCCGTTGGGCTGGCCTTGCGCACGATGCCCAGTTCAGCCAGTTCCTGCTCGGAGAGAACCTGGCCAAGCTGGCGGCGTTCCACCACCTTCAGATCACCGCTGGCGGCCAGCTCATTGGCGAGTGCACTGGAGAGATCCTGTGCAACCGGCCCCTGCCACCACCAGGTGCCGGTCACGTTGTTCTTGAAATCCGGCACCGACACGGTGGGCAGCCCGCGCGGCTGGGCCAGAGCGGGAAGAGCCAGAGCCGTGCTGGTACCGGCGGCCAGCACCAGCACCATCAGAGCGCGGCCAGGGAGCCGCAGGCCTGCAACAGAGCGGTGGATGCGGTCCATGAGCCGAGCAATCCCTGAACGGATGGGACGCTCATTCTGGGCAGGCTGAGCAGTTATGCGCCACTCAAGGCGCGACCGCACCCGGCAGCGGCAGGTTCAAGGCTGGGGCAGGAGCCTCGCCGGTGAGTTTGGCCAGGGCGATCTGCAGGTTGCGCTCCATCACGAAACGGGTGCCATCAGTCACCACCACCCGCACCAGGGTGGGCAGGTCGTTGCCCTTCGATTGCAGATACACCGGCTCAACGTAGAGCAGACCGGAACCCACCGGCAGCACCAGCATGTTGCCCCGGAACAGCCGCGAGCCCAGTCGGTTCCACAGGCCGAACTGAAAACTGATCGTGGGATCCTGATCGATCAGGGCTGACACCTGCTGGGGGCCCAAGAGCAGGCGCTGCTGGGGAAAGCGCACCAACAGCAGTTCGCCGTAGTGGGGGGGATCGTTGCGAGCCGCCAGCCAGCCCACCAGGTTGGTGCGCTTCAACGGCGCGAAGGGCAGCAGCAACACAAACTCAGGGCTCCGCTGCCCTGGTAGTTGCAGAGTGAGGTGATACGGGCGGACCGGAACATTGCTGTTGCCGTAGATCTCCTCGGGCACCGTCCACACGTCATCGCCGTTGTAGAAGGTACGCACGTCAGTCACGTGGTAGCGCAACAGCCGCTCCGACTGGATGTTGAACTGGCTCTGGGGCACACGGATGTGGCGCAGCAGGGCTGGAGGCATGGCCGAGAGCGGTTTGAACAGCTCTGGAAAGGCCCGTTGCCAGGTGCGCAGCACCGGATCGGAGGGATCGCTCACGTAGAACCAGAGCCGTCCGTCATGGGCGTCCACCACCGCCTTCACCGGATTGCGGAAATAGCGCAACCCCTGGGGATTGGGATCGCTATAGGGATAGGAGCGACTGTTGGTGAAGCCATCCAGCAGCCAGTACTGGTGTTGATCCGGCCGATAGCCCGGATGGGTGCCCACCCGTGCGGTCACCAGGTAGGGCTCACTCTCGAAATAGAGAAAGGGCGCCACAGCCTTGAGGCGCTGGCTCACCTGGCGGCGCAGCAGCAGCAGCGATTCGGGGGTGAACGAGCCGGTGAACAGAACCCGGGGCTCGCGCAGGTAGATCGCCGCCGCCAGCCGCTGCAGGGGTGAGGCCAACGGCACACCCCGGGTGCCGTCGTAATGGGTATAAACATTCAGCTCGCCATCTGGATAGGCGAATTCCTTCACCTTGGTGGGAGCAATGGCGTAGGGCGCCGGGGCGGAAGCGAAGTAGAGGCTGGGGCGTCCCACCGGCAGGGCCGAGCGGGCCGCCGCATCGCTCACCCCCAGCTGGGGGATGCCCTGCACCCTGCCGCTGCGGCCGAGGTCTTTCACGAAGAACAGGGGCAGACCGTCGGGGCCGGCGGCATTCACCGGCGAGACGGTGAAGCCATGGCCGTTGGTGAACACCAGATGGCGGTTCAACCAGGTGCGCGATCCTTTGGGCAGGGCGCTGCTGTCCAGTTCACGGGCCGCGATCAGCACCTGACGGTTGCCCTGACGGCCGGCCTGATCGCGCAGCGGGTAGCGATCGACGGCCGCCGAGGAGAAGCGGTAGTAGAGGCGCAGCTGCTGGAGCTGGCGATTGGCGGCCAGCAGGGGCTGGCTGTCCCAGAGCCGGATGTTCTCGAGGGTGCCGGGCGCCTGGGCCAGATCCTCGGCAGTGATCGTCTGCCGGGGCTCCAGGGTGATGCTCCGCACCCGCTCCAGGCCGAAGGCGTGGCGGGTGGCGGCGATGCTGCGCTCGAGGTAGGGCGACTCCACGGCCAGCTCGCGGGGCTGCACGTAGAGCCGCTGCATCAACGGCGCCACGATCCACTCCGTCACCGGCACCAGCAACGCGGTGGTGGCCAGGGGCACCAACCCGCCCCGCCGCAACCATCGCCGCGGCATCGGCACGAGCAGACCCAGGGCCGTGAACACCAGCAGGACCGCCAGCAGCAGCCGCAGGGGCAAGCGCACATGCAGATCCACCCAGCCGGCGCCGCTGGCCACGCCGCTGCCCTGCACCATCAGATCGAAGGGCGACAGGGCATTGCTGAAGGCCACCACCAGGGCCAGCACAGCCAACTGGGGCTGGAGCACCCGCTGCTGCTCGCGGCTCAGGCCCACGTAGCGCAGCTCACTGAGGCTGCTGCCCTCACTGAGGGTGAGCCACAGGCAGCCCGCCAGTCCCACCGCAGCCTGGGCACCGGTGACGCTGAGCAGCAGCCGCAGCGCCGGCAGTTGCAGCACCGTGAAGCTCAGATCCAACCCCGTAAGCGGATCGGCCTTGCCGAAGGGCACCGCCAGCAGAGCCGGCAACCACAGGCTCCACCCGCGCGCGAGCGCCGTGGCCGAGGCGGCCAGCGCCGCCGCCAGCGCGACGCGCAGGGTGGTGAGCGGCCAGAGCAGGAGCAGTGGCAACAGCCCCAGCGCCAGAGCGAGCAACAGTCCCCAGGGCAGATCGGCCAGCACGGGAAGGCCCGTGATCACCTGGCCGCTGAACGGCGCTGCGATCAGGTCGTGGGCCTGCACCATCAGATAGGTGAGGCCAACGGCGAGCAGCACCAGCAGCAGCACAAACGCCAGCAGGAAAGACCCCTGGCCCAGCCGCAACAGGGGTTCTGCGGGCACCCGCTTGGCGCGCTGCTGCTGCCTCAGGCCCCAGCAGCGCTGGAGCTGCTGCAACTGCAGCGGCACCCCCAGGCCCATCACCAGGGCAAAGGCCGTGATCTGCAGCAGCCAACGGCGCAGCAGCAGGCCCTGGGCGTTGAACTGGCCGAACCAGAGCCACTCGATGCCCAGGCGGGAAAGCACCACCAGCAGCAGCACAACCAGGCCGATCAGCCCAGCCACCCGCAGCAGACGGGCGGGACGCAGGGCGGCGAACAGGGGGCTCTGAGTCATGGCCCGAAGCTAGACAGCACGCCCGCCACGACAAGACCCACAGTCTGGAACCGATAACCGACTTGTGGGATCGGCTTTAGTTCACGACCTCGTTCAGCGCTGTTAGCCTCCGATCCATCGCTGGGCGTGACCGTGACGGCAACCCTTTCCCGTTCCACCTTCGCCGGTCCCACCTTCACGGGCCTGCGCTGCAAGGAATGCGGTCACGCCTATGAAGCGGGCGCCCGCCACGTCTGCGAAGACGTGTGTTTCGGCCCCCTCGAGGTGGTCTACGACTACGAGGCGATCAAGAACCGCGTCAGCCGCGCCACCATCGAGGCCGGCCCTGCCTCGATCTGGCGCTACCGCGACTTCCTGCCGATCGAGGGCGACCCCATCGATGTGGGTACAGGTTTCACGCCACTACTCAAGGCGGGAAACCTGGCCAGGCGCCTCGGCCTCAAGAACCTCTACATCAAGAACGACGGGGTGAACATGCCCACCCTGTCGTTCAAGGACCGGGTGGTGAGTGTGGCCCTCACCCGAGCCCGAGAACTGGGCTTCACCACGGTGAGCTGTGCCTCCACCGGCAACCTGGCCAACTCCACCGCAGCCATCGCCGCCCACGCCGGCCTCGACTGCTGCGTGTTCATCCCCAGCGACCTGGAGCTGGGCAAGGTGCTGGGCACCCTCATCTACAACCCCACCCTGATGGCGGTGAAGGGCAACTACGACCAGGTGAACCGCCTGTGCTCGGAGGTGGCCAACACCTACGGCTGGGGCTTCGTGAACATCAACCTGCGCCCCTACTACTCCGAAGGCTCCAAGACCCTCGGCTACGAGGTGATCGAGCAGCTGGGCTGGGAACTGCCCGACCACATCGTGGCGCCGCTGGCCTCCGGCTCCCTGTTCACCAAGATCCGCAAGGGCTTTGATGAATTCATCAAGTGCGGCCTGGTGGACGAGAAGGCCGTGCGCTTCAGCGGCGCCCAGGCCGAAGGCTGCAACCCCATCGCCACCGCCTTCCGTGAGGGCCGCGACTTCATCACGCCGGTGAAGCCCAACACGATTGCCAAGTCGATCGCCATCGGCAACCCCGCTGACGGCCCCTACGCCATCGACATCGCCAATCGCACCGGCGGCACCATCGCCGATGTGACCGACGCCGAAATCATCGACGGCATCAAGCTGCTGGCTGAAACCGAGGGCGTGTTCACCGAAACCGCTGGCGGCACCACGATCGCGGTGCTCAAGAAGCTGGTGGAGCAGGGCAAGATCAACCCCGAGGAGCGCACGGTGGCCTACATCACCGGCAACGGCCTGAAGACCACCGAAGCCGTCGCCTCCTCCATCGGTGAGCCGTACCTGATCGAAGCCCAGCTCGACAGCTTCAATGCCGCCTGGCAGCAGGCCCAGGCCGCCCACGCCCAGGGCTGATGACCGGGCTCTCCCCACGCCCGGTTTCCGTTCCATCGCCGTTCCCCGACCCCTCCATGGCCGTTCAGGTACTGATCCCCACCCCCCTGCAGAAGTTCACTAACGACGAGGCCAGCGCCTCGGTGGAGGCCGGCAGCGTGGATGCCCTGATCGATGCCCTCGACGGCCGCTACCCCGGCCTCAAGGCTCGCCTCTGCGACGAGAACGGCAAGCTGCGCCGCTTCCTCAACGTCTATGTGAACAGCGAGGACATCCGCTTTCTCGACAACCAGGCCACTCCCCTGAAGGACGGCGACGAAGTGAGCATCGTTCCCGCCGTGGCGGGCGGCTGATCCCCGCTCGGGATCCCACAAACGGCAAGCCCCTGGCCGTAGCCGTTGTTGCAGGCGTCAGCGCAAAGCAACGGCTCAATAGGGTGCATCTCCTTGAGCAGTGAGGTGATGGCATGACCCAGGCCCCGGCAGCCACCAAAGCCCTGCTGTTCGACTACCGCCAGGCGGCCAATCCGGTGCGCCGCGGCCTCACCGAACCGATTCCCTACCGCCGCTGGGGGGCTGAGCTCCACGGCAGCGGCCCCAGCGGCGTGATCGCCCTGGATCTCAGCGCTGAGCTGGGCACGGCAGCACCAGCCACCAGCCCGGCCCTGGCCGCTCACTTCGTGAGGATCGAAGCGGGCGAGGGGGTCAAGGCCGCAGCGCGGGCCACCAGCTCCCTGTTCTTTGTGCTCTCCGGCAGCGGCCACTGCCGCCGTTCCGCCGAGGCCAACAGTCCCGCGGTCACGCTGCACTGGAGCGCAGGCGATCTGTTTGTGCTGCCGGCCGGCGCCGATCCGCTGCTGGAGGCCGAAACCAGCAGTGTTCTCTACTGGGTGCACGACGCGCCGCTGCTGAGCTACCTGGGCGTGGAGCCCAGCCAACCGCGCTTTGAGGCCACCCACTACCCGGCCAGCTGGCTGCGGAGCGAGCTTCAGGCGCTGGCGGCGGATCCGGCCAGCGCCCGCAGCAACCGCCTGAGCCTGCTGCTGGCCAACCGCGATCTGCCCAGCACCCGCACCGTGACCCACGTGCTCTGGGCGATGTTCGGGATGGTGCCTGCCGGCGACACCCAGGCGCCCCACCGCCATCAGTCGGTGGCGCTGGATCTGATCATTGATTGCCAGCCCGGCTGCTACACCCTGGTGGGCACCGAGCTCAACGCCGATGGCACGATCCGCAACCCCGAGCGGATCGACTGGCAGGCCGGCGGCGCCTTCATCACCCCGCCCGGCCACTGGCATTCGCACGTGAATGAGAGCGGCAGCACCGCCTACCTGCTGCCGATTCAGGATGCGGGCCTGCAGACCTACCTACGCAGCCTCGACATCCGCTTCGCGGGCTGATCAAAGCTCAGAAGGGGCTCGCCACGGCCTCGGGCTGGTGCTCAAGCTCAAAGCTGTCCACCAGCTCACGGAACACATCGCCCTCGATCGTTTCCTCCACGATCAGCCGTTCCACCAGCCGATCGATCAGCTCACGGCGCGGACGCAGCAGGGCCACCGCCTGATCGAGGGCGCTCTGGGCCAGGCTGCGCACCTGGGCATCGATGCGGTTGCCGGTTTCGCGGGAGTAGTGGGGCTCCTGGCGCAGCCAGTCGCGGCCGAGAAACACTTCAGCGCCATCGCCTTCCAGGGCCAGCGGCCCCAGGCTGGAGAAGCCGTAGCGGGTCACCATCTCGCGGCAGATGCGGGTGACCATTTCCAGGTCACCGGCCGCACCCTGAGTCACTTCGCTGGGGCCGTACACCACCAGCTCCGCAGCCCGTCCCCCCAGGGCCACCACGAGGCGCGCCCGCAGGTAGGCCTTGCTGATCAGGCCTGAATCGAGAATGTCCTCGTCGGGCATGGTGCGCGCAAAGCCCCCCACGCCGCCGGCCCGCGGCAGCAGGGTCACCTTGTCGAGCCTGTCGGCGTGGGGCTCCAGGGTGGTGAGCAGGGCATGGCCCACCTCGTGATAAGCGATCAGCCGCTTCTTGGCTGAATCCTGCAGGGGCGCGGCCGTGAGGCCCATCGTGATGCGCTCGAGGGCATCGCTGAGGGCCTGGTCGTTGATCTGGCTCTGCTGGCGCCGGGCCGTGAGGATGGCGGCCTCATTGAGCAGGTTGGCCAGATCCGCGCCGGAGAATCCGGGCGTGCGGCTGGCCCAATCGGCCAGGTTCACCGCATCGGCCAGTGGCCGGGTGCGGGCATGCACCGAGAGGATCTCCTGACGACCCCGCCGGTCGGGCAGATCCACGTGAATGCGCCGATCGAAGCGGCCCGGCCGCATCAGGGCCGCATCCAGCACGTCGGCCCGGTTGGTGGCGGCCAGCAGGATCACCCCGGAATTGGGCTCGAAGCCATCCATTTCGGTGAGCAGCTGGTTGAGCGTCTGCTCGCGCTCGTCGTTGCCGCCGCCGATGCCGGCACCCCGCTGGCGCCCCACCGCATCGATCTCATCGATGAAGATGATGCAGGGGGCCTTGGCCTTGGCCTTGCGAAACAGATCCCGCACCCGGCTGGCGCCCACGCCCACGAACAGTTCCACAAACTCCGAGGCGGCCATCGAAAAGAACGGCACCCCGGCTTCCCCGGCGATCGCGCGGGCCAGGAGTGTTTTGCCGGTGCCAGGCGGCCCCACCAGCAGCACCCCCTTGGGGATACGGGCGCCCACGGTGGTGAACCGCTCGGGCTCCTTCAGGAAGGTCACCACCTCCTGCAGCTCCTGCTTGGCCTCGGCGATGCCGGCCACATCCTCGAAGCGCACCGCCGGTGCCCCCTCCGGCTGGATGCGGGGCTGGCTGCGCCCGAAGCCCATCGCCTTGTTCGCCACCTGGGCTGAGCGGCGGATCAGCACGCCCAGGGCCAGCAGCAGCAGCAGCACCAGCAGGCCATTGGCCACCAGCCCCGCCAGCATCGCCTCGGAGCGGTCGTCGCGCACGCTCAAGGGCACCTTGGCCTGCTCGGCGGTGCGCAGCAGCAACTGGTCGTTGTTGAACACCGCCACCGCCGTGGAGCGTCCATCGCGAAAACGCACGGCCACCTCCCGGCGAGCCGGCGAGAGCACCAGGTCTTGCACCTGGCCTTGCTCGATGGCCTGCAGCAGCTGGCTGTAGGAGAGGGCTGGCGCGGACTGGCCGGATCGCGTTGCGGCGGCTGAGCCTGGCTCCGAAACGCTGCTGCTCACTGGGCTTTGCCTTTGAAGCGAGTGTAGCGATTTGACGAAAGGCAAGTCGCGAGCAGATGATCATCGTTTGGCTGCGAGTGATCGGGGATGGCTGTTCCCAAGAAGAAAACCTCCAAAGGCAAGCGGAACCAGCGCCATGCCCACTGGAAAGCGAAGGCTGCAGTGGCAGCCCAGAAGGCTCTGTCGATCGGCAAGTCGGTGCTGAGCGGCCGCGCTCAGGGCTTTGTCTACCCCGTGAGCGACGCAGCAGACGACGAGGAGAGCTGATCGCTTCCCGGCAAGCGAATCCGCAGACAGCGCCGCCGGCCGTCAATGACGGCGGCGGCGTTTGCGTTGTGGAGCAGAGGATCCTGATAGAGCTGCGGCGGCAACGAGGCCAAGGTGGCGCGCACGATCGCCGCCACTGCCTGGCCATCCAGCGCCCCACTCCCGGTTCCGTGCCGCCGCAGGCGGCGGCGCTGCTGGGCTTCGGCCTGTAATCGCCAGCGCAGGGGCAGGCTCCAGCTGTCGGGATGGAGCAACCACAGCCCATCCACCAGCCCCAGATCCGGATTAGCCAGCGGCTGATAGGCCTGCAGCGCCTGATCCCAGCGGGGAAGCCAGGCCCGCTCCCCGGGCGTCAGTCCATCCAGCCGCTCCAGGGCCTGGGGCAGAGCATCGCCAAGGCTGCGGCAGCCCAGCAGCCAGCCCTCCAGCACCACGGCATCGGCCTGCAGCGTTTCTTCACCGCTGCGGTCCCCCTGGCCACCCCGCAGGGTCTTGTCAAAACGGGGCAACACCAGGGGGCCACCCGCCCGCCAGGACGCCAGCCGCTCGATCAACAGCGCCGTGTCGTGGCTGCCCGGCGGCACGCGGCTCACGCCGAAGGGATTGCCTGCCATCACGGCCAGGCGCGGCTCCCAGGGCAGATAGGCATCGTCGATGCTGGCCACCGCCAGCTGGAGCCCCACGGCCTGGGCGTGCTCCCGCAGGCGGCGGGCCAGGGTGCTTTTGCCCGCCCCCACCGGGCCGTTGAGGGCGATCAGCGGCCGCTGACCCTGCGCCGCCAGAACCGTGAGCTGATCCAGCAGGGGCAGGCCGAAGCCCTCGAACACCGATGGCGCCGCGCTCATGTGCCGACCTTGAAGGCTTCGAGCACCACCGCGTAGGTGAAGCCGATGCGCAGGTTGTCGGTCAGCATCCAGCCCAGCGGGATCGAGCGGCCGACCGGCAGCGGCGGCAGCGAGCGGGTGCGCAGCCGCACCACCAGCTCCAGCAGCAGCACCAGGGCCAGCACCAGGGAGGGCCGACCCCCCGGAAAGAGCACCACCACATAGCTGCTCACATTGCCTCCGATGTAGAAGCCCAGCAACAGGGCGAGCAGCAGCAGGCTGCTGCTGCGCCAGCCATTGCGGAAGCCGCCGAACAGCATCGAGCCCGCAGCCGAGGCCAGGCGCTCAAAGCGGGTGGACTGGCGGGGAAGCTGCACCATTCAACTCAGGCACCCAACAGCAGCAACCGCTCCAGATAGGCGAGCGTGACCCCATCGGCGCCGCAAGTCGGGCCGCGCCGCACCTGCCCCTCCGGCCCGAGGCGATCCACCACGGCCGTGGCGGCGGCAAAGGTGCCCTCGGGTTCGCGCGAGCCGTAGTGGCTGAGCGTGATCAGGCACGCCAGGCCGGCGCCATGGGCCGCCCGCAGGCCATGGCCGGAATCCTCGATCGCCAGGGCGGCACCCGGTGGGAGAGCCAGCCGCTGCAGGGCCAGGGCATAGCCCTCGGGATCAGGCTTCTTGCGCGCCACATCGTCACCGCACACCCACAGCTCCAGACCCTCAGCGAGATCACCGAGGCAGCGCTGGGCCAGGGCTGCCACGGCGGAGCGACCGCTGGTGGTCACGATCGCCTGGCGCCAGCCTGCGGCGGCCGCCGCGGCCATCAGCTCAGCCACGCCGGGACGCAGCTGGAGGTCGCCCGCCTCCACCAGGGCGGCGTAATGGCGCTGCTTGGCCACCTGCAGCGCCTCCACCTCCGAGGCCTGCGGCAGCTGGCCGCGCAGCTGCTGCAGACCGGCGCGGATGCGTTCGCGGCCGCCGCTCACCTGCAGCATCAGGCCGTAGGCCTCCGCATCCCAGTGCAACGGCACACCGGCATCAGCAAAGGCCCGGTTGAACGCGCGGCGATGGCCGTCGCGCTCGGTTTCGGCCAGGGTGCCGTCCACGTCCCAGAGCAGAGCCTGCATGGGCGGAGGCTAGGGCTGACGCTGGCCAGCAGGCAGCGCACAATGGGACCGCGCCGACGGCCAACGCTGCTCCACCCCAAGCCCGAGCAACGCTGGCAGCTGCCCGTTCCCCTCGAGGATCCCGAGGCCTTTCGCGCGGCGCTGGGGCCAGAGCTCATGCGTCTGCTGCCGCTGGAGCTGGCGGCGCTGCTGCAGCGCCGCGGCTACACCAGCGCGGAAGCGATCGCAGCGCTGCTGGAGCCTGCCGCGGCCCCTCCCGCCAGGAGCCACTTCCCCGGCCTGGCCACGGCCAGCGAGCGCCTGATCCGCTGCTGCCACAGCGGTGAGGCCCTGGCCATCTGCGGCGACTACGACGCCGACGGCATGACCAGCACCGCCCTGCTGGTGGGCGTGCTGGAGCGCCTGGGGGCCCGGCCCGTGGCCGCCATCCCCAGCCGCCAGGACGACGGCTACGGCCTCAACGCGGCCATGGTGGAACGGCTGGCCGGCGCTGGCATCCACCTGCTGGTGACCGTGGACAACGGCATCGCCGCCACCGCAGCCCTGGAGCGTGCCCGGGAGCTGGCGGTGGAGGTGATCGTGACCGACCACCACACCCTGCCCGCCGAGCTGCCGCCGCTGCTGGCCCTGCTGCACCCGGCCACCACGCCCGAGCCGTCGCCCTACCGGGGCCTGGCCGGCGTGGGTCTGGCCTACGTGCTGGCGGCCGACCTCTGCCGCCAGCTGAAGCGCCAGGACGGGCTACGGGTGGCGCTGGATCTGTTCTGCATCGGCACCATCGCCGACATGGCGCCCCTGGTGGGCGTGAACCGCCGCTGGCTGCTGGAGGGCCTGCCCCAGCTGGCCAGTACCCCACTACCCGGCCTGCAGGCCCTGATGCAGGTGGCGGGGGTGGGTGAGGGCCCCGTGGATGCCCAGGCCGTGGGTTTCCAGATCGCACCCCGCATCAATGCCGTGGGCCGGCTGGGGGATCCAGCCCTGGTGGTGGAGCTGCTCACCACGGAGGAGCCGGCGCGGGGCCTGGAGCTGGCCCGCGCCTGTGAGGCCCTCAACCGCCAGCGGCGTGAGCTCTGCCAGGCGATCGAAGCCGAAGCTCTGGCGCTGATCGAAGCCGACGGCACGGCCCGCGCGCCCTTCCTGCTGCTGGCCCAGGGCCACTGGCACCACGGTGTGATCGGCATCGTGGCGGCCCGGCTGATGGAGCGCTTCGGTGCGCCGGTGGCGCTGCTGGCTAGCGAAGGCCATGGGCGCCTGCGGGCGTCGGTGCGCGCGCCGCGGGGATTCGCCGTGGATGCGGCACTCAGCCACTGCGGCGATCTGCTGGAGCGCTTCGGTGGCCATCCAGCGGCCGGAGGCTTCACCGTGAGGGCTGAGCGGCTGGCAGAACTGCACGCGCGGCTCAATGCGCTGGCGGAGCAGTGGCAGCAGGCCAGCGGCGTTGGCGTACCAGTGGAACCGGAGGTGCTGCTGCCACTGGAGCGCATCGATCAAGGCTTCTGGCAGGCGCTGCAGCGGCTGGAGCCATTCGGCATCGGCCATCCCCAGCCCCTGTTCTGGAGCAATGGCTGCCGGGTGGCCAGCCAGAAGCTGCTGCGGGGCGGCCATCTGCAGCTGCAGCTCAGCCAGGGCGGCCGGCAACTGCGGGCGATCGCCTGGCGCTGGGACGACAGCAATCCAGTGCCCCCAGTGGTGGATGTGGCCTACCGGCTGCGGCTGAATGAATGGCAGGGCGAACGGCGCCTGCAGCTGGAGATCGCCGCCCTGCGGGCCTCGGCGGCAGGACTCGATGGCCAGGGCGAGGTGGTGCTGCGGCGGCGGGAGCGCACCTATTGGTGCCGCCGCCAGGGCGAGATCCTGGTGATCCGCAACGCAGCCGGCGAGGAGATCCGCCAGGGCGCCTGCGAACAACCGTCCGCCGCAATCCACCCCTATGTGCGGGCGCTCCTGCAGGATGCCGCCATGGCCCTGGGCCTGGCGGCCTGAGTTGCTCACGTTGTCCGCTGTGATCCGCCACCTGCGCCTGCGCCACGCCGCCTCGCTGCTGCTGCAGCTGGCGGTGTTGGGTGGCCTGGTGGGTGTGGCCTGCTGGCCGCTGAACCGCATGGATCAACTGCAGGACAGCCTGCTGGGCCTGCTGCCGGGTTTCAGCAATGGCCCCTGGACCCTGCCTGGCCTGCTCGTGGCCGCCTCACCGCTGCTGGTGATGCCCCTGCTGTTGCTGCTGCAGCGGGGCTGGCTGCGGCCGGGCAGCGGCTCCGGGATCCCCCAGACGATGCTCAGCCTGGAGCAGCCCGAGCGGGCCGCCCGGCTGCTGGGCCCGTGGGCCACCATCACCCGACTTGTGCTCTGGACCCTGGCAAGCCTTGCCCTGTTTCCCCTGGGCCGGGAGGGGCCGGTGGTGCAGGTGGGCGCAGCGGCGGCCCGGGGTCTGCGCCAGCGCTTTCCCAGGCTGCTGCCCGCCATCTCCAGCCAGCAGTTGATGGCCGTAGGAGCGGGCGCCGGCCTGGCTGGGGGATTCAACAGCCCGCTGATGGGCCTGGTGTTCGTGATGGAGGAACTCACGGGCCGCTTCCAGGTGGCTGTGCTCTGGCCAGGGGCGGTGGTGGGTCTGGCGGCGGCCCTGGTGAGCAACCTCGGCGGCATTGGCCTGTTCCCACTCGGCATCGCCGCTGAACGGGTGGCTGAACCGCTGCAGCTGCTCTGGGCCCTGCCGCTTGGGGCTGGTGGCGGGCTGCTGGGCGGCCTGCTCGCGCGGCTGCTGGTGGCCTTCACCGCCTGGCTGCGGCCCCGTCTGAACCGCCGGCCCATCACCTGGGGTATCGCCCTGGGGGCCGCTCTGGCGGCGATGGCGCTGCTGAGCGGCGGCTGGAGCGGCGGCGATGGCGAAGCCTTGATGCATCACTTACTCAGCGATGCCCCGCCCCAACCCATACCCGGCTCGCCGCTGGGCATGGCGGGCTGGATTCTGGTGATCACGGCCCGGCTGCTCGGGCCGGTGCTGGCCATGGGGGCCGGAGTGCCAGGCGGTCTGATCGATCCGGCCTTCAGCCTCGGCGCCGTGTTTGGAAGTGGCCTGATGGATCTGGTGGGCGGCTCCACCGCCCTGGGACTGGCCCTGGGCATGGCCGGCGGGCTGGCCGGCGCCACCCAGCTACCACTCACCACCGTGCTGTTTGCGATGCGCATGGCCGGTGACGCCCAGTGGCTCTGGGGCCTGCTGCTCAGCGCCATCCTGGGGGCCTACGTGGGCCGGCGACTGCAGCCCAAGCCCGTCTAT
>VFQS010002139.1_pt1 | contig 16784 bp, 11 predicted proteins | sample 3512361 | NCBI WGS metagenome assembly VFQS01 (sample SAMN10412375, study PRJNA504923) | tailings metagenome | isolation source: Relicate 1 Philex TSF3 active mining | place: Philippines
GAGCATTCACATATGATTCTGTGAATGTGTATTATAAATATAAAATCGGGCATTTTGGAGCACCCGATGATCTTGTACTTCCGACAACTGTGTTTACTACACCTGATGAATTATGTACACATCTTGCGGATGTAGCCAAAGAACGTGGAATTCCACTTGATGCATGCGATCGTGATTCACCGTATATATGGATGGATTTTATCGGAAGGCATCCAGTATCGATGCAGCACACAATCTGGAAATACCGCGAATATGTATATGCATGTTCTGTATTATTTATTGCGTCGTGTATCCAAAACCACCAGAATACAGGAAGTGATCGTGTAGTCATTTTACCGTCACATCCTAGATTTATTCCGCCCGAGTTTTCTATAAATGATCATAAATTTACGATTGTTGGATCTGCAGAATTAATGAGTGATATTGATATTACTATTCAAGGGCTGTGCTCATCGTTTATAATTTCGTTGATAGAAGATTTATACCAATATATGTCATACACTGTAAATATACCGATTCGTTGTTGGGATGTTGAATTTTACGGCGATTTTAAAATTTTGCAGTCGATATTTGTAAATATGAGTAAATTTAATAAAACCGATAGATCACTTGTTCTTCATTATGCACTAATAAGTTATTTCCGTTCTTCACATAAAAAACCTAATGAAGTAAACCCAATTGTCATGTTTTTAATAAAATATTGTATACAACACTTTGTTGAAAATGATAAATCTCCTGAAACGTTAATACAACGAGCATATTTTAAATATAATTCTGAAATACCAGATGGTAAACTCAATCGTGAATTATTTTATAAAGAATTAATTGACGTTGAAACAATGTCTATATCAATTAAACCGTACTTGAAAACACGTGATAATGGAAAGATTGAAAGTAATAACGAATCTATTACAAAAACAGGTCGTGATATGGAATCATTATCATTCAATCTTTTCTGGCGCACAATGGCTGGAAATGTACATCGCCCAGAAAGTTACATTGTGCCTTCAACGGCTGTACATGTTGTTGAATTTGAACAGAAAAAAGGAGGCATGTTTACTAATTCATTGCCAGAATCGTGGCTAAGTAGCAATGCACGAATTGGAATTGATCGTTTTGGATTTATTATTTCTGCAATTGAACAATTGGGATATTTGGAACATTATCATCCAGAAAATGTTAAATGCGAGAAAAAAGGAATAAAATATTTTGGACGTCTTATTCGTGCACTTGTGCAAGCCGAATTAATTCCAAAAACATCTACGCTTGTATCTGATTCCGAACAACTTAATATATTTCGTAGCAATAAATCTGGCAAATCATGCGAATATGATGTTCATAATTTGTTAAATGAACTATATGATATATTAGAACCGAAACCCACACTTGTATTACAAACACGAGCGCCAGTACAGCGTCATCTATCTAGAAGAACACGCCGCAATCGGCGTCGTGGCTTTATATAAATTGAGTTTGTTGTGGGTTGTCGTTGTTATCATAATCTAAGCACGTCTTTCATACGTGCTCAGATTAGGAAAACGCGATACAAATTGCTCATAACTTACACATTTTCATTTAAATTTACATGATGTTCATTGTTTCCATTGTTTTTGAACGCATCTTTCTACTTTAGGAGCCGATTATTTCGCAAACTTCAATCCACCTAAACCATTTGTTATTTCCAGGAAATTGAGTGTTTCCAGAAAAATCTGTAATTCATACGTATAGTTTGCGAGTGTTGGGATTGGCTCCACATCTACGTCCATGTAAAAGTTATCAATGCGGCTGGTATTGAGCGTACCTTTGGGTTGTTCTACCGAAGAGCCGTTGAGTGAAAAACTGTAGGAATAAATTGGCCACATTTCAGTCTGTGTAGCCAACCCATAATCTGCAAATGGAGCAGCCGCTCCGTGTAAATATTTATACGGCACATATTCTGTAAAATAAGCAGAATCCTGGCTATTGAATAGTGGTTGCCCGTTTGCTTGTAAATTCATATTGCGTAAAATACGGCGCTGTAGTCCTGGAATATTTAATCCAGAATATCCAATCACGGTTGGCGATCCGTTTATTAGGACAGTTTGCGGCACAAGTGGAACACGCCCACCGCCAGATTCTATCGACGGATAGACAAAAGGTCGTTGTGTTTTGGTAGGATACATCCAATTGGTCAAATTGAGTGGCTGATTTCGGTAAGGAATAGCGTCAGATCGCCGCGCAAAATACACAAGTCGCGTGGCTACATTATGAACATCCAATTCATACGTATTACGCGATGTTACACCACTGTAAATGAAATTCTGAACTTGGCGAACCGTGTAACGGAGTGTTTTTTGGACAAACATGCGTTGTTCCTCAGATGTTACAAACGTGTATGTGGCTTCAAGACTGGCATTCAGCGACCAGCCCTCTTGGAATGGTACTGCACCCGAAATATCCGTCAAGAAATCTTTCATACGTACACCTGACATATCCGCGGCTCCATATAAGTTATTTAAACTCGGCGGTAAATCACCATAAAAGTTTTGATTCCAAACCGATGTGTATTGATCAGTTGGTTCAGGAGGAAGTGTTTGAATTCCAGGACGTACACGATTTCCACTCAAATCCAACACCGTATATAATTCTTTAATGGGTCGCAGCAAGATTTGAATCTCGCAATCATGATATTGAAGCGCAACAAGGGGAAGCGAATTTTCAATATAATCACTAAACCATAATCCAAGCGGTACTCGTAATATACGTCCTGGAATACTGGGTGCGTTGTTTTGAACGGGGTTTGGCAAACCAGGTGATCCGCGCCAAGCCATTACATTTGGGTATCCGCCGGAAGGATCGCCATATACACCATTGGCTGGATCGAACATTTCTGGAGTATCTCCGACCATGTAACGCCATTTTGAATACTGTGTTGCATCCAAATCCAAAGCTGCACGAGCCGATATCCAATCACTTGTAAATTCCTGAATCTTTTGACCACCAACAGTGAATGTTAGCGATTGTATCATGCGTACACCGACTTGTCGCACCCATGCAAATTCTGCAGCGCGATCCAGTACATATTGACCTTGAGTATTCTGACTAATAAAGGCTTTACTGAAAATATCCGGAACTTGTATTCGCAACACTAAATCACTCAATAAATCACCTTGGCGTGGAATTTTGGCTTTGACAAGAATCGGTGCATCCATTTGAAGTATATTGGGACCATCCAGCGGAATTTGAATCGGTTCCTGTGAAAAATGTGTGTGACGTAAAAACGTCTTGTAAAACCATGTTACTTGTGGATTTCCATTCAAAATAACATTTTCGTTTCCGTAACAAACCAATGATAATAAGCCACCCGGCATTTCCTACATCTAGTATATGAATTTGCTTTACATCCTTGGGAGCGCGGCGCAGACACAAATAAATACATTTGATTGATGTAGAATGAGCTCAAATATGAATTTGAACCAAAATACAATTGTTGCCAATTTTGCCCGAAATTTGGAAAAGGTCAATAATACAATTAAAACAAATATGGCAAATATTGCAACCAATGTAAATAAAACATTTAATAATTCATTTGATACAAATAATGCCGGTCTTGCAAATCCTGTAAGTCATACAATCTATATCTGGGTTCTTGTGATCGGTGTGTCGATCGGAGTGATTTATTTGATTAAACGATTCCTGATTGATGAAAATCCTGCGCTGATTCAATCGTGGATTGATATGTTCCGAAGTGAGCAACGTAGCGGGGCTGCAGGGGCGGTGCCTCCGCCACTGACTCCGCCAGCGGCTGCACTTTCTGCAGCCGTACATCCCGACAAGGAAGCCTGGTGCTTTGTGGGCGAAGACTTGACGGGGCGGTATTGTGTCAAAGTACCTTCAGCCAAATCATGTGAGGCTAGTCGTACATATATATCTCGTCAAGATTGTGAAATGGTACCTGCGCAACATTTACCCGCAGGTGTCATGACAAAACAGGGTACAGGAATGCTGCCTTTGTTGTCGGGTAAATAAGCACGCGCGTCGCTAGATGCGCTACATGTTTCATATTCCTTAATAGGAAGACATTAACAAATGTCATCATATTTAGAACAATTGATGAATTCTACGAAATATGCGCTTCATAGAGCGACATATAATCCTGAAGCGGAAAAATATGCGAAAAAACAGCAACAGGAAGTTGAGAAATCTAAAAAGGATGCATCCATTGAAAAGCTCAATAAAGAAATGCAAGATAAAAAATACGCGGAAGCTAAAAAACTAGCCGATGAAAAAGCGGAACAAAAACGTATTCAAGACGAACGAGCGGAATTCAGTTTTAGTCGGTTGATGGGTCGTATTTTCAAAACAATTGCTTTGATTGTGTTTGTAGCACTTATATTCATTGGCGGTGTTTATGGTGCATCGCTTGCTGTAAACTTGAACGTATATAAATCCGCGCCGTTCCGTGTCATTTATGGAATTTGGGGATTTTTATTCTTTTGGGTGGTTATTCCATATGTTTGGGGATACCGGCGATTTTGGCTCGGTAAAACCCCGCGCTTTTATGCTATTATGCCACTTGTACCATACCGATTCAATCACTGGTTTATGGATAAATTTTTTGACTGGATTACATTCCGACCTGAAGATGTAGATGAATTGAAGGAATGGGTTTAGCGGCGATAATAATATACTGCACCTCCTACAATTGCGGCTATGATTAACAACATGGCTGTATTTGAGGGTGTAAATATGTGTGCTTTATCGGATGCAGCTAAATTTCGCATTGTGCGTATATATTCTTCAAATGTAAATTCACGTTTCCCTAAATTATTATTTACTTTATTGTGTAGTCGAAACACCCAATAAATTAAATCATCACGTGATCCTACAGCTTGTTCGACTGGCATTTCACGCAAAAATTCGGAATAATGTGCACGACAAATTCCGCAAGGCAGCATTGTTTTCAACGATGTGTAAAATTTTATGGCATCTTCTTGTTCTTGTTTAGATGGTTCTGGATTATATCCCAGACTGACAATATGCATGGTTTGCCAGAAAATGGGACCCCATACATCCGGACTCATTCCCATTGGCGGAAATGTGGGAATATTATTTGCTGTCATTTTGAGTATCTTTACTTTATAATTTGATTTTTTTTACATTGATCTTTTCCGCGTATATTTATTTTATCAGAATTTAGTAGAAATGTCAGACCCGGTGCAACAAGCTACACATCTTTTAATGGAAGCAATCCGGAAATATAAACTAAAAGAAATAAATGATATTATATCATACAACTCAAAACTTGATATAAATAGAGCTGACAAAGACAAAGGAATTACCCCGCTCTCTTATGCAATCACATTAGGTTTGTATGATGTCGTTGTGTTTTTGATAAAACACGGTGCAAATGTAAATTTTCCTAATTCAGATGGTACAACTCCTCCCATTTTTCTTACTATATCGAAACCACATATAAAATTTCTAAATCTTCTTTGTATGAATGGTGCAGATATAAATGTACAAACGGGACCCTTTAAAAATACACCTTTGCACGAAGCATTACTTCAAAACAAACTTGATTTTGCCAAATTTTTGATTCATAGAGGGGCAAATCTAGATATTGAAAATGCACGAGGTAGATCTGCACGAACAATCATTAAAGAAGGTGGCTTAATTTCAGAAGAAGATTTGAAAAAATTAGAAGAACTTGGAAAAGCACATGCTGTAGTTGCTGCACCCAGCGCTGCGGTTGCTGCTGTTGATGCATCCAGCGCTGCAGGAGGTGCTGGTGCTGCAGGGGGAGCCGGTGCTGCTCCTGCTCCTGCTAAACGTAATCTTAGCGGCTGGCTAGGTCCAAAAGAAGCCCCACCAACAAAAGAAAAACTACAGCAATTAATTTATCAGGCTATAATATTGGGACATTTTTATAAATTAAAATCGTATTTGGAAACACCTGGGTTTGATCTTGATATAACATCTGCGCTTATTCCTGCAGCACGAAAAGGCAACGTTGAAATGTTCGAATTATTATTAGCATTAAATCCACCAATAGATGCTGAATTAACCAAATCATTAATACTTAATGCACAGGATTCAAAAAAAGAAGAAATGCTTTTGTTTTTATTGGATTTACCTTTAGTTGATCAAACACTTGCCGAACGTGTTTTCTATAATGCAAAACATTCAGATCCTCTACAAACTGAACTTATTCAAAAAATTGTGAGAAAATATCCTGAAACTTTAAATAAAGTACATTTAGAAATAATTTATCATTTAGAAAATAATAATATGAAACTTGCAAATGCATTAATGAGTATCCCAGAACTGAGTGGAACTCGTATATTTAAAAAAGCAGCTTCACCTTCAGGCAATAATATCAAGTTAATTAAACTATTAATAGATAAGGGTGTAGTTATTGATCCAATCGATGCAGGATTAGCTCTAACAAATGCGCTTCGAAATAAAAATTTAGAAATGGCAAATGTGTTATTAACAATTCCTGGTATTGATGTTAATCAAAATATTAGAGGCACTTTCCCATTAACACTTGCTGTAGAAAATGGATTCACTGATATTGTTGCTGTATTATTAACTATACCTGGTGTAAATAAAGATATACTTGATGGTAGAAACATTACAGCATTATTGTATGCAGTTACTGGAGATCATTTTGAAATTGCTCGCATGTTAATTGAAGCTGGTGCAAACGTAAATTTAGCCGATCCGAATGACACAACACCGCTGATATTTGCGATAAGTAAAGGTAATGATGAACTTGTACGATTATTACTTGAACATGGCGCAGATGTTAATATTCCATCGAAACGTCCAATGCTTTTATCAGCGCTACACTATGCTGTATCTACACAAATTCCAGAAATTGTACGTTTATTACTTGCAAAACCTGAAATTGACATTCACTTTAAAAGTGCGGAAGGAAAAACTGCATTTGATTATGCAAAAGAACCGCGATTTGGAAACCCAGAAATTATTGCATTGATTCAAAAAGCGATTCGTGATCGTTCCCCTAAATACAAAGGATGGTCTCAAAGTGATGTTGAGTGGTTTGATATAGTATTAGATACAACTGCACCTGAAGGAGGACGTGCGCCGGCTGAGAATTGGTCAATTTGTCCAGTTTGTTTAGCATATTCGGAACGCGGGCGGGGATGTATGTATATGAATCATAAATGTAATGCAACAAGTCCATATTACCACGAATTACTTTATGATAAATTCAAACGACCTGATGGAACTATCGAGTGGTGTACAATTTGCGGACGTATTTGTTTGGATCATAAACATTACGATTTGATGCCTATATCCGATATTCAAAAAGGTAAAATGCCAGTTCTGAAAGAACCTGTAGGTGTTGCGCCTGAAAATCTTCAACTTGTCTATTTTGGTGGTGAACGTGAATGTATGAAATCAGGTGGAGGGGGATATAAAGAAAAAATAATACGTATGCGACATATGCGAGATCATGCATCAGTATTACAACACGAAAAAGATAAAACATATAACGAAGTATGGGAAGAATTAGTTGAAGAAACATGGGATTCGGCTGTTTTACAACGTCGTTTGAATGTGCGAAAAGCCGAAGAAATTATAAAAACCAAAAAGTGGAATATACCAAGCAATGTGTTTCCAGCAGCCAATAAACCTGCACCAGCAGCCAATAAACCTGTACCAGCAGCACCATCTGTACCATATCCATTTGCAGGTCGTCCATCAATGGTACCCATTTTAGGAGGCAAAGGTATTAATAATAGTACACTTGAAGACACACCTGTACTAATTAAATTACGTCATAGAAACGCAGATGGTACAATTATTGAACATGAACAAAATTTATCTATACAATCCTTATTTAAATCGTTAACTGATACAATCGATCCTGGATCTCCGTATTTTGGGAAATGTATATTTCATGGCGATGGATGTACTGGAATAATATATCCAGATGAACTTCAATTTATTCTTACAAAATATCCGGAGGCACATTTATCTGCAGAGCAGCGTGCATCCTATCAACGACTAATTGACGGATATCGTATACGATTTAATACATATTATAGAGATAATGCGGACTTCAAAGCACGCGTAGATGCAAATATTGCGGCTGGCGCTGATATACCAGTGGGTGGCGCTGGTGCAGGAGCAGGAGGAGCAGGAGCCGGTCACGTTGGTGGAAAACGTACATATCGTAAACGGAAACAACGCATTTCAACGCGTAAAAATGTTTTCAGCCGCCTAAACCAGTCGCAACGAAAATAGAACAGTATAGGGTAATTCCCAAAATGGATTTCAAATGTATAAATTGTGGCAAATTAGGTCACGTCTTCCGGGATTGTAAGGAACCTGTAATGTCATTCGGTGTGATTGCTATTAAATATGTTGATTCGGTACCCTATTATTTATTAATTCGTCGTCGCGATTCACTTTCCTATGTTGAATTTATGCGAGGGAAATACGATCTGAATAACCCGGCGTATATTCAATTACTGATTAATGGAATGGCACGCGATGAACAATCGCGTCTTGTATCTCAAACATTTGATTCATTGTGGTCCGCGCTTTGGAATAATCAAAATACGCGCCAGTATCGCAATGAATATAATGCTGCAAAACGTATATTTGAATTACTACGAAACACGGGGGATATAAATGGCAAATTGCTTGTAAAGTACATTGAAGATTCAACAAAAGAATGGGCTGATCCAGAATGGGGGTTTCCAAAAGGGCGACGCATGCCAAATGAATCCACCGAAGCCTGTGCATTACGTGAATTTAAAGAAGAAACAGGATGTGATCCGGCTATTGTTTCCTTGATAAGTGGATGTGAAGGATACGTAGAAGAATACGTGGGTACAAACGGTATTCGGTACCGTCAAACATACTATATTGGTGTAAGCAGTAGCGACGCGAAAGCTGAATTTCAACCACATAATCGTATTATGAATCGCGAAGTGGGTGCAATTGGATGGTATACATTTGAAGATGCGTACTTGAAGATTCGTAACACAAATAAAGAAAAACGAGCGCTTTTAGGGATGCTGCATCATAAAATTATAGCCGAGCATTTACTTCCTGGTTCACTAGGAGCCGCTAGAGGATCTGGAAATATTCTTGCGGATGACACGAAAAAGTAATCTGAGAAGCGCGAAGCGGAGAGGAAAATGCCCTGTTCTATTTTGGATTGTCAAAGTAGAAGATGGCATCTGATTTGCTGCAAGTTATTGGACCCAAAAACAAAGCCAATCCCATTCTTGTTCAGGGATTGGTTGATACATATGAATCCAATAAAGAAAAATTATTGGATGAATGGGCTAAATTCAAATTTGATAATCGAGTATCTCGTGATACAATGTTGGAAGCAATGCATCGTCTTGGTGTACGCCCTGATACATGGATTCGCGAACGTGATACGCGAACCGGTGTGTATCCTAATATAAGTGACCCGGAATTTGCTGCACGTCTTACACAAAAAACCGAATTTGCCATGCTAGCTTCCGATGCACCATCCGACGCACTTTGTACAAACACATGTGTTGAAACATCTGATAGAAAACGTATAGCCGCAGCAAAAACAACCGACGACGTATTTGATACAACGCCCGTTCAACGTCTTGTTGCACGTTTTTTACATCCTACAACTCCGTATCGCGGCTTACTATTAAACCACGGTGTCGGTGTCGGCAAAACGTGTTCGGCTGTAACTGTGGCTGAAATGTTTTTGGAATATTTACCAAATCGTGCAGTGTATATATTAGCACCACAAGCTATTGCGGAAGGATTTCGTAAAACCATATTTGATGTTTCCAAGCTGGTTCAGACAACGCGCGAAGAATTTGCACTGACTGGTGAACGCTGGAAATCACCACAATGTACTGGAATGACCTATTTACGTCTAACAGGAATGGCAGCAGAACCGAACCGTGAACTTATTGAAATTGCTGTGCGAAAAGCTATTAACAGCCGTTATAAAATTATGGGGTATTTGGCGTTTGCGAAAATGATGCAAAATAAATTCAATGAAGCACCCAAGCCTGTTCAAGAAGACAAGGCTCGTTTTGATGAATACAAGAAAAACAAAATTATTTCCATGTTTAATGATCATTTAATGATTGTCGATGAAGCCCATAACTTACGTGATGAGAAAGAAGCCGGTGATATCAAAGAAACCGATATTGAAGACCCGACAGCCGTTAGCGACGCTGAAGCTGGTAAACAATTAACACCCATTTTGAAACAGATTGTTGTTACAGCAGAAGGTTTGCGCCTTATGTTAATGACAGCGACACCCATGTACAACAAAGCGACTGAAATTTTGTTTTTACTGCGTTTATTGCTTGCAAACGACGCAAATGATGCAAGTGTATTTGAAAATCAGCTCCGTGTTGAAAATGTATTTAATTTGAAAAAACGTGGACGAGCTTTGACTAAAAAAACAGCTGCTGACGACGAGAACGAAGAAGACGAGGATGAAGACGAGGATGAGGATGAAGACGAGGATGAGGATGAAGACGAGGATGAGGATGAAGACGACGAGGACGAGGACGACGAGGACGAAGAAAATAAAAAACCTAAAAAAGTAAAAGCCAAAAACGAATCAATCGAAGATGTGGCTGATATTGACGATTTTGGAGGCGCACTTACCGAAGAAGGTAAAACTGAATTAATTGCAGCTATTAAACGGTATGTCAGTTATATGCGCGGTGAAAACCCAAATACATTCCCATTACGTCTAACACCGCCTGAAGCTGTGAGTTTGGCTGAACCCGACTTTTTTAGCAAAGAAAAGTATCCAGAAAACAGTATTTCCAGAAAAGAAGGCACAATTGAATTAAATTCTGTTGAAATCAAGATTGAAAAAGCACTGCCACTTGTGATTACACACGCGGATACCGACACAGAATGTGGGGAATTTATGCACGGTGTCATTGAAAAATATTATGAAGCAGCTGCTGCAGGGCACCGCGGAGGAAAAGGTGAAACCACCATTTTATACAAATCAACGCAAATTGGAAATATTACATATAATGCAGAACGCGGAATTTATGGAAATTTAGGATGGTATGCATGTTTCAAACCACACAATGAAACATTTGGAACAAAAGATCCTGTACAAGTTACACAGTACAAATGGGTGAATCCAGATTTCACTCTTGAATCTGTATTTCAAACACATCTTCGTAGTCATGCTCCTAAAATTGCGCGAATTGTTGAAGCCGTTAATAAATGCAAGGGTTTGTCGTTCCTGTTTTCACAATATGTAGGCGGCGGTGCATTGCCTATGGCTGCAGCCCTTGAAATGAATGGATGGTGTCGTGTACTTCATGACGGTACACCGGCTCCGCTTCTAACAACAACCAAGCCTGGTAAAGATACTAAATTTTACATTCTGCTAACAAGTTCCAAAGGATTAGCCCCTGAATTCCCTAAATTATTGCGCTTTGCTTCGCAATTGGATTGTAATACCGCAAACGGTCCTTTACTAAAAGACGGACGACGAGTACAAGCTATTATTGGTTCACAAATTACATCTGAAGGTCTTGATTTGAAATGTATTCGTCAATTACATGTACTGGATGGCTGGTATCACTTGAATCGTATTGAACAAATTATTGGACGCGGTGTGCGTTTCTGTAGTCATTCATTGCTTCCACCAGAAGAACGCAATTGTACCGTGTATTTACATGCGTTGTGCATTCCTGACTATGAAACAGCTGATTTGTATGCATACCGTCTTGCTGTCAAGAAAGCCCGTTATGTGGGCGAAGTATCACGGCTCATGAAAATACACGCATGGGATTGTATGTTGAACATGAATGCCATTTTATTACCTGGACAAGGTGAACGTAAAATTGTTGATTCACGCGGCGAGTCCGTCAAAGTTGATGTAGATGATAAAAATTATTCCAGTTTGTGTGATTACGCGGACTGTCCTGATCGTGAAGATTGGTGTCCTTTACCTGACAAAGATGCAGTTAATGATAGTACATACCGCGATTTTGATTATCGGCGTTTATTTGCGCAAAAACAAAAAATCATGGCTGGAATGTTTGCAGAAGAAGGCACTGTATCACAACCACTGGCTAAATTACGCAAAACAGTGTATGCAGATATTCCTTGGTCTATTGCAGCCGTTGGATTACGAGAGGCTCTGAATTCCTTACGCATTAAACGGGAAGATGGCATTTACGGGACACTTGTGCTAAAAAATGGATTTGTGTTATTTCAACCAAATAATGTAACGGAAATGGATACAATTCCTGCTGCACTGCGTTATGGTCGAGCATATAGTCATTTACAACGGATTTTCAAACATGATTCTGGATTACTAGCTGCTGCATTGCCGCCGCCATTGCCAGTGGAAGCTCCACCCTCCGCGGATCTACCTGAAGTCAGAGCTGAACCTGCGGCTGCAGCTGCAGCTGAGGTGGATGTAAATCGTATTGTAGAAGAAGGCGGTGAAGATGCGAGTGAATTATTTACAAAATCCATAGCCGATATTGCAAAATGGATGGAATATATTAGGATGTTGCAAATTAAACCAAAAGGCGTTGTTCCCAAGCCTGTACGGTCTATTCCGGAAACTGGATTACAAGCACTGCGCTGGGTAATTTCATGGATGAGTCGTTTACCAATTGAAGGTATTCGCGACGATGTTGTCAAAATAGCAACAACCTGGTTTATGGACAATATGTTGTCGAATGCTGAATTAATTGCAATTATGAAAACTCTGTTATTGAAACGCGAAATGAATATTCCTGGAAGCAGTGAGGAAGATTTTGTATATTCGTTACTGAAACACGAAATTGCTGGAGGTCGTGTTCCTGGGTTCTTTGTATATAACGCCAAAGAAAAAGCTGTACAATCATATTGCTATTTTGATGAAAAAGAAGGCGTTACACGTTGTGATTCTGGCGCACAAAAAATATTAGGCAGTGCGATTCCAATTATCCGCCGCGGTGAAGCCAAGAAACCAGCGGGACGCAAAAAGAAAGGAGCCGAAGAATCTGAACCTGAAGAAGCAGATGTATCCAACTTTTTCGGGATTTTAGTACAAATCAGTAATGATCTAACATTTAAACTTGTGTATCGCTTGAAAGGTGGCTCGTCAACAGGTACTGTATGTAAAACACCCAGTGGATTAGCTGCACACCGTGATCGCTTGCGCAAACTATATTCCCAAATTCCTGCGTCGTCGCCAATGCATGCACATTTATTTACAGATCTTTCCGAAGAGCGACCCGTTAAAGAGGTGACAAAGGAACGTGATGCAATACAAAGCGGGATTGAAGCCATGTTCAAATCTGAATCTGCACCTGATGCGCAAATTAGAGATATATCGCACTTGATTGTCATCCAGGTATGCATTTACCTTGATTTCATGCTGCGCTGGCTCGATATGAAAAAGACGGATGGTAAGCGTTGGTACTTGCGCTTGACAGAAACCGCACGCTCTGGAATACCTATGGAGTGATTTGTGTGCAGCAAGAAAAAATGAAATGTTTAAACGGAATCTTCTATGTATGTAGAAGGAATATCAAACATGGCGGATTCTATGTATCACACTATGTATCTGGATGAACGTGTTGCACTTTCACCCAGTGACTTGAATGAATCTGTAAATATCGAAGATGGAGTCACAAAACTCATTCAATCTCAATTGAAAAAGAAATACGAACGCCGGTGTAATGTAAATGGATATATTCGCGCTGGATCTGTTGAAATTTTACAGCGTAGTATGGGTCTGGCTGAAAATGGACGCTTCACTGGCAATATTGTCTATGATTGTAAATTCAAATGCCAAGCCCTTTATCCGACTGCAGGAACACATGTAAATGCAACAGTTCTCAAAGTCAATAAAATGGGTGTTTATGCAATCTTTGAAGACGCCGAAGTTCGAGATGAAGTTATGATTCGTATTCTACTACCTCGTGATATTCATCTTGGTAATGAAGAATTTGATACAATTGAAGAGGGCGATAAACTCGTGGTTTCTCTAGAACGTAGTAAATTTCAAACAAATGATCTATTTATTGTAAGCGTCGGTCGGTTAGTTCGCAAAATTGCGGAAGATGCGTAATACTGAAAGCGCGTCTTTGAATAAGAATGGCAACCATACCACCCGGACCTTTATTAGCGCAGGACGAATACGAGCGAAGAAGACGTTTTTTAGAAGGAATACGCGCTCTGACAAAAGCAGAACACATTGAAATTATACGTATATTGAAAAAATACGAAGCAGATTATTCTGAAAATACAAATGGTGTGTTTTTTAATGTATGTGCTTTAGAGCAGCCTGTATTTGATGCATTGGAACTGTTTCTGAGTTTCACACAAAAGAATCGGCAAAATTTGGAAGATCGCGAATTGTATTTGAGTACATTGTCTACAGGACTTGTAATAAAAATGACAGAATCTAAACCTGAAACATTGTAAATCTATCAGTATTTATGAAACATAAAATGGTTTCGTGGAGTGATTTAGCCGGTGCAATTCAAAAAAATACGTATGTAACGTTTAATGTACCACATATAACGTTACAAACGGATGTATGTACGATTCCTATTGTCGCCGCTGCAGCTTATGCGGGGACTAAACCTGTAATTCCAACACCGAAACCTCAGAATGTAATTGTTGCTACTGTCGAGCCTGCGGTGGCGCCGTCTGCTCCAGTCGTAAAACCTTCTGTAGTTGCTGCAGCTGCAGTTGCAGTTACGGCTAAACCAAAACAAGCAACTGATCTTCCCCGTGCATCCAAAACAACAGTTGATCCTGTTGTAATTGGTATGGAACACAGTGAACCACTTTATAATTCTGCACCACGTCTTACAAAACATCAAATGGAGATCACTGAAGCTCAGCGACTGGAAGCGTTGATGAATGAAGTGTATGCCAAAGAAAGCGGACGGAGCCGTGGGTGGACAAAAACGGGTCTAGAACAAATGCTCAAATCCCGTTGTGCTTCTGGTGGTGATATTAAAGAACTTGAACGTGCTCGCGTTAGCTTCCCCTGGAAATTGATTCGTGATGATAAACTTGCATCAGCCTTTCTGGATTTTGTGTGCGTTTGTAAGCAAATTCGTGTAGCTGTTTGGGATACAGAATCCAAGATTGTTGCGCTTTATCCAGCCGCGGACCCGGTGTCCAAACCTGTTGGAAAACACTACCCACTCTATAATGTCAATTTCAACGGTGAACTTATGTTTGGAGGCGGTTCGGATTTAATCAAGATCTGTGATTCCAACAAATTTGTATTGATGCCGCCGCTATCTGTGCTGAAATCGCTTAGCGGGCTGACGCTAGACGAACTTGCAAATGTTGCGTCACAACTGGGTATGTCTGGCGTGGAAGGGAATAAAGCTGAACGTGTTGCAGCCATTGCGTCGTTTAAAGTTAGGTCGAGGATTGGATAAAAAATCGACTGAATACGATAGAGATGGCGCTTTCCGATGCAGATATGTCACGAATTCGTATGAATATGAATATTATGGACGCAGTATTTGCAATTAAAACACTAAATAACTTAGCCGAACTCCAGCGTTTAATTGAAACAGAAGGTGGTGCAGGCGCATCTAGTGGTGGTAGAAGACATAGATATACCCGCCGTCGTAAATAAATTGAAACTATATACCTTTTACCATTTACAATAGCAAAAGGTATAATACAATTTTTATTGAAGTTGTCTTTACTAAACGTCTGGAGACATTACAACAACATTGGCGTGTATATCGCCATCTTCAGGAACGGGCGATCCACGGTTACTAGGCACCGAAGCCACGGAACGTTCTGAGCCTGAGTCAACAAACAAGGGTTTACGGTTTGTGAATCCTGAAGCACGCAGTGCATCCACTTCTTCCCAGAATTGTGTGTATGCAGGGAAACCTACTTCCGCCCACCAATGCCGATTACGCATCACAGTGGTTGTAAACCAATCTTTTACATACCATTGTGTACGTTCCAGGACAGCTCGTCCTTCTGTTGGCGACCATTCTTGCATTTCCGCATACCCTGCTTCTGTTGCTTCAAACAATGGGCTATATTCATATGTGTACGTTGAAGGGTCTGCATCGGGCGTGGGCGCTGTGACACAAACTGTGCCAATTCGTGGTTGTTTAGCTTGATTTAACTGATCAGGTGACGACAAAATTCCAAATTGGACTTCTACATAATCCACTGCGTCTACATCACACACTTCGGCTTGAAGTTGCATTTGGCAATAATACCTGATAGGAATTTTACCATCAATAATGCGTGAGATAGGACACTTGATTTCCAGTAGCCGTCCAGCCCGGGGTCCCTCGGTGATCAAGCCATCTGGACTTGCACCCAATCGCGGCAATGATGGGTGTTTCACACGTCCTAATCCGTCATATACAGGTGATTGTGCAACCAGTGTTTCAAACAATTGTCGCGCGACTGGTTCATAGCGCCAGCCCCATTTGAAAGCGGAAAGCCCATTTTCACCGCTTAGGAAAACAATTTGTTCGGATGTTTCCTCTTCTTCTTCACCGTCGGGCGCAGCAGCTGCTGCTGCGCGGACAGCCGGCGGTGCACACTTTTTCTGAATCACGCCCGTTCGCTCGGCTGCGCTACCGACACATAACGCTCCAAATTCATGTCCCGAAAGAATTTCACGCGCTTCTGCATGCCATGCGCCGGATTTTTGTGTTGTTTGCGGAGCGGCTTTGAGTCGTTCCAAGTGTGTACTATTCGGCTTCAAAGAGCCGTGTGCGCGCTCTACTTGGAACAGAAAATATTCGTAAAACAGTGCGCGCAAGATCATTAAG
>VFQS010002142.1_pt1 | contig 16771 bp, 8 predicted proteins | sample 3512361 | NCBI WGS metagenome assembly VFQS01 (sample SAMN10412375, study PRJNA504923) | tailings metagenome | isolation source: Relicate 1 Philex TSF3 active mining | place: Philippines
CGGTGGTGCCGTGCGCCACGCGGTGGATTAGGAAACGCAACTCTTTGTCGCACAGCAACTGGTGCTGCCCTGGTGTCGGGGTAACAGAATCGTGGCAGACCAGGCCCTCAAGCCGGCCATCGGGCTCAAAGCGCCAAAGCCGGGGGTCTGCTCTTTCCTGTGCGCCATGCCCGGAGTAGTAAAACAGGGCCACATCTCCAGAGCCTGCTGCTCCAAGGTGGGCCTCAAAGCGCGCAGCGACTTGAGCCTTGCTCGCTTTTTCGTTTATCAGCGTCTCTATCTGCAGGGTAAACCGCCCAGCCTCAGTTTCTTCCAGGAATTTTTTAAAGCGCAGCACGTCTCCTACACAGCCGCTGAGCGGCTGAACGGGGTAGAGGTACGCATCAATCCCTACCAACAGGGCATACAATACAGGTTTGGGTGCGAGCATAGGGGCGGAAGCAGGTGATATAGGGCGTTACCGGCACCCTTCGCAGAGGCCCTGAAGGACGAGGTAGGCAGATTTGATTACGAAGCCGGGCACGTCGAGCCGATCCGGTGCCTGGATACCATCCACACAGACGGTGCGGCCACAGCGGCCGCAGTGCAGGTGGGCATGCCGATCCAGATGGATAGCAGGCGAACAACCACTGTGGCACAAGGCGAACTTGAGCTTCTCCGTCCCGTCAATGGCCCGGTGGATGAGGCCCTTTTCCTCAAAGGTACGCAAGGTGCGGTACAACGTGATGCGGTTTACCGGGCCGAGCACCGCTTCGAGATCACTCTGGGCAATGGCCTCCCTGCGCTGCAGGAAAACGCCGAGAACTTGTTCGCGAATAGCCGTCAGGTGCAGGGCGTGTTTGCGCAAAAGCTGCCTTGCAAGGCCGTTTTCTATAGGAGACGCAGTAGGGCTCATGGCAATGGGTTTTTACAAGAACGCATTTTTGAGGCAAAGTTATTGGCAAATGAAACAATGTTGCAAGATAAATGTATTTTTGTTGACGGGCAAAAAACAGAGTTGAGGCTGGTGGAGAGAAAAAGGCCTTTAGGGGTCCTTGGCCATCTGCCTGCTAAGTGTCCTTTGTGAAACAGCGGTAATGCAAGCGATGTATCGGTCTTTTGGACGGCGTTTGGGCGCGGCAGTTTTGTCGCTGCTGTTCGTTTTGCCACTCATCAGTACGGAGTGGCACGAGATTGCGCTGGCTCGATACCGCCTGAAGCATCCTTGGAGCCATTGCAGTGCGCATGGCCATGCAGGGGTGGAAACCATCTGTAGTGGGCATGGGGCTCACCATTGTGCGATCTGCGATTTCAGCTACGCGAAGATACTTCTTTTTGAAGCGCCGGCTCCATGCCGGACACCTTTACCGATACCGGTACAATTGGTGAGAGGGGGCTCCCGGGATATTTTTTCGCCCCCATTGCCGGCACTTGCCGTTCGAGGCCCCCCTTGTAGCCTTGTCCTTTTCAAGCAACGCGCACAGGTCTGTTGAGGCCGGGTGCCTTTCTCTCTTTTTTCCATCGGTCGGGATTTCTGTGGAACATGCCTTTGTGGCCGTGTTCCGGTGAATTGCGGCGTATTGAAGGGACGCGTGATGGCAAAGCGGCGTATTTTTTCAAAAATGGGTTTGCAGCGGCTGTATGCGGGACTGCTCCCGCTCTGCTTTTTTTCTGTGGTGGCGCAGGGTCAAAACTGCCATCTCCACTTGTACGGCTATGTGCGGGACTCCAGCACGGCGGTGCCGTTGTCCTTCGCCAGTATCCTGATCCGGGAGACGGGGCAGGGAGCGCTGGCGGATGAACAGGGGTATTTTCATGTGGAAGGCCTTTGCCCGGGGGAATACACCCTCCAGGCGACGAGGGTGGGATGCTCGGATAAGACCGAGCGCCTGACGGTGCGGGTGGACACAGGGGTTTCTATCTACTTACAGCAGACCTCTCTGGAACTGGGACGCGTGGAGGTTTCGGCCACCCGTGCGGCCCAGGTGTCGGCCCAGGCCAGCAATACGCTGGGAGGGATAGGGCTGGATGCCGGCAAAGCGCTGGGCCTGGCGGAAAGTCTCAAGCGCATACCGGGGGTGAGCAGCCTCAATACAGGCGCCACGATTTCCAAGCCGGTAATCCAGGGCTTGCACAGCAACCGAATCCTTATCCTGAACAATGGGGTGCGGCAGGAAGGGCAGCAGTGGGGCTCTGAACATGCACCGGAAGTAGATCCCTTCACGGCACAGGAGGCGACGGTCATCAAGGGGGCGGGTAGTGTGCGCTACGGCTCGGATGCATTGGGCGGCGTCATCTTACTCAAGCCCGCGGCCATCCGTTCTGCGGCAGGCCTGGGAGGTGAAATCAACCTCCAGGGTATGGGCAATGGGCGCGGCGGGGCAGCTTCCGGAATGCTGGAGTTTCGCCCGGCAGGCGCAAAGTTGCCGATAGCAGCCCGTATCCAGGGCACCCTCAAACGCAGCGGTAACCTGCGCACCCCGGATTATTTCCTGCACAATACCGGGGTATTGGAGCGCAACTTCTCCTGGACTCTCCGCACGGATCGCCCCAACTGGGAGAGCGAGGTGTATTACTCTCGTTTTTATACGCAATTGGGTATCCTGCGCGATGCGCACATCGGCAACCTAAGCGATCTGAAGGAGGCCATCGAGCGAGGTAGGCCTTTGCAGGATGGCGCGTTCTCTTACCAGCTCGCGCGCCCGCAACAGCGCGCCCTGCACGAACTGGTGCGCTGGCGCACCAAAATGCGGGTAGGGGAAAGCAGCCATCTGGAGTGGCAGCTCAGCCGACAGTTCAACCGGCGGCAGGAATACGATGCCCACCGCCGCTTCAACGCCCTGCCCGCTGCACTCGATGAACCGCAAATCGCCCTTGAAATCACGACCCACCGCATAGAAGCCGATCTGGAACACCATTGGATGAAACACCTGTCGGGCCATATCGGCGTCAATGCCATGGCGCAACGCAATACAACCGACCGCGGGGCCTTGCTGCCCGACTACGAAAATTCGGCAGTCGGCGCGTACTGGATAGAGCGATGGAAGAATTATCCGCAGCCGCTGGAACTGGAACTGGGCCTGCGCTACGACCTTCAGCGCTTGTCAGCGGGGCCGTTTGAACGCGATACGAGCATCAAAATCCGCTCGTTCCGGAACATCTCCGGCTCGCTGGGCGCCGTGTACGCGTTGTCGGCGAGAGCCCGCCTGCGAGCCCATTCCGGCCTTGCCTGGCGGGCACCGCACGTGAGCGAGTTGTACAGTTCCGGCGTACACCACGGTTCCGCCAGCTACGAACAGGGCAACCCCTACCTCGGTCCGGAGCAGGCCTGGAACAACAGCCTCACGCTGGAGTGGGCCTCCGAAGAAGACCGGCATACTCTTTTCCTGAGCGTTTTCTACAACCGGATAGACGATTATATCTATCTGCAGCCTATGGCGGCTCCTGTACTCACGATTCGCGGGGCCTTCCCCGGGTTCGCATACGCACAGGCCGATGCGCGGCTGCGTGGCTTCGATGCCCGCTACGCGCTGCATCCGGGCGCGCGCTGGATGGCCGAGGTACAAGCCTCCGTCGTACAGGGCTGGAACCGGGCGCGCAAGGAATATCTGGTGTTCATGCCGCCCGTACAGTTGCGCTACCACCTGCGCTACTCGCTGAACCTGGAGGCCAAGCCCTGCCCGGAGCGCTTCTTACAAATTTCCGCCGTGCAGGCCCTGCAGCAGTCCTGGGCACCGGAAGGCCAGGATTATGCAGCCCCGCCGGCAGGCTACACGCGCATAGATGCCGAAGCGGCTTACTCCCTGCACCTTGGACGACAGCATATCGAACTGGGCTTGTCGGTTATCAACCTGCTGAATGCGGAATACCGCGAGTACCTCAACCGACTCCGCTATTTTGCGGCAGAACCCGGCAGGAATGTGCTGCTGCGCATTCGTCTGCCATTTTAAAAACAATAGACTTGTTGCGCGGGGGATTTCGAGGGGTAAAAAAGACTTCCCTCTCCGCTACCCCCCCGCCATAAGTCTGCTCAAAAAAATACAAACATGAAACCGTATAAATTCTCTTTTTTAGCTATTGGTATTATTGTATTGCTGGGCCTATCCGCTTGTGAAAAAGACAAAGACGGCGGCCCGAACAACGAGCAGGAGCTCATCACGACGGTACGCCTGACGTTTACTATCCCAGGTCAATCGCTCGTGTTCAACGCCAAAGATACCGACGGCGATGGCGGCCTGCCCCCGGTCATTGACGCCATATCGCTGAACGCCAATACGACCTATGGCCTCAAGGTGGAGTTTCTGGACGAATCCAAAAGCCCCGCCGTAGATTTCACGTCGGAAGTGCGGGAAGAAGGAGCTGACCATCTGGTGTGCTTCGCCGCGAGCGGCAGTGCGCCTACCCCCAGCGACCTCGACAAAGACGCTAACGGCAAGACCCTGGGGCTGAGTAGTACGGTCAAGACGGGCACCGCCGGGAGCGGTACGCTCAAGGTGACCCTGAAACACCTCGCCGACAAGTCGAAAGCCAATGCCTGCAACACGGGCGAGACGGATGCAGAAGTGACGTTTAACGTGACGCTGAAGTAGGAAAGAATCGGTTGCGAGGGGAACCGCGGTTCCCCTCGCAACAAGCCTAATACAACCAAACTTATTGTGATGAACCAGCGACTTGTCCAAATTGCCCTGATCGTAGCGGACTACGACGAAGCCATCGCCTACTATACCCAGGTGCTGGGCTTCGAATTGATTGAAGACACTGTGCTGAGTCCGCAGAAGCGCTGGGTCGTAGTGTCTCCCCGTGGGGAAGGGGGCTGCCGCCTGCTGCTGGCCAAGGCCATAGGCGAAGTGCAGCAGAGGCGGGTGGGCGACCAGACTGGCGGGCGCGTTTTCCTGTTCCTGCACACCGACGACTTTGACCGCGATTACCGCCACTTACGCGCACAAGGGGTGTCTTTTATACGGGAACCCGCGCAGGAATCCTATGGGAAAGTAGCGGTGTTCAGCGATTTATACGGAAATTTATGGGACTTGATAGAGCCGGTATAAGGGGAAATGCATATTTTTGAACCTGGCAATTGCACGTACTCCCAAATCGTTAAAACTCAAAACCGCCAGGATGAAGCCGCAAAAAGCCCTTTTCCCCTTATGCAACCTCTTCTTTTGGTTTTCTATTCTTTACGTGCAGGGGCAAGACCCCTACTTCTCCCAATTTTTTTCCAACCGCGTCTATCTCAACCCAGCGTATGCGGGGTTTGACCCCGGAGGAGCTGTCGCGCTGAACTATAGGGAGCAGTGGTTTGGCGTGTCGGGCAGCGAACAGCGCTTCGGGGCGGGATACCGTACGATGGGTGCAACGGTAGATGTCCAGGCCCCATGCTTTTTGGGCATAGACCAAGCCAATATGGGGTTTTCTTTTTCTGCCTTTCGCGACGAGGCCGGCGGTGCTCCTCTGACCGTGCACGGGCTTGCGGTGGCGCTGAGCCACGAGCGCGCCCTGGTAAAACCCAGCCCTGAGCGCCGGCTCCGGCGCCTGGACCTACGGGTGGGGGCGCAGCTGCAGTATGGCCAGCAACAACTGTTTTCCGACTACCTGTTGTACTCCGACCAGCTGGACCCGGTGGTAGGGCTTATCGGCGACCCGACGGCGTTGCGCTTGCAGAGCAGCCTGTACCCAAACATGAATACAGGGGTTTTGCTGCGCGGGAATTACCAGCGCAACAAGGATAAGAGTACCCTCTTTGCCTTTGGCGCGCAAATGGCCAACCTGAACGAGCCCTACATATCCCTTTTCGAGCCCTCCACCACAGCGCGTATCCCGCGACGCCTGACCGTACACGGAGGGTTCACTACGCGGATACCCCGCTACAAAGGCGCCGTTTCCCCCCTATACTTCGCTCCCCAGTTCCGCTGGGACCGCCAGTTGGGCTCCCTGCTTAACTTGCAAACCGTTGGGGCATACGTGTTTTCACAAGGATATTTCAGCGGTGTTTTTGTTCAGTACAACTTCCCCAACGACTCCCCGCCGCCCGGGCTCCCCGCCGCAGGCGGATTCCTCACCCGCAACACCACCACGCTCATCCTGAATGCGGGTATAGACCTCCGATCGGCCTTCGACGGTGGAAAACCCTGGCGCAAGCGCGACACCGGGACTGTCCTCGGACTCACCTACGACATCAATCTCTCAGGACTGAACCAGCAGACTACCCTCGGGGTGCTGGAACTGAGCCTCCGCACCCGCTTCGGACGACGGAATGAAAAATCCTGCGGGGAACTGGGCCAGTTCGAACTCTACAAAGGGGACTGCCCCGTGCGCTTCTGATACCCCCGCAAGATTCGACCAGATCAAAAGAAACGTCTCTCATTTTCCCATAGCCTGCTCACGTATGAAATACTTCCCCCTTGTCGCCCTACTTTTGGCGCCCCTGTCCAACACCCTCGCCCAAAATTGCAACGCTGGCTTTACCTTCGCCGTGTCCGGGTGCAACACGGTGTCGTTTACGCCAACTGTAAACAACCCGAGTATCAGCTACAACTGGAATTTCGGCAATGGGCTGACTTCAAAAGAAAGAACGCCTTCTCATACTTTTTTTATCAATAAAACAGGTAGTCATACCTTTAAAGTCACCCTTATTACTAGTGGGGAATGTGTGCCTGATACAGTAACCAAGGAGGTGAGTATTAATGTGCCTTCACTACCCGAACCTGGTATCACAAGTATAAGTAGGGGTCTTAAAAGGCCATTTGTAAGATGCGGTTCCACAAGCCAAAACCCCGATTACACGCTTGAAATTAAGGATACGTCCAGGACGAGGGCTACGAATCAATTTTATACAATCGACTGGGGCGACGGGACTAACTTGTTTGAAGGAAGTACCATCCCTGACGGTACAATGCATCTCTATAAAAAGGTCGGTCTATTCGATATAATTGTACGAATCAGAGGTAATAATGGGTGTATTCAGCAAGATACGTTTGAATTCTTTAATGGGGATAACCCGGGGGGTAACTTAGCTAATATCCCGAATACAAGTAACTGTATTCCTGCAAGTGTTACATGGCCGATACAGAATACAGAATTTAATGCACCGGGTACTAAATACAGGATTTGGGTCGATGATGGATCAAGAGACACAGTCGCGTATAATCATCCTCCTCCTGCTAAATATAGTTATTTTTTCAAAAAAAGTTCCTGTGATCCCGAATTTCCTTCTAATAACGGGTGGTTTAATATCAACTTTGAGGTGAGTAATCCCTGCCAAACAAGACTGCTACCTGTACAAGTTAATATGCACCTGCCACCAGATGCAAAGTTTTCCGTTGCTCCAGACAAGGTAAATTGTGTCGGTACACCCGTAACTTTCAAAAACATATCCAGAAAGGCGCGTTATTTTGATGATGGTATGTGCCGGGACTCGATGGAGACATTATGGAAAGTTAGCCCCAATTCAGGATACTCCATAGTTTCCGGTTCACTGACCAGTAATGAAGGATTTTCGGCGAAATTTGATCTTCCGGGAACGTATCAAATCATGATGATTTATGATGTCGCATTCAATAGTATTGCATGTTTGCGGGATACCATGATTCAAACCATCTGCGTCCTTCCGGTTCCCAAGAGCAGTTTCACGAAATCGGCGCGTTCGGGTTGTGTGCCGATGACGGGTACGTTTACCAACACTTCGAATACGCTGGGGTCTTGTGAGCCGGCGACCTACGAATGGACGGTGGGTTTTGCCTCGTCGAGTTGCGGGGCCGACAAAAATTTTGAGTTCATCGGCCCTACGTCGGCTTCGACGCCCAATGCACAGATCCGTTTCAATGCCCCGGGCGAGTATGTGCTCAGCCTGAAAGTGACCAATAAATGCGGTACCCACACCTTCACCGATACCGTCACAGTGAGCGGGACGGTCATTTCTACCATTCAGCCCATCCCCGATTCCTGCGGGAGCGTCACGTTTAAGCCCGGTATCAAGAGTACCAACCTCTGCCCCAGTGCTCCCCCCACCTATATCTGGACTTTTCCCGCCCCTCATGCGGATACGTTTATCGGCGCGGAGCCGCCTGTAAAAAGGTATAGCCAGCCCGGAACCTATGTCGTCTCTCTCAGGACGCAAGGGTGTACCAACACTCTGACTCGGGACACCTTTACCGTTTTTGCCCCGTCCGCCCTGCCTAAAGTCAGCGTCAATTCGCCCTGCCCAGGCTCGGATCTGGTGTTTTCTAATCCGGATACCCTGGGGCTGACCTGCAAGTGGTCGGGCCCCAACCAATTCAGCTCTACCGAGTGTGCGCCCATCATCCGGAAGGTTAGCGCCGAACAGGCCGGGGAGTACTGCGTAACCGTGACGAACCAAAATGGCTGTTCGCAAAAACAGTGTATCCCCGTCAGCCTGCTGGCCTCACCGCTTATCCGGGTTGCCCAGGACACCACGCATATCTGTATCGGACAGTCGGCTACCCTGAGCGTCAGCGGTGGTCAAACCTACACCTGGACACCCACTGCAACGATGGTTCCTCCCAACGGTACAGGTGCCAGCGTGAGCGTCACCCCGCCGGTGGGAATCTGGCCGTTCATAGTAAACGGGGCCAATGGCATCAACTGCTCGGCAAACGATACTGCCGTCGTAATCGTACACGCCCTGCCAACCGCAACTATCGTCCGCCCGGATACGGCCTGCACCGGTATCCCGCTGACCTTGGAAGGGAAAGGCAGTACAACAGGCGGAACAGGAACCTGGAGTACGGTATTACCCGCAATAATTTCAAATACAGGTGTTTTTTCTTCTAATACAAAAGGAAAGTTCGCAATAACGTACTATTATACCAGTAAATTCGGTTGTAAGGCCCCGGCAGCCACGGATACCGTTTGTGTCCTACAAGGCCCACAGGCAGCTTTTTCAGCGTCGGCAGTGCAGGGTTGTGCCCCGTTTGAAGTAAGTTTTTCCAATACCTCGAGTACCCGCGACGACTGTCTGGCTGCTTCCTATACCTGGAGCATAGCTTTCAATGGCGCCGAATGTCAGAACAGCTCGGGCAAATGGAGCTTTGCTTCCGGGAATGCTGCCTCTTTCCAGCCCATCATTCGCTTTGAGCAACCCGGCGAGTATGAAGTAACCCTGCGCGTAGCCAACGCTTGCGGAATCCATAGTGCCAAGCAGATCATCCGGGTTGGGGCGGCCCCTCAAGCGGCTATCGAGGCGATAAAAGACGCCTGCTCTTCTGCCCTCATCACCCCGAAAGCGATGGTAAAGAGTTGTAACGCACCGATAAACCGCTACTCCTGGACCTTCAGCGGGGGAGTTCCCGCCACTTCCTCCGCTGAGAATCCGTCCCCGGTAGCCTTCCGGTCCCCGGGCTCGCAAGTCGTCGAGCTAACCGTGGCGAATGCTTGCGGAACCTCCTCGGCCAAAGACACCTTTGTGGTGTACGAAGGTCCAAATGTCGCGTTTCAACTGGAAAAAGATAGTGCTTGTACCCTCGCCGTTATCCAAACGACAAATACTTCCTCCGGTACAGGCCTCGGATACCGCTGGTCGGCGAAAGGTCCGGGCAGGGTCCTTTTTTCCAGTAACACCAGTGCCCAACCTGCGCTTACTTTTCCAGATTCCGGCCTCTATGTGATTACGCTTGCCATCGGAAACCCGGGATGCGATACCATCCGACTGAGCGACACCATCCTGATCGGCCAGCCGCCGACCGTGGCTCTGGCACCCATCGCGGACGCGTGCGGCCAGTTGCGCTTCACGCCGCGGGCGACCTACAGTACCCTAAGCCGGATAGACTCGGTGAAGTGGACGTTTCCGGTAGAAACGGGTACGGTGTCGGGCAACGGCTTTTTCCCGGCAGAGCAGGTGATTGAAAAGACGGGCACGTATTCCGTAAAAGTGCAGGTGTCGAACCGCTGTGGCGCGGCGGAGGCAGCGCAAGCGTTCCGGGTGTTGGCGGGGTCTAAAGCGGAGTTTGCACTGGATGCGGATTTTGCATGCAAAAAAGCGGAAATCGGTTTGACCAACCGATCCACGGGCGACAGCCTGCAGTACGCCTGGACGGTGACGGGCCCGAAGCCGACGGCGCTGATTCAAGGCGGTCCGTCTGTCCGGTCGCCGCGGATTGAGTTTCCGGATACAGGGGTTTACGTGGTTCGTCTGGAGTTGAAAAACTCGGTGTGCGCGCCCGTTTTTATCAGCGACACCATCCTGATCGGCCAGCCGCCGACCGTGGCTCTGGCACCCATCGCGGACGCGTGCGGCCAGTTGCGCTTCACGCCGCGGGCGACCTACAGTACCCTAAGCCGGATAGACTCGGTGAAGTGGACGTTTCCGGCGGAGACGGGTGCGGTGTCGGGCAGCGGCTTTTTCTCGGCAGAGCAGGTGATTGAAAAGACGGGCACGTATTCCGTAAAAGTGCAGGTATCGAACCGCTGTGGGGCGGCGGAGGCAGCGCAACGCTTTTCTATATTAAATCCCATTGTCGTATCTGCGGAAGTCAGCGCAGACACGGTTTGCGGTTTACCTGCCAGGATACAGGTGATGAATAAGTCGGAAGGAGATAAGCTCAATTTCAAGTGGACCGTTTCTGGAGAATTTGCGGATAAGGTGGTATTTGCGGCGGCGCTGCCCAATCCGGAGATGACTTTTCGGGATACAGGAGTGTATATCATCCGGCAGGAAGTGTTCAACGAAGTATGTGGTTCCCTGACGTGGAAGGATACCATCACCATCCTGACGGCACCCATGCCGGTCCTGCTGGGGCAAGACCGGTTTTGCGACAAGGCATCTTTGACGCCCCGAATTGATTATTTAAAGTACCGTGTGGACAGCGTGCGCTGGGACTTTGCTGGCGGTACACCTGCTTTTTCGACGGAGCGCAAGCCTACTGGGATAACCTATAGACAGGGTGGGGAATATCGGTACACCATGAGGGCCTTTAACTATTGTGGAAACACGGTGGTATCCGATACGATCTATGTAGATACGGTACCCGTCTTCCATTTAGGCCCCGCGGATACGATTTGTATGAATGAAGGCCCTTTTCAATTGCCTGCTGCACAACCGGCCGGTGGAACCTGGCTGGATTCCCTTCGTCGTCCCGGGGTGGTGACCGGGTCGGGGGTATTTGACCCTGAAAAAGCGAGGGGTGGGCCGAGTAAAATAGAGTATCAATACACTACGGGGGCTTGTACGGCTTCTGAATTTAAGGAGGTATATGTAGTAGATTTGAGTTATGTGGATGCGGGGCCTGACCTCAATACCTGTATTTCCGATTCTCTGGTGTTTTTGAAAGGCGGTACCCCTCTGGGAGGCTGGTACAGAGGGGATGGCGTCACGGATACGCTGGCTGGGCGGTTCAGCCCCGGGAGGCTTGCAGAGGGTAGCTATACCCTTACCTACACATACCAATTGCAGGGTACGAAATGTATCCAAAGCGATCCCTTCAAGATATATGTCCGACCGCTTCCCAAGCCTGCCGTTCAAATTACGGATAGTATATGTGTAAATGTACCTTTGACGCTGAACGACCGGAGTACCGACGGAGCCACCTATCGCTGGCAGGTATCCCCGCAGGCGGTGTATGACCAGCAAAGCCCCCGGCATACATTCATGGATACTGGATACCATCAGATTCGCCTGCGGGTGGGGAGTCTGTACGGGTGTATAGATTCTCTACAGACGGAGGTATATGTGGCGAGGCCTCCCTTGACTACTTTTGAAAAAGATACCACTATGGGTTGCGCTATTCTCCCCGTCCGGTTGACCAACACCACGACGGGCTATCGCTCGCTACGCTATACGTGGGACTTTGGCAATGGCGATCCGCTGAGTACGAAGGAGCAGCCGGGCACAGTGTACTACCCGCAAGGCACACAGGACACTACTTATTACATCCGGCTCAGCGCTGCCAACTATTGCGGCACGGACGTAGCGATAGATTCCGTACGCGTCCTTCCTGCGCCATTGGTGGATTTGCGCATCAACCAACGCTTCGCCTGTACGCCCTCCCGGGTCGTATTCAACAATCTCAGCAAAGGACTTCCCAGGAGATACGAATGGTATATGGACGGCATATTGTTTTCTGAGGATTCCATTGCACCTGCTCAGGTGTTGCGGGCTACCGGTCCCGGGAACTCCCTGTATTCCATAGCGCTGGTTGCCCATAACGAATGTGGGTCCGATACGGCGCTACAACAAGTGACGGTAAAGCCAGACAGCATCCGCGCTTTCTTCGAAATAGATGTGACGGAAGGCTGTGAGCCGCTCAAGGTCGGTTTCAAAAACAGTACTTCCCCGGATTCCCTGACAGTCTATAACTGGTCGTTTCAACAAGACGGCCATACCAGCAATGCAAAAGATACGGCTTTTACATTTTTTGCAAAAAAAGACACGATTACCCGCTATACGGTGAGCCTGTTGGCAAACAATGGATGTTCAGAGAACCTTTTTTCGACCGATATCACGGTTTTTCCTTCGCCCAGGGTGGAACTGCTCGCGCAGGACTACGCCTGCATGCGGGAAGAGGTGCGTTTTTCCAGTCCTACCCCGGCGCTTAGCGGCTATACCTGGGATTTTGGGGATGGAAATACGTCGAAAGAAACCTCGCCTGTACATCGCTATAGCATATCGGGGGAGTATCGGGTGCAACTGACCGCCTATTCTGCGCGCAATGCCTGCCCGGGCATAGACTCTCAAAAGGTGTACATACGCCCCCTGCCAACTCCGGTACTGGAGGCTGGCCCTCTGTCGGGCTGCCCCCCGCACCGGATAACCCTTGAGAACAAGACCCCCAATCCGGACGCATACTATTACGCCTGGGATTTTGGCGACGGCCGGTCTGTGGTGGGCCAGAACCCGGGCAGCCACACGTATGCCAAAACAGGAGCTTACACCATGTCGCTCCGTGCGGTTGACCGGTTCGGCTGTACAAACGATACTACGGCAGGGATAGTGCGCGTTTTCCCGGAACCGGAAGCACAGTTCGCCCTTGCCCCTCTGGTGCCCTGTGGTATTCCTCAACAAATATGTACGCAGAATCGGTCGAAAGGAGCGGATGCGTACATCTGGGATTTTGGGAACAATACTCCACCGTCGGATTTCCAGGAGCCTTGTGTCACCTACACCAGGGAAGGGCCATACCGCGTCCGTTTGATTGCCCGGAACAGCTTCCTGTGCAGCGATACCTTGGAAAAACAGGTGATTGCGTATGAAAAACCTATCGCACAGGCAGAGGTGGCGCAACCCGGGGCCTGTGCAGAAGGGCACTTCCAGTTTTCCAACCGTTCAACACATGCAGACTGGGTACGATGGATTTTCCCCGAAGGAAAAACCGATACGGTCTGGAGCCCTCTATTGCGCATTGCCCGTCCGGGCGTATATTCCGTGGCAATGGTTGCGGGAAATGGCAGCGGATGCCGCGACACCTTGCTTTTAAAGGATTATATTCGGGTCTTCCCTACGCCTCGTGCCGGGATACGGGTGGAACAAGTTCTCGTAGCACCCCCCAGTACCTATTCGTTCATAGATGATTCTAGTCCCGATGCCATCCGCTACGGCTGGGATTTGAGCGATGGGCTTTATTCCTCGCAGAAGAACGTAGTACAGCGGTATATCTCCCGTTTTGACCGGGAAATCCGGCATTGGGTATCCAATGAGCAGGGCTGTACAGATACCGTGCGTTATCTGTTGGACTTGGATACGCTGGGCGGCTTGTTCGTACCCAATACCCTGGAACCTGGCAATAGGAACTCTGAAAGGCAGTTATTCACCCCTAAGGGGATTGGTCTGGAGTCCTGGCATATCGCTGTATATACGCGGGGCGGACAACTCATCTGGGAAAGTACTGAACTCGACAAGGAGGGCAGTCCGGGGCAGTCATGGGACGGGATGTTTCTGGGCGAGGAGATGCCCGCAGGCGTGTACGTGTGGAAAGTGCAATATGCCCGCTTCATAGACGGCAGCTACTGGGGCGGTATGCCCGATGAGAAAGGGCGGCCTCAAAAGAGCGGGATACTATACTTGTTGCGTTAGGGGGGCTGGGCTTGACGACCCGGGCTGCAAACAAGCCTATCCCATACTTTTAGTACCCCTCCACAGCGCTGACCCCAACAGCAGGAGGACGAGCGACAACAGGGGGGCGAAATAGTGCGGTGTCTGGATTTCAGACATTAAAAGGGTGTACATGATTACCCCTACGCTCAATATACTCACCAAATACAAAGGACCGCGCTTGTGGCCAGTACGTACCAATTCGTACAGAATTACCTGGCCCGCCAGGCCAATGGCCAGAAACAGGGCACCAATGGTGCGCACCATGGCGAGGTTCAGGGTTTCAATTTGCGGGGTGACGGCTGTATGGGCATGCAGCTCAAGATACGCCAGGTGGGAAGGCAAGATACCCCCAAAAACAAAGGTGAGCAGAATATCGGCGCTGCTGCTGGAGATGAACAAGATTACAGCCCCTTGCATAAGAAGGTATCCGAGTGGCTTCATATAAGACAGTTTAAAATGTTTTTGCTATCCGGCCTGTCGAAAGAGGGGGATTATCAGGGGGATAAAAAGACTCCTTTTATCCCTTCTTGCGGCCCACTCGCAACAAGTCTTGTTACATAAATCTGCACATGAAAATAGAATAGGGGGGAGCGGCGAAAGTATGTATAAGATTGAAACCACGTTTATTTTGGACTATCTCATTTCTACAAAGATGTGTCCGTTCTATATCTCAAAAATATCTCAATAGTTCTTAATTTGTTGAAAACGAATTTTTTGTAAAAAAAGAATCAATGTAAGAAAAATGCATATTTTGAGCCCTCGCAACAAGTTTTTTTATCCTGGGTGAGAGAGCCTCGAACTCAGAGAGAGCTTAGAAACTCGACCAGACTGGAATCGGTGTGGGTGAGGTCGAGTTTTTTTCGGATGCGGGTACGTCCGATTTCAACGGCCCGGATGCTGCGGCCGGTAAGGGCGGATATTTCCTTGGTCGTCATGTTGAGCCTGAGGAAAGCGCAAAGACGGCGTTCGGAGGGGCTCAAGTCGGGGCATATTTCGTTGAGTTTTTGATAAAAGTCCCGTTCTACCTGTAGGAAGTGCATTTCAAACTCCTCCATAGCGGCTTTATCCTGGAAGCTCTGCAGGTTTTTGACGACATCCCCGATGGTTTTGCGGGTTTCGCCCCCGGTAGCCCGGGTATGGGGCAATAGTTTTTTTACAACATCTTCGATTAATTCATTTTTCCGGAGTTTTTGCATGAGCTCGGCGGCGAGGTGTTTGTCCTTGGCTTCCAGTTCGGCTTCCAGGAGTTCTTTTTCGAGTTGCAGCGCTTGGGCAGCCCGTTCTTTTTCCATACCGGAAAGTTGGGCGATTCGGTACTTACGGCGATAGATGAGGTATAAGAGCAGGCCGCCAAGAGCGCCCCATACGGATATCCCCAGGGCGATTCGGTAGCGCTTTGCCATGGAGGTGGATTCGGCTTTCATTTCTTGTTCCAGCGCTTGGATACCTGCTTTGAGTTCTGCCCTTGCGAGTTCCTGGGCGGTCTCTGCGATTTTGCTTTTTTTCTCGCTGTCGTTGCTGATTTGAAGGAATTTCAGGGCTTTTGCGGCATCGCCTGTCTTTTCGTATACGGCGGATAGCTGTCGGGTGACTTCGAGGAGGGTGGTATGGTTGCCTTCTGCCCGGGTGTGTTCGTAGTAGCGCGTGTAGTAGCGCAGTGCTTCTGCGTAATTGCCCATTTGGTCGTGCCAGGTGCCTATGTAATATATAAAAGCGAACTCCATTAGGGGGTCCTGGTTTACCATGCTCAACTGCAACCCTTTTTCCCATATTTCCCGGGATTCCTGATATCTTTTTTGATGGAGCAGTACTCCCCCATAGCTGGCCATGAGCCGGAGCTCATGCTGGTAAAAATCCGGTTTCCCGCGGGTAAGGGCCAGTCCTTTGTTGATATAGTCCTCAGCCCGTTTGGAGTCCCCTTTATGCTGTAGATTCAGGGCGAGGTTGTTGTAAATCCCGGCCAGGGCAGCGTGGTGTTTTTGGTCTTTGGCGCTGCGATCGTGCTGCTTCAGATAGTGTAGGGCCTTGAGGAGAGATTTCTGGGCTTCTGCGCTGTACTTACTCATACTGCTTCCCATTTGGACGGAGCCTATATTGTTGTACGTAGTGGCGAGTTCCAAGGGGGGTGTATCCGATCCGATGAACGCGGACAGCTCGCTGAAAAATCGGGCTGCCTCCGGGAAAAGGCCGGCATAAAAGGATGCCTTGCCCGCAAAATTGAGGGATTGCTTGATATGTTCCTTTGAACCGGAGCGTCGGGCGAGCCATACGGCTTTAACGGCATCCCTGACTGCCTTGTTGGTATTCCTGATAATCAGGGATTCAGCATCCTTCAAAAGCAGGTTCACTTGCGCGGTATCGGAGACATCCCGCAGTCGGTCGTCAATAGAACGGCTCGTGGTTGTACCCGCGAAGAGGCCTGTTCCAAATAATAAAGCAAAGGAGATTGCCGAGGAATAAAAGATTTGTTTCATGCAGATGCTCCAAGTTTTCCTGGATAGACTGATTGCGGAGAATGCGGGACGGGAGAAAGACGTTTTACTTCCTTTCCAGTCTCTTTTTGTGACAAGTCTACCCCGTAAAAGTAGAAAATTTATAGCAATCCCGAGAGAAAGGGGAAAAAAATAGACTTGTTGCGAGGGGTCAGCGGGGAGGTGAAAAAGGGCCTTTTTCACCCCTCGATGATCTCCCTCGGGGTTGTGTAAAAAGCCTTATCACTGCTCAACAGGTAGTTATGTGTATAGTTTA
>VFQS010002145.1_pt1 | contig 16766 bp, 18 predicted proteins | sample 3512361 | NCBI WGS metagenome assembly VFQS01 (sample SAMN10412375, study PRJNA504923) | tailings metagenome | isolation source: Relicate 1 Philex TSF3 active mining | place: Philippines
AGGAATTTATGGTAGTGGATCATCTGGTGCTGGTGGCACAACAGATACAACCTCGCCTATTAGTAATCAAGTTGGATCCGGTGGCGGCGGTGGTTCTGGGGGCAACGGTGGTGCCAATGGTGTTCCTGCTCCTGGTGGTAGTGGCGGTGCCGGCGGTGGATACGGTGCCGGTGGTGGCGGCGGTTGGGGAGGCGGCGGTCCTGGGGCTCCGGGTGTTGTACGTATTCTTTGGGGACCGGGTAGAGCCTTTCCAACAACTAATGTAGCTTAACTACAGGTTTCGGCCACATGAATCTTACGCATCACGCTGGGCGATGCCAGTGTACGACTGATTCCTGGGTGTAGTGGCTTTGGTGCCGAAGATAGTGGTAACCAAGCATAGCCTGAGTGCTCATCGTTGAGCAAAGGCACAAATTCATCATCTACAGATACAAAAAAAGTATGATACACAAAGCGTTGGTCTGAACTGGTATAACGCTCAATGGGTATTAATTTAGGATCTAGTATGCGCCCGCCTAGTTCTTCTTCAATTTCTCTAGCTAAGCCTACAATCACAGTTTCGCCACGATCTATTTTGCCACCGGGTAATGCCCAAGTATCAGGCCAAGACCCGCCTTGTCTTAGCAGAAATAAGTATCTTTGAGTTTGTTTACTGTAGATTAAGGCGCCTACGCCTTGGGTTACGGGACGAAACTCCATGAGCCTACGCCGTATCGGCCTTGTACACTCTTGCTCCATTGATTGTTGTTCCATCGATATTGAATACTGGTAGTTAAATTAGTTACATATTCTACATTACTTGATAGCTGACTGTCAAATGAAACTATCCATGAATTGCCAGTATATTCGATAATGTCATTGGCATTAGCTATGAGTTCGGGTTCACCTGCTCTAAACCATAAACTGGGACCATCTGCTGTGTTAGGATCACCATCGTCATTAAAATAACTGCCAATGGGGTTCAGGATCAAATAACGATCGCCCACAGTTGGATTCACTATTAAGGCAGTGTTGCTTATGGTCAAAGGATCAATAATAGCATTAACCGCACTGAGTGTGTTTACAGGCAAAGTATCTGTATCCACAGTATACATCAACAAACTAGGATCGCTGGGATGATAGGCCACAGTACCTACCACTGTGATACCATCATTTTCTAATCTGACTTGACTGATACCATTGGTCAGCATGTTGACATTACCCGGAGCACCGGCTAGTTCACCAAAACGTTCAACAGCTACCGACCAATCGCCTACACGCATACTGGGTAATGTACCGTCATTAAACTGTATTTGATTATCGCTGTAGTATAACTTTAGTGTATTACCTAAATAAACTACATTATAATCCATAGGAGTGTACACACTGCGATTCATAAACAAACTGGCAGTGATATCAAATGTGTTACCGTCTTGATCTATAGTGCCTTCGCTGTCATATACACTGGCGATAATAGCCTGGACAACACCTTGACGTTTTACCTTGGCTGGCGCACTTAACCAAATTGGCAGCTCAAAGGTATATGTCATGATATCAATGGGATCTTCTGTGCCAATTGGTACTGATCTGCTGGTAAAATTAATATCATTAAGCGTAACCACAGTAAGACTAGTCCAATCTACGTAACTATCAGTGCTTTGTATTTCTAAACTAGGATTAAATAGTACACTAATTTGTTCAAATAATTGTAGTTTTTGATCAGTGTTACTACACCATATGTCTACTTTAAGAGTCATCAAGTAAGGAACTGGCATTAATCTTTCGATTAACAGTTGATCACCTTGGTATCCTGATATTGCTCCAGTGGTATCATTGTAGGCATTTTGACTAACACGCATCTTGCTTACAAACTGTGGTTCCTGTACTCTGGCACGATCATAGCGTAGACCACCTATGTACACACTCATAGCTGGCACAGTTGGCAAACTGTTTTCTGAGTTCTTGCTTAATATACTAGCAACTTGTCTACTGCTGTCCCCGTAATAAATTGGCACACGATACAGGGTTCTGGCTCCTTCTCGGTCGGCTCCTAGTTGAACTTGAAAGTTGTTTAGAATACGTATAAACTGACCTAGGAACCTACGTACCTGTCCTGAATAAAAATATGAGCTCATTAATCTGCCTTGGGTTTCAATATGTCATTGAGATTTTGTTTTTGTGCTTGTACGTCACCGTTGACATCTGTAAAGCTATTTGTGTTGTAAATGAATCCACCCAACTGTGTAGTGTTGTTAGCACTATTTCTAGTAATATTGGTACGTACTTTATCTTCGATTTTAGCCCAACGTTTTCCATCCCATCTGAACAACCTATTAGGCAAAAAGTCAGTTCTAAGTACGTAATCACCTTCATTGGGTGATGCCGGAAAGCTGGTGCCCTGTGTGGCACTGAGATTATTAGGCGGTAAGCCATTGCCTGTTAAGTATCCTTGAACAGCATAATCAGGAGTGACTTCATCAATGGCTCTGTGAAATATAGCACTGGTATCGTAGCCGCTTAACGGCACGTCTACTTCTGCTTGACTAACCACAGCATCATTTATTGAAATCAGCTTATCGTAGGTACTAAGTACTTCACGCAGCGAGTCTGTGCCAGCTTCGTTGACTTTGATACGTTCTAAGATATCGCGATATTCTTGGCTGTCCACCAGAGGGTTTAGTTTGACTCTCCATAGATGTGGCCACCAAGTTGGGCTATAGCCTTCTGCTGCTCTAGTACAGTCACTGACCACAAAGAAACGTTTTAACGCTACTGGCAAGCTGGGATCAAGTGTTTCGTAGTCCAGTAGGTGTTGTAGCTCTAACACATCTCCGTTCATGATCTTGCGTCCCATATTGGCTATCATGTCGTTGATATGAAATGTCATAAACAGTGTGCCTGTTTGTAAGAACAGCCCAAACTGAGTTAGATCAAAGGCATTGTCTGTTACTTGGTATTGACCGCGCAAGACATAGACATTTTCTTCGTATTTGCGGTCACGGTTTTCCAACAGCAATAAATCCTGTATATTAAGTTCACTTTGAGTTTGACCTCCGGGTTGTGTAGCATCACCTGTGGTGCCCTGGTCAATGGGTCCTAGGTACTTGTGTACAGCTACACCGGTCCCAGAAATGGTAAAGATTTCGGAGATACGTCGATCAAAAAACCTGTAGTCATTGCTATGAGCACCGTTTTTCCATAAACTTAATCTAGGCAACTTTAATCTCCATATTGTTGTATTTATGGATATTTGACACTGAGCCAGTTAAGCTATATAATTAGTTATGGATCCAGAAATTGTTGATATCTACGAGCAGTTACCACAGCGAATTGCTGCTATGAGTAACAGTCGCATTCGCTTGGATCTTAAACGCATGTACAAGAACTGCGAAAATCTCAGGCGAGCCATAGCACAAGAGCAAGTAAATTGTAGAAATGGGCGTGATAGCCACAGACTGTTGGATTTACGCAACAGATTTACTGAATCAGTGACAACGCTTGATCAATATGTTACACTAGCATTATTGAGCATTTAGGAGCAAAGTATGGCAATTATCAAAGGCATTAAAGTACCCAAAAAGAAAGAGCCCAATGCTAGGGTACTAGCCAGTGACGAAAAAGCCACTGGTCCAGAACCTGCTTGGGATACTGAGCGTGCCTTGGACTTTGATGACGCTACTTTTGATCACCATTTGCGTAAAAGTTTTCAGTACTACAATTACCACTATTCAGTCAAACAATGCCGTAAGCATCTCAATGACTGGGTCAGACGTAATGCTAAATTTGACAAAAAAGTTATTGACAGGTTTGAGCGTATAGGCGACCGCTATGTGGTTATGACGCCTTGTAGCCTAATTATGGCTCATCGGCGTGGTATGCCTTTACTGGACCGACACGTCAAGTACTTACATCAGCAAGTTGAATACAGTATAGCCTTGGCTGCTAAACATGGTGATGCCGGGGACGAATCCCTGTCTAGTCCAGAACAAGTGGTAGAGCGTAAAGTAACTATTCAAGATCGTTTACAGGAACGTACAGCAGAGCTGATTGGCGAAGTAGAGGGCATTTACGACGAAGTCTTGAGTGGCACAAAAACTGATTTTAAGATTTATGATTTTTTAACCGCGCATCGCGTTCCGCAGAGTCAGCTGGGTAAATATGAAACAGTGTTCCAACGTCATGTACAGGAATTAATGGCTGCTCAGGATAAATCCGATGCTCAATTGGTGGAGTCATATCGTCACTATCGCGCTGGTGATTACAAACGTTTGTTTGCCTTTCTTGCTGATCTTATGGCTGGAATCGAGCAGTACCGCGGCGTTAAAAAAGCAGTTAAGAAAGCGAGAGTTAGAAAGGCGCCAGCCAAGGAAAAAGTGGTGGCCCGACTCAAGTACGCTAGAGAAGATCGTGCGCTCAAAGTTGTCAGCATTAACCCAGTGGATATCATTGGTGCCACAGAATTGTGGACGTATAATACCAAAACCCGTAAACTTGGACGCTATGTGGCTGAAGCCATGGGACAACTTGGTGTTAAGGGTGCGTCAATTACAGGCTATGACGAAGCTAGAAGTGTGGCAAAAACACTAAGAAAACCCGACGAGCAACTCAAAGAGTTCGGCAAAGCCGGTAAGGTAGCTTTGCGTAGTTTTCTTAAAGATATTAAAGCAGTTGAAGTCAAGCTCAATGGTAGGATTAACGAGGACACAGTGTTACTCAAAACACTGTAAGTACTTGCCCCAGATAAATACCTTATCTGGGGATATTTTTTATGGCCACTGTAAAAACCGGCTTAAATTCGCGTCTTAGCATACAAGCAGACAGCCTGGGCGGGCCCGGGCCAATAGCATTTAACAGTGCTGCCCTACCTGCTGTCAATGATCGACGCAGCGACATCATTGACTACATACGTTTACGCCTGGCCGACGGCATAGTCGATGTTGAATTAGACGAGGACCACTATAATCTCGGCATTAAGCAGGCCTTGATCAAATATCGTCAACGTGCCAGTAACAGTGTAGAAGAAAGCTATGCTTTTTTAGAGTTGCTACCAGAAACACAAGAATACATTTTACCAACTGAAATCATGCAGGTGCGTCAAGTGTTCAGACGCGGTATTGGATCGGTAACAGGCACTACTGCTAGTCAATTTGAGCCATTTGCGTCAGGCTACTTGAATACATATATGTTGGTAGCAGGGCGTGTAGGTGGGCTTACCAACTATGAATTGTTTGTACAATATCAAGAACAAGCAATGAAGATGTTTGGTGGGCATATTAACTTTACATATAATCCTACAACTAAAAAATTAACCTTGGTACGTAAGATTCCAGAAACTGGCGCTCGTTATATACGCTTAAGTTCTATGTCAGCTTCGGGTACTGCCATTGGCAGCACCATTACCATAGTCACAGAAGATGTTTGGAATGTAGAAGCTAACAACAGCATGGTGATTAGAAACTGTCCAGTAGCGGGTTACAATGGCACTTATTTGATTCAATCTGTTAATGCTGGTACTAGAACAGTGACCGTTACTGCTTATCAAACCCTACAAGATACTACAGTAGCGTTATTTGATCTGCGTAAAACCGAAGTACGCAGCCCTACCACAGATGATCCAGCTGAAACTGTACTATTACATATTTACAATACCAAGCCTGATCAAATGTTATTGGCAGATCACATGGCATTTCCTTGGATTCAAGACTACGCATATAGTTTTTGTAAGTTTATCTTAGGTGAAGCAAGAAGCAAATTTGCTACACTAGCTGGTCCACAAGGTGGTACTACCCTGAATGGTACAGCTTTGATAGCCGAAGCCAAAGAAGAAATGGCTAAACTAGAAGAAGATCTCAAGCTCTACGTCGACGGCGGCACTCCGTTGAGTTTTATCATAGGATAAACAATGAAAATCAAGGACATTGTACACGAAGGCCGACGCGGTCGCTTAGATAAAACCAAGTCTCAAGCCATGCACCGAACACATGTTTATGGCGATGGATACCATACCAATGGCACTATGAATTTTTATCGGGTTGGTATGGCAGCAGCAATGGCAGATGGATCTGGTAAACCATTGGAAATTGATGATCGTACTTGGTATAGTACTAACAACGTGTCTAATCCATACACCGAATTGGAACATCGAATGATGCACCAAGCGTTTAAACATGTTAAAAGTGACGTTGAGGAAGTTGTAAAAGACCACCGTAGTCGAGAGTCCAAAGACACACATAAAAACAGCCCAGTTCCAGCTAGAAAAAAGAACAAATACGGCGTATAAAGTCATTGACAATTTGGCTGGTTCCAGCTAAAGTTGCTGCTATGACTAAAATTATCGGCATATCAGGATTCATAGGCTCCGGCAAAGACACAGTAGCCGACTACCTTGTTAACTATCACGGCTTTCGTAGAGAAAGTTTTGCCAATACCCTTAAAGATGCTGTGGCCTGTGTGTTTGGTTGGGACAGAATCATGCTGGAAGGGCGTACTGCTGCTAGTCGTGCCTGGCGTGAACAAGTAGACACATGGTGGGCCGAACGGCTCGAAATGCCACATCTTACGCCACGCTGGATCCTACAATATTGGGGCACTGATGTTTGTCGTCATGGATTTCACGATGACATCTGGGTAGCTAGTTTAGAAAATCGACTACGCCAAAGCACAGACGACATTGTGATTTCAGACGTGCGTTTTCCAAATGAGGTGCGTGCTATCCGTAGTGTAGGTGGTAAAATGGTCTGCGTAGAACGTGGTTCTCCACCGGAGTGGTTGGCTTGTGCGCTACAGACTGTACATACACACGAAGACGATCAATGGATCATCAATGATCAAGAGCGGGACATGCGATCACGATATCCCGACATTCATCCTAGTGAGTGGGCATGGTTAGCTACAAAATTTGATCGTGTAATCGACAACAATGGTACAGTTGATGAACTCTATACTCAGATCAAAAGTCTGGTTGAATCGTACCAGGACGCCAACGTGTTACTGTAATTTCTGGCTCGCAGTTAAGACAAATAGTTTTTAAATTGCTCCAGTGAGCATTCTCTGTGTTGCCGTCTATATAGTATACTCGACTCTGCTCATTGTTCTTAAAACGAAAACTACATCTATCACATTTTGTATTTTTCTTATAGCCACTGCGTAACCACGTGGGCACAGGCACAGGTCGTTCACGTTTGGCATGTATACAAGGCGTACATGCTGACCTATAATAGACTTTGCCATGCCTGTAATAGTTAATGGCCACTGGATGCTGCCGACAAATAGGACATTGTGCTCGTTCCATGATTTATTTATTTCTTAAAGGACCAAGGAAAGGACCGGTAACCTGGTAGATTTAGCTTTTACCGCTAAATATTAACAAAGGTTTCGACCTACTATAAGGAAAGAGATTATGGCTCTAGTATCACCAGGAATTGAGGTATCAGTAATTGACGAAAGTCAATATTTACCATCGGCGGTGGCCACAGTCCCATTGATTGTTGTAGCCACAGCACAAGACAAATTAATTAATGGACTTATTGCCCCAGGCACTACCAAAACCAACACAGGTAAGATTTATGGCATCACCAGTCAACGTGAGTTGGCCACTACCTTTGGTTTACCGGTATTCAAACGTAGTGTAGCAGACACTCCGTTACACGGCGATGAGTTAAATGAGTATGGACTAATGGCAGCTTATTCAGCATTAGGCCTCGGCAATCGTGCCTGGGTAATACGTGCTGACATTGACCTAGATGAGTTGGCCGGAACAGTAGTTCGTCCATCGGCTAGTGTGCCAAACAATACATTTTGGTTCGACTATACCAATAGCAGTTTTGGTATATTTGAATTTGATAGTACTATTAGTACCAACGCAGTACCTTTTGTTGAAAAGTCACCTTTGTTTTTTAATGACAGCCAGGTACTAGTCAGCTCAGGTGCTATCACCATTGACACCACAGTTGGTAGTGTAGGGCAATATGGTGTATATGTTGGACAAAACAATAACAATGTTTATAAGAAAAGCGCAGCAGGAGCCTGGAACCAAGTTGGCAGCAGTGCTTGGTTAAGTGACACACCCATTGTTACCAGTATAGCCACTGAAACAGGTGTTACACCTCTAGCTGATCTAGTTCCTACTAACAGTACATTCACTGTAAACTGCGTGTTTACAACAGGTACATTTGCTACTAAAACTGTTACTGTAAGCGCAGGACAGGCAACCACAGCTCTGTTAGCTAATATTATTAACACAGATCTACTAACAGAAGCCAACGTTAAAGTAAGTACAAGGGCCAGCAGTGTAAAAGCACTAGACTTTCTTGTAACTGATACAACAGTGAGCCATGTTATCCTAACCGACGGCACTGGTACACCATTGGCAAACTTAGGTATTACCGCCAATGCCACAGTAGGCACAAGATACAATGCGCCTACCGTTACATTTGCTAGCCATGCTCAGAACCCAAGTTGGCGTAGAACTTCTGCTGATGCTGGTCGTCCTAGCGGCAGTGTATGGTTTAAGGTCAGTGCCGAAGGCAGTGGCTTAAACATGGTAGTCAAGCGTTATAGCAGTGCTACTGGCGCATGGAATTCACAAACTGTACCAGCATATGACAGTGGCATCACTGCCATACAAGGCTTAGATTTGTCCGGTGGTGGCATTAATATTCCATTGAATAGCTTGTTTGTCAAGTATAAAGTGGGCAGCACCAATTTGGGTAGTTTTAGAATCTATCGTCAAAAGGCCACTGGTGCCAGCAGTGCCACAGGTACTGTTACATCAGCAACTATCAATGCCAATGACACAGTAGATTTTGTAGTTAGTCGCCCAGGAACTACCAGTGTATATACTACCACAGTGACTTTTGCGGCTGGTAATCTAACAACATTTGTAAATGCCGTTAATAATGCTGGTATTCCAAATGTTACAGCTAGTTTAGCCAGTGGTTATGCTAAGATTACTCATACCGCAGGTGGTATAGTAGCCATGCGTGACGGCACAGGATCGGTTTTGGGCAATGTAGGTTTAGCAGGCACCGCCTTACAAAATGATTTGTATACTGGATATACTAGTGTGATCAGTAACTGGGAATCTTTAAGTTACTATGTATCACCTACACAACCAACAGCTAGACCGGCCAATGGTACTTTCTGGTACTATAATGATCCAACCGAAGTCGACATCATGATCAACACTGATTCGGGATGGAAAGGCTATCGCAGTTCAGGACTTGTGGATGTTCGCGGTTATGTACTACAGTCTACCGCTGAGGACAGCGCACAGGGTGTGATTGTAAGTGCTACTCGTCCGGAGTTTAGAACTGGGTCTACCGCACTTAAGAGTGGTGATTTATGGCTAGACAGCAGTGATTTAGAAAACTATCCACGTTTGTATAGATATGACACCACAGGCAATGGTTCATGGAATCTAATAGATAACACAGACCGCACCAGTCAAAATGGTATTATTTTTGCTGATGCTCGTTGGGGTACAAGTTCTGCTATTGATCCTATCAATGATACACTGCCCACAATCGCCAGTATGTTGACCAGCAACTTTACTGATGCTGATTGTCCAAATAGTGCTTTGTATCCACGTGGTATTTTGTTGTTTAACACACGTCGCAGTGGTTACTCAGTTAAGAAGTTTGTTAGTAACTATTTTAATAGTACAGCGTTCCCGGGTACAAATATCGCTAATGCCTTACATCGCGATGCTTGGGTAAGCCAAGTTGGATTCAACAGTGCTAACCAACCATTAATGGGACATCATGCTCAACGCAATGAAATTGTTCAAGCAATGAAAGGAGCAGTTGATGGTAGCACAGAACTACGTGAAGAAGGATACAACTACAATATCTTGGCAGTGCCAGGGTATCCTGAGTTGATTCCTAACCTAGTAGCTCTAAATAATGATCGTGCTAACACAGGCTTTATTATTGCTGACACACCAATGACATTGGCGGCAACAACCACAGCAATCACTGCTTACAATGCTACGCAGGTTACCAGTAATCCATACTTGGGCATTTACTATCCAGCAGCATTAACCAATGATCTAAGTGGCAATGAAATTGCTGTACCTGCTACACACATGATGCTGCGTACATTCATGTACAATGATAATGTAAGCTATCAGTGGTTTGCCCCAGCTGGTACACGCCGTGGTTTGGTCGACAACGCATTGGCAATTGGATTTATTGATACTGCCACTGGTAACTTTGTACGCACAGGTATTAATAACAATCTACGTGATACATTGTATGAAGGTCGTATGAATCCAATCACACTGATCAACGGTGTGGGTTTGGTAGCTTATGGTCAAAAGACTAGAGCTGCTACCGCTGGCGCATTAGATCGTATCAATGTAGCACGTTTGGTAAACTATCTACGTACTGTATTACAAGGTGTAGCTAATCAGTTCTTGTTTGAGCCTAACGACAAGAGTACACGTGATCAAATCAAACAGGTAATTGAAAGTTTGATGGTAGATTTGGTTGCCAAGCGCGGTTTATACGATTACTTGGTTGTTTGTGACGAAACCAATAACACAGCAGATCGTATTGCTCGCAATGAGTTGTATGTAGACATTGCTATCGAACCAATGAAGAGCGTTGAGTTCATCTACATTCCAATTAGACTGCGTAATCCTGGAACTATATCAGGCAGCAACACTTCATCAGCTACAGCTTAACATAGAGTTGATGAATCGAAAACAGGCACTCGGGTGCCTGTTTTTATGGCCGAAAAAATTTGGATCAAACATCATAAATAGAATTATAGTATAAGGAGATTGTGATGGCAACAGCCACTCTCAGCAGATTTACAGTTAAGTTACCAACAAACCAAAGTGCCAGTGCTCAAGGTTTGTTGATGCCTAAATTACAATATCGTTTCAGAGCAAGTTTCATTGGATTGGGTGTCAGTGCTGACTCGGTAGAATTAACAAAACAAGTAGCAAGTTTCAGTCGTCCCACTGTTAACTTTGGTGATATTGATATTCATGTCTACAACAGTATTGTTAAACTAGCCGGCAAACCAACTTGGGAAAATGTCAGTGTGACATTGCGTGATGATGCCAGTGGATTGGTCAGCAGACTAATCGGCGAACAACTACAGAAACAATTTGATTTCTATGAGCAAAGTTCTGCTGCTGCTGGTATTGATTACAAATTCCAAGTTAAGTGCGAAGTGCTTGATGGCGGTAACGGTGCTTTTGAACCACAGATATTAGAAACTTGGGAATTGGCTGGTTGCTATATTCAACAGGCTAACTATCAGGAATTAAATTATCAAAACAATGATCCTGTAACTATTCAGTTAAGCATACGTTTTGATAATGCTATTCAAAGTCCTGGCGGCACTGGTGTTGGTACCAATGTTGGTCGTGCTTTAGGTTCGGTGGCCACAGGCTAACATTTATACTAGTATAACAAGGGCCTTATGGCCCTTTTTTTACGGATAAATACGATTATGGCCAATATTTTCACTGATGCTGTAAAGTTTTTAGGTACAACCTTAAAACAAATAGCCACGCCGGACACGCTTAAAGACTGGGATCATGCCAGCAGATTATTTGTTGGCAGTAATTACAGACTCATGCCCAAGACTGGGTTCATGTTTCATGTGTTTATAGATATCAACGAAAGTCCAAAATTAAGTAATCTTAGTTCTGAACGTTCGCCTAAGCAAGAATTAGGCATGTTAGTTAAAAGTGCCGAACTGCCCAAGTACACCATACAAGTCAAAACACACAATGCTTATAATAGACCAAACATTGTACAAAATAAAATTAATTATGATCCTCTTACTATTGTGTTTCATGATGACAGCGCCAATGTAGTACGTAACTTTTGGTATGATTACTATAGGCATTACTATAGAGACACCGATTACGGGCACAGCGGCGACACAGGAACCAAAGATGCTCCAAATAGACTGGCTTATAGATTCGCTTACAAATATGACGCAAAAACTGTGGCAGACTTTGGTTATATGCCACGTAGGGAAGGCAGTGCCGGACTACAAAATCCATACCTAAGAAGTATTAGAATTTACAGTCTACACCAAAAAAGTTTCAGCGAATACATTTTAATCAATCCTATTATAAAACAATTTCGTCATGGTCAACATGAATACAGCAATGCTAGTAATACACTAGAACATTCAATGACCGTTGAATACGAGCATGTAATTTATAATGCTGGTGTAGTAGGCAAAGAAGTAGATGGGTTTGCTACCTTACACTACGATACTAGAGTAAGTCCACTCAAACAAGTAGGTGGTGTAAAAAGTATATTTGGTTCCGGTGGATTAATTGACACTGCTGGTAGTGTGTTAGGTGATATAGAACGCGGAGACTTTTTAGCAGCAGCTTTTAAAACTGCTAGGGGCATCAATACGGCTCGTAGTATGAACTTGAAAAAGAGCGTGATATCAGAGCTAACTGGCATATACACACAAAGTGCTAGCCAAGCAGTGATTGGGCAAATTAGTCAGGCAGTCAATGGCTCAGGATCTGGTAGATACACAGTACCAACAGTAGCGGGCATCGACGGGACTAGCAAATACACAGGTATTAGTCAGGTAGGTAGCCTAACACAACTAGCAGGTGCGGCTCTTATCTTGAATTCAACACAGATTTCTGGACGTTATAGAACCAACCCCACTGTACAAAGCGCAGTAGTAAGAGCTCCTACTAATGTTAGTAATGCCTTACCTAGAGTTCCTGGTGTATCTGACCCGGAGTTGGCACCGAGTGTTAACACCAGTCTTGATCAACAAAACGCTGATCCAACTGTTCCGCCACAGCAGTCCTTGATTAATAATAATTTCACTGTGGCAATTGGCAATAGACAACTTGCCAATCTAGACAAGACTATAATATCTATTAATCAAGACTTGGGATTTGCCGGAGATCAACAAACTCAAACCAACAATCAACTCAGCAGTTTGAATTCTAGACTATCAGCAGCCAGAGCATTAGCACCTAGCACTGAGCGAGATCGTTTGATCACTGAACTAGAAGGTAGAGTCACACAAACCACAGTGCTCAGGGACGCGGCTACTTCAGTGATTACCCTGAAACAATCAGAACTTGCCGCTATCAAAACAGAACAAGACCAAATTCGAGCTCGATTAGCAACATTAGGCGGAACATAACATGGCTAATAATCTCACAGATATCAGCAAACGCACGGACTTAGATTCGTCGGCTAGAGATTTTTTCAATAACTTTTTCCAACCTGGGTTCACAATAAGCTCGGCAGTAGACGAAGCAGTAGTTGCTTATTTTGAACGTATTACAGAAAATACAGCATCAGCAAGACTATTGGCCAGCAGTGTGGTCTATACTAGTATGGCTCAGCGAGTCAGTCCACTTGAAATACTTGATCGTTTTAAAACTATGAGTCAAGAAGAAATCACAGGTTATACTGCTATGTTTCTTAATCTCAATCGTGTAGGAACTAGTTTTTTAGGTGTAACCAATAGACCAAAAACCGGTAAGTATGTTCAACGTAGTATTTTACCATGAGTAAGTATGCTCAAGGCAAATACACTGTAAAAAATCGCGAAAAGTATGTGGGACGCAAAGAACCCACTTATCGTAGTAGTTGGGAATTCAGCTTTATGACTTTTTGCGATAACAACCCAAACGTGATCCAATGGGCTAGCGAGCCATTTATGATTCCTTATCGTAATCCGTTTACAGGAAAAAACACTATATATGTGCCCGACTTTATGATGGTCTATGTAGACCGTACTGGTCAAAAACACAGTGAAGTAGTTGAAATCAAACCTACTAAAGAAACTGCTTTGGAAAATGCTAAAAGTACCAGAGATCGTGCTGCTGTAGCATTGAATATGGCTAAATGGACAGCAGCTCAGGCCTTTTGTAAAAATTATGGTATGCGTTTTAGAATTGTTACAGAACAAGATTTGTACCATAATCCAACTCGAAGCCGATAAATAAGCATATAATGACACGTAAACTAGAAGAACTATTCAATTTGCCTGAACCACTGGTAGCAGAAACACCAGATATTCAAGAAGTTATAGCGCACAACCAAGCCGAGTTATCAGAAGCCAATGACATCATTGAGCGCATAGATAATGCCTTGCCAGAAGTACGTGATCTAGACAGTGCTGATCAAGAACTAGATGAATTGTCTGATATGGCTAGACAAAAGTTTGAAGATTTAATGGATCTAGGCATGAATGTAGAAGCCAGATTCAGCGGGCAGATCTTACAAACTGCCGGTGTATTACTAGGTCATGCTATCACTGCTAAACAGGCTAAAATAGATAAAAAATTAAAAATGATTGATCTACAATTGAAAAAAATGAGACTAGATCAAACTGCTAATCGCGACAGTGGCCCTCCGCCCTTAGAAGGACAAGCAGTGGTTTTGGATCGAAATGCTTTACTTAAACAGATCCTAGACAGCAAAAAAACTCCAACCAACTAAATATACAATATTAGGATCTTGCGATGAAACACTTTACAGAATATCTAATGGAAATTCGTCCACTATATGAATTTGTAATTCGTATAGCTGGTTGTGACCTAGATGCCGATGGCAAGCAACGTATTGAATCTGCTTTGTCTATGTATGTAGTAGAAAACATCAGTGCTGCTCGTCGTTTACCTATACAAGAACACGCAGATTTTGCTGGTATGGGTCCTTGCGAAGTACACATGATCGATGTCACGGTGAAGTATCCCACCATTACCGAACAGATTCGCACCACAGTGGCACAGGCACTTAATTTACCATTGCGTAGCGTTTGTGTACGTACACGCCTAGAAGAACAGCAGCGTGAACCAATGGCAGCGCCAAAAAAAGCCAAAGACGGTAGTGTGTTAACTGAACCTAATTTGGAAAGCGAAAGTGCTCAAGACCTAGTAGGCTCACGTCGTACAGAAAGCATGTTAAAGCAATTACAAACACGTCAGTATGAATTTGCCGAGAAAATGGAAAAAGCTCGAGATACACTAATGCCACAAGGTACACTTAGTCCAGTAGGCAGTACACGTAACAAAATCCCCTCACCACGTAAAGGAAAGTAATATGGATCTGGTAAAGATTTTAGGCAAGCTAGATGCTATCGGCGCAGGCCGTAGTCAGCTTAACGAAGCCAGCAAAGAAGATATGGAATACTATTTTGGCAAGGACAAAAAAGACAGCAAGCCTGCCGGTGAAAAAGAAACCGGCACAGGGCACATGGCCAAAAAAACCGACAAAGGTACACAGTATACCAAAAAAGATTTACCAGGTCAAGATACCAGTAAAGATGCTGATACTAAAACAGCTGAAAAACGTGCTAAGAAAAAAGCCAGCGAGGACATCGCTGAACTACTTCAGAGTTTGAACCGTATTACGGAAAGCACTAAAGAAGTAGACGAAGAAAAAACAGAAGAGGGCAACGAGTTCTCTGGTGCGTTAGCTAAGGCCAAAGCAGCAGGTGCCAAAGAGTTTGAAGTTGATGGCAAAAAGTATCAAGTCAAAGAGTCCGAAGATGAAGAATCCGAGGACGAGGAAGATACTAAAGAAACAGTAGAAGAAAGCCAACTTGATGAAAAGGCTGCTCCTGGTCAAGAAGATTGGATCAAGAGCAACAAAGCACGTTTTATCAAGCAATATGGCAAAGAAAAAGGTCTTGAAGTACTATATGCCACAGCATGGAAACGTAGTAAAAAACAAGACGAAAGTCGTCAAATTGAAGAATGCTATGATCAAGCCATGGGTGCTCAAGAAGAATCAGGCATGAATATTAATGCCAGCACAGATACTCGTACAGGTCATAAGAGCCTTACAGTAACCGCGCAAGGTCAAGCAGCAGAACAATTAGCACAGTTACTCAAGCTAAGTGGTGTAGGTAGTTCAAGTGCTCATGACGCAGAAATGGAAGAAGCCTATGCGAATACACCAGAACCTGAAGTACAAGGTATGGAAGTACAAATGTCGCAGGGCACAGATTTGAATCGTCCTAAGAGCATGCACCAGCATAGTTACCGCCAAGGCGACAATCCCATGGCCATGCGTGAAGCTGAAGAACTTGCTGATATTGAACGTCGACTAACAGAAGCATTAGCTGAATTCAAAGTTGTTGCTGAAGCCAAAGGTAAAAAACCTGACTTCTTAGACATGGACAAAGATGGCGATAAAAAAGAGCCAATGAAAAAGGCGCTCAAAGACAAAGCGAAAAAGTGAAACCTTATGTGTTTCGTAGCAGGGATTTTGTTCCAGAAGAACAAGTCCCTGATGCTTTTTTAGCAGATAGTGATTTACGCAATCTTCAACAGTTGGCAGGTATTACACCAACTACGCAGACCAAGCAGTTAGAAGGTATAAACATCAGCCACACCGGTACTGAAAAACGTAGATTAGAGCGTGAACACAATATCCGACCTGGTACACCCGAGTGGTTTCAGCTATGGTTTAGTCTTCCTTATATGACAGGCGAGAAACCAGTAGACAAAAAGTAGCTCTGCTAAGTACAAGTATGAGCAAGCCTTTAGATTACACCCTAATCAAAAAACCTCACACCGCTGAAACATTTAGTGAACAGCAGGTGCGCGAGTTCATGGCCTGCGCTGATCCCGTAACAGGACCTGAATATTTTATGAGTAATTTCTTTTATATTCAGCATCCGGTACAGGGACGTATGCTGTATCAACCTTTTGAATACCAAAAGAAATTAATACATACCTACCATAATTATAGATTTAGTATCAGCTTGATGCCACGCCAAACTGGGAAATCAACATCGGCTGCTGGCTATTTGTTATGGTA
>VFQS010002149.1_pt1 | contig 16742 bp, 13 predicted proteins | sample 3512361 | NCBI WGS metagenome assembly VFQS01 (sample SAMN10412375, study PRJNA504923) | tailings metagenome | isolation source: Relicate 1 Philex TSF3 active mining | place: Philippines
TCCTGGCGTCCGCCAGCTTTAACGATTGCGTACATGCTCATTGCCTCAGTTCTTCTCATTAATCACAAGCGCCCACGCCAGTGGCTGGGCAGACGCTAAGGGTACGGATTTCGTACCCTGTGGGTCAAATCAGGTCCGGAGCTATGCGGTGATAACCCCTGAAGTAGCCGCTCTGCGACGGCGTTTGCCCTTGGGAGTTGGCTCCGCCTCAACTTCGAGTGTGGTCTCCTCTTCAATATCCGGTTGCAGATCGTTCTGCGCATTTACCTGCGGCATCGGTGCCTTCATTTTCACCGGATCCATATGAATGTGAATTCCACGTCCATTACACGAATCACAGGTAGTTGAGAATGCCTCGATGAGACCTTGTCCTACGCGCTTTCGAGTCATCTGGACCAATCCAAGTGAAGTTACTTCAGCAACTTGATGTTTGGTGCGATCGCGACCTAGACATTCAACTAAACGTCGCAGAACCGCTTCACGATTTGATTCCAAAACCATATCGATGAAGTCAATAACAACAATTCCGCCTAAGTCACGAAGACGTAATTGTCGAGCAATTTCTTCAGCAGCTTCTAGGTTGTTCTTGGTGACAGTCTCTTCGAGATTACCGCCTTTACCAATAAATTTACCCGTATTAACGTCAATCACAACCATCGCTTCTGTGCGATCGATGACGAGTGAGCCACCTGAAGGAAGGTAGACCTTTCGATCGAATGCTTTAGCAAGTTGCTCTTCGACACGATAATCTGTAAAGAGATCGCCACTACCTGAATACTTTTCAATCTTTGGCATCAACTCCGGCGCAATCGAACCTAAGTAGGAAGTAATTTCCTCCCAGGCCTCATTTCCCTGAATGATGAGCTTGCGGAAATCTTCATTGAAGATATCGCGGATTACTCGCACAGCCAGATCGGGCTCAGAGAGGAGCAAGGCTGGTGCATGGAAATTAGGATTGACGGACTTCTGATAGATATCTTCCCACTGCGCTTTGAGACGTTCCACATCCGCTGTGAGCTCAACCTCTGAAACACCTTCTGCTGCAGTACGAACAATTACTCCCGCTTCTTCAGGAATAAGGTTCTTCAATATTGCTTTAAGGCGAGTACGTTCAGATTCTGGAAGTCGCTTCGATATTCCACTCATGCCACCACCAGGTACATACACAACATATCGACCAGGTAGAGAAATCTGACTTGTTAAACGAGCGCCTTTTTGGCCAATTGGGTCTTTTGTTACTTGAACTAGAACTGGCTGTCCGGTCTTGAGTACAGTCTCAATTTTGCGTGGTTCGGATTCAGAGATTCCTGCGGCATCCCAATTCACTTCACCTGCGTACAAGACTGCATTTCGACCTTTGCCGATATCGACGAATGCAGCTTCCATTGATGGAAGCACATTTTGAACTCGTCCAAGATAAACGTTTCCAACGTAAGAAACGTTGGCATTACGGTTAACGTAATGTTCTACCATCACGTTATCTTCAATTACAGCGATTTGAATTCTGTCGCCAATCTGGCGAACCACCATTTCGCGATCGACATTTTCGCGGCGAGCCAAAAATTCTCCGTCGGTAATAACGGTTCCACGGCGGCGGTATGGCTCACGGTATTCCCGGGAATCGCTGCGACCGCGATCACGATCTCGTCGATTACGAGTTCCACGTTCTAAACGATCCCGCGCAGGTCGATCCGACTTTTCTCGAACCTCTCGCACCTTAACTACGGTAACGACACCATCTTCATCGATTACTTCTCCGGGAGTAACGCCATCTCCACTTGCACGACGGCGACGGCGACGGCGATGAGTAGCACCTTCGGAACTTTCATCAGAAGGGCTCTCTGATGAATCAGAATCCTCATTCTCATTTTCGACGGTACTGTTTTCATCACCCTGTGACTTACGGCGGCCCCGGCCACCACGACGGCGACGGCGAGAGCGGCCACCTTTTGAATCCGACTCATCGTTCTCTGAACTTTGTGGTTCATCCTCAGCAACTGACTTTTCTGCGACAGCTTTCTTTGCGCCTGACTTTGCAGCGCGTGGCTGTGCAACAACTTCAGCAGCCTGAAAGATGGGAACTGGTATCGCTGCGGCCTTCTTTGCACCTGACTTTGTCGCAGGAGCTGCGCTCACTTCGCTCGGTTCAGGAGAAGATTCTGCAGAGGCTTCTTCGACCTTTGACTTACCTTTTGACTTCTTGACCGCGCGCTTACGCGGTGATTTTGGCTCAATAGCCATGGCACCAAATCCTTTAGCGCAAATCTCTTACAAGATCTGCATTCTCGTGGCCCGCTGTGAGCGCCTTTTCATATGTGAAGAAGGTTCAAAACGAGCAAATCTTTGTGTAGTCCGCCGCAGGCGCGATAAGGATCGCTGGCCGCGCTGAACTGTTGGGAGAAGTATGTCAGATAAGTGAACCGAAACCCTATTTTGAGCGTGATTTAACCACGTTGGCTGGCGTGAACGTTCTGGAGTAGTCCAAAACCGATGAGGTTGGCAAACATGCTCGAGCCCCCATAGGAAAGGAAAGGTAGCGGAACCCCGGTCATGGGCATCAGCCCCAAGGTCATCCCAATATTTTCAAATATCTGAAAGGCGAACCACGCGACCACTCCGGTAGATACCAACGTTCCGTAAGGGTCGGTGGATCTTCGGGCGATGGCAAAGCCGCGCATCAGTACAACAAAGAGCAAGAAGACAATAAATCCACTTCCTAAAAATCCGAGTTGCTCACCTGCCACAGTAAAAATGAAGTCAGTCTGTTGTTCTGGCACAAAACGTCCACTTGTTTGGGGTCCATCAAAAAGTCCGGTTCCGAGCAATCCACCCGAACCTACAGTGATGCGCGCCTGACGCAATTGATAACCAGCGCCTTGAGTATCTGCGTTTGGATCAACGAATGATTGCAAACGCTTGAGTTGATATTCGCTTACAACTCCCGTTTTAGCAGCGACAAATCCACCCAGTAGGGCGACCAGCAATAGTCCAACAATCCATCTGGTGGGCGCGCCCGAGACTGCGATGATGGTGACTACGGAGGCGCTGATAATAAAAACAGTTCCCATATCTGGTTGTGCCAAAATTAATAGCACGGGAATAGCTGCAACCCCAAGTGCCTTTAGAACATCCTGATTACTTGGCTCATCACTGGTGTGTGTGCGCTCCGAAAGTATCATCGAAATTCCAATGATGATAAAGATTTTTGCAATTTCAGCTGGCTGAATTTGTAAACCAAACGGAAGTGCAATCCAAGCGCGTGCACCATTGACCTCTGCGCCAACTCCAGGAATCAAAACCAAAATGAGGCCAAGTACTCCGAGCCCCCAAATAAATGGCGTGTACGCACGCAATAATCTGTAATCAATAATGGTGGTACCCCATGCGAGAGCGATACCAATGACAATGTTGATGGCGTGACGCTTGAGGTAGTACTCAGGATCTAAGCCATTGGCTGAATACCAATCACGAGTTGCTGCATAGACAAGTAAGGTGCCGATAATCAGAAGTGCACCAACCGCTGCGGTCAAAATGGGATCAAATCCAGCAAATAAGGAAGGGCGATGAGCACGTCGGTAAGGATTGCGATTAAGGAATGTACTCATCTCTTGACCACCGCCGATGGGGTCGCAGTAGGTTTAACTGCAGGACCTGGATTGAGAATAGATGGTTTTGGTTTCGTGGCCGGAGAAATTCTTGGTAATTGAGTCGGTGGCTTTCCATGAGGAAAGAGCGCAAGTTCCGGCTTTACGGTGCGACCTTGTACTCCAAATATAGCTTCATAGATGTTGCGTACACCGATTCCAGATGTACTAGCACCAAATCCACCTTGACTAACCATCATTACGACAGCGTAACGAGGGTTCTTAGTAGGAGCGTACGAGGCATACCAAGATGTGTCAGCCTTTAACGATCCATTGAGATTTCGACCAAAAACTTGCGCCGTTCCAGTTTTTCCAGAGGTTTGGACGGGGAATCCGTTAAAGACACCAGCAGAGGTTCCGGTGAGAGTAACTTCGTGAAGAGATTCCTGTAAAAGTTTTAAGGTAACTGGATCTACTCCGATTTCACCTAATTTCTCTGATGCAAACTTCTTGACGACGGTTCCATCCGATTTCACAATCGCTTTCGCCAGGGTCGGCTTCCAGATAGTGCCTCCGTTGGCAATTGCGGCATACATCTGCGCCAATTTAATTGGAGTGATGACTGTATCGCCTTGGCCAATTGAGAAGTTGACAGCATCACCTGCACGAATCTTGTCTCCGTTCAAACAATTTTCTCGTGCCAATTGCAATAGGAATGGAGTCTGCGCTGATTTTTTGGTGCGATCTTTATAGTTGCAATAAAAATCCTTGTTCTGGGAATACCAATCTTTACGCCACTGCCGATCAGCTAAGCGCCCGGCGGATTCAGACGGAAGATCTATGCCAGTCTTGACCCCAATTTGAAAACGCTTTGCCGCGTTAAAAAAGTAGTCATTTGCGTTTGATTTAGGTCTTAATCCGCCATCTCGCACCCATTCGTCGTAGGCAATTTGATACCAGATCGTGTCGCATGAAATAGCAATAGCTTTCTTAACTGAAATCGTTCCCTGCGCTCTACCTTCGAAGTTCTTGAAGGCGCGATTACCTACCTGTACCTCGGATGGGCATGCGTAATTTTTTGTGAGGTCATATCCCGCATCTGCCGCCGCTACGAGTGAGACTGCCTTAAATGTTGACGCTGGTGCGTACAACCCTTGTAGCACTCGATTCAAGGCTGGAACTCCCGTTTTCTCACTGAAGAGGTTATTCGCTTGTTCGACACTTAACCCTCGCTCGAAAGCATTGGGATCAAAAGTTGGGTGAGAAGCCAGGGCGAGAACTTGTCCATTGCGCACATCCATCACGATCGCTGCCCCACCATCAGCGGGAAAGCCGAGCCCGCGCGCACGTTTGACTGCTTCAGCAAGTGCTTTCTCAGATGCTGCCTGCAATCGCATATCTAAACTTGTTACCAAATGTGAACCAGCAATTGGTTGTGTGTTTTTACGAGTTGTAGTCACCGCTTCTTTGCGATCGACAATAAGCGTTTTGATTCCTGGAACTCCGCGCAAATATTGGTCATACATAATCTCGAGGCCGGCCTTACCGATTGATTCAGATCGGAAATAAGTTCTGCCATTTTGGCCCGATAGGTCATCTTCAGTAAGCGGACCAACGTAGCCAAGGACATGTCCACCATTAAGACCTAAATTGTCTGGATAACTGCGAATTGCAATAAGCGTGGCAGAAATTCCGGGATAGCGATCAGAGCGTTCCACAATGCGAAGAGCAAGCTGGGGATCTGCCTCTTTGGTAATTGGTATTGGCTGAAAACGAGAACCCGTCCAACATCCTGCTTTTTGACCTTTGGGGAGTTCGCCGCATAAGCGAGTGCGTTGCCATACATCTGCGTAATTGAGACCAAGCAAGGTAACTAGATCACGGATTACGGATTCACCTTTGTCCGGCAATTTATCTATTTTGGTGCGATCAACAGTAATCGCTAGCCCAACTTTGTTGAGCGCCAAAGGAACACCGGAAGAGTCAACAATAAATCCACGATTGGCAAGCGTTACTACATCTCTACTTTGAATACTCAGCGCGGCATCTCGGTAGATGGGACCTGCTGCGATTTGAAGATAAAAGAGCCTTCCAAATAGGGCCGCCATCAGACTTGCGAAAAATATCTGAATGACAAGGAGGCTAAGCCGTGAACGTTGATTCATATCCGAGAATTCAATCCAAAAACGTTTGCATGCAGATAAGAAATTACTTTCAGGACTAAAGGCGAGACGAGGGCAGTCCAAAATGCAGTTCCCGCCAATAGCCAGAAGACGCTTTGAAAACTGCCCGCTTCTTGTCCTAAAAGAATTCCAAGAAGAAGAAATGTCAGTTGCGCTGCAACGATGCCAATAGTTGTCAGCAGAACGATATTGATGGGGTTTGCACGGATGTTGTCATCCCCGTAGCCCAAAAATGCCAATGCATAACAAGCAATGATGAGAATCAGCGTCCAATGCCCCATTGGCCCGGGCGAAGTTTGTGACAAATCCATCGCTATACCAGCACCAAATCCCGTCAAGGCTCCAATCTCTGGGGTACTCAGTGCAGCCCAAATGAGCGACACAATCAGAAGTAGATTGAAACCGCCCAAGGGAAGACGAAGCTGAGTTACCAATGCTTCTTGCATAAGAAAGACTGTCAGAAAGATTGGTGCTGAGTAAAAGAAACTACGTAATGACATTGTCTTTATCGATTAACTTGTTGGAGTAGGTGTCGGCGTGACATAGACAGTCACAGTTGGGATTGGAGTGGGAATTGGTTTCGTAGGTACTAAAGCATCACGTGGATCAGCACCTTCTCCTGAAACAACAACAGCAACAACGCCTAAAGTTGAAAAGTTTGTATAGAACTTCACATCGGCGGTCTGAGAAACAGCACCTGGAGAATTTTCGACCCCCGTTACAACTCCAATTGGGACACCAGGCACGAAAGGTCTTCCCCCTTGGCTACCACGGGCTAGCAAGACATCACCCTTCTTAATTTGAGTGCGATTATCAAGTAGTTGTAACTCTCCGCGCCGAGTTCCTTCTCCGCTGAGAATTCCTATCTGCTGCGATCCGGCAATACGTGCCCCGATACGAAATGCTGGGTCAGAAGCTAACTGAACGAGTGCGCTATTTGGATAGACATATTTAACAACACCTACCAATCCATAGCCTGAGAGCACAGTCATATTGCTCCGTATTCCTGAATTTGAACCGGCATCTAAAGTGATTGTCTGGGCAAAGGAAGTCGACGAGCCTTGGGAAATTACCTTAGCGCCAACTACTTTATAACCAGCCGTTCCTGCGAGGTCTAAAACACCTTTCAATTGCTTCAGGAGAGCATCGGCGTTCTTACGATTCTGTAATGAAAGACGGAGCTTGTCGTTCTCTGCTTGCAGCTTTTCTATCTTGCTACGTGTGCGTCCTAGCTGAGTTACATCAGATACAAAATTGCGAAGCGGGGTAATCGCCCAAGATCCAGCTTTTTGCACGGGGGTGATTGCGGTTTGTGTCCCCGTTCGCAAGCCATCAATTACCTGCACTCCACGCAAATCAAGTGTGATGAGAAAGAGAGAGGTAACTATTAAAACAATAATGAGTAAGCGACCACGGTTGTCGCCGCCGTATCGCACTAGAAATTACCTACCGGCGTGGCTCAGAGATCAAAACCTTTTCAAGGGCTTCAAACTCTTCGATGCACTTACCAGAACCCTCAACAACTGCATCGAGTGGACGATCTGCAATATGAATTGGCATGCCGGTCTCTTTGCGGAGTCTCTCATCGAGACCTTTTAGCATGGCTCCACCACCAGTGAGAACTATTCCACGATCCATTAAATCTGAAGAAAGCTCTGGAGGACATTTATCGAGAGTTGCTTTGACTGCGTTAACAATCTGATTGACAGGTTCTTCGAGCGCCTTGCGAATCTCGGCTGCGGTAACCACGATTGTCTTTGGAAGACCTGTAGCTAAATCACGGCCACGAATTTCAGCATCGTTTTCGCCCTGAAGTGGATATGCAGAGCCGATAGCCATCTTGATTTCTTCTGCGGTTCTCTCGCCGAGAAGTAATGAGTACTCGCGCTTTGTCCAGTTAATGATTGACTGATCAAGCTCATCACCACCGATTCGAATGGAGAGCGCAGTAACGATTCCACCGAGCGAAATCACCGCTACTTCAGTAGTACCGCCACCAATATCAACAACCATATTTCCGGTTGGTTCATGAATTGGAAGACCTGCACCAATAGCAGCTGCCATTGGTTCTTCGATGATGTAAACCTTTCGTGCGCCGGCTGCGTAGCCAGCATCCTTAACCGCTCTCTGCTCAACTCCGGTTATTCCAGAAGGGACACAGACAACAATGCGCGGCTTAGCCAGATAGCTGCGGCGATGAACTTTTTGAATAAAGTAACGGAGCATTCTCTCTGTTGTATCAAAGTCAGCGATCACGCCATCCTTGAGTGGGCGAATTGCAACGATATTGCCTGGTGTGCGACCAATCATCTTCTTAGCTTCAAGTCCAACTGCAAGAATGCCGCCAGTATCTTGGTTGACTGCAACTACTGATGGTTCATTGAGAACAATGCCGCGCCCACGTACATAGACGAGAGTATTAGCAGTACCTAAGTCCACGGCCATATCTCGACCGATGAAGGACAATCTGTTAGACATTTATTTCCCTTCGAAGAAGATTGCTATTTCACGAGCTGCTGATTCTGGTGAATCAGAGCCGTGCACAATATTTTGTACAACTTTGGTTCCTTGATCACGGGCTAAGTCGCCGCGAATCGTGCCTGGCGCTGCCACAGTTGGATCTGTAACACCAGCAAGCGAACGGAATCCCTCGATGACGCGATTACCTTCGGCAACAAGAGCAACGATGGGACCTGACATCATAAATTCGACAAGCGGTTCAAAGAATGGCTTACCCTGATGCTCGGCGTAATGCTTTTCAAGGAGCGCACGATCTGCTTGCAACATACGTAGCGCGGAGATTGTGTATCCCTTCGCCTCGATACGCGCGATGACTTCGCCGACCAATCCACGGGCAACGCCATCTGGCTTCACAAGGACGAGGGTTTTTTCAGTGCTCACTGGTGCAGTCTATTCGGGCTTTTGGCTCTGCGAAGCCAAGAGCGCTGCGCGGGCGGCCTCACCCTTACGGCCTACCACGATGGCTGCAATCCATAACCCCCCGAAAATTAGGCCGACGATGGCCATTGAGGGAACTACGACGGCATACCCAATCATCAGAAGTTGCAAGAAAGATCCCAATATCCAACCAATGCGCTTCTTAAGTAGCCCCGGGGTCAGCAGCATCAAAAGAACAATCACGGCTCCCGCAATAATTGTTGAGGGTTCGTGGTTATCTTTCGCCAGCAGCATGGCAAAGCCCATAATGAAAACTTCCATGATGAGGACAGCAGAAGCCAACATGCGCATTAGCTGAACTCCTTTGCAAACTTATTTCTGACGATAGTGCGGGATTCTCCCACTGAAACCACCGAACCGGTAATCAAAATTCCAATCGTGTCCTCGCTCAACGGGCGCACAGAATCCTTTACCGCTTTATCTATCGCATCAGCGAGCGTGGGCGCTGAAAAGGTTCGATGTGAACCGAAGATTTCTGCAGCTAAGAGCTCTAGCTCTGAGATTTGCATGGCTCGCGGAGATGAGTTTGCTGTCACAATTATTGAGTCCATCACTTGTTCTAGTTCGAGCAAAATTCCGCGAACATCCTTATCGCCCATTGGCGCAAAGATGCCTATGACCTCATCAAAGGTAAATTCAGTTTCGATTGTTTCAGCAAGCGCTGCAGCTCCATGCGGATTATGCGCCGCATCGATAATGATTGTGGGGTCACGATGAAGCACTTCGCATCGACCTGGTGACTTGACGTTAGCGAAGCCAGCGCGCACTGCCTCAATATCTAAATCTTGTTCACCAAAAAATGCTTCAACTGCAACTAAGGCTGCTGCTGCATTTGAAGCTTGATGCTTTCCGTGTAGTGGAATGAAAATATCGGAATAGATTTGCTTAATACCTTGAATCGTTACCAGTTGTCCTCCAACCGCAATTGCGCGAGAGAGCACTGAGTACTCAACACCTTCGCGTGCTACGTCAGCGCCCATAGCAGCTGCCTGCTTAAGTAATTGGACCGCGCTCTCGGGTTCTTGCTGGGCCATTACGACAAAACCATTCTCTTTGATGATGCCCGCTTTAGTCTGCGCAATTTCAGTCAAAGTCTCTCCGAGATATTCTGTATGGTCTAAGCCGATTGGCATGATGACAGAAACATCAGCATCGACCACATTGGTGGCATCCCATTGGCCTCCCATGCCAACTTCAATCACTCCAACATCAATGGGGTGCTCAGCAAATGCAACAAAGGCCAAGGCGGTAATTGCTTCGAAGAATGAAATTGGATGATCAAATTTTTCATCCATCAGATCCAAATAGGCGGCGATATCGTTAAAAGAAAATATTGCTTCACTCGCTGCAATTGGTTGGCCATTAATGGCAATGCGCTCAAGGAAGCTCTCAAGATGAGGACTTGTAAAACGACCAGTGCGAAGTCCCATTTCAAAGAGTAGGGAGTCGACCATTCGGGAGGTAGAAGTTTTTCCGTTGGTACCCCCGATGTGAATAGTCGGATAAGTCAGTTGCGGCGATCCCAAAATATCGACAAGCGCAGCGATTCTCTCGAGAGTTGGCTCAATACGATTTTCGGGCCAGCGCTTAAGTAGTGCAGCTTCGATGGCATCGATGCGTGCTTGATCATCCGGTGATATGTGCGCCATTTATTTCAGAGCCGCAAGTTGCGCCGTGATGCGCTCAATATCGGCAGTTGTTACAGCTAGTCGTTCTTTGATTTCAGCAACAACCGCAGCTGGAGCTTTTGCCATAAAGCCCTCGTTGGTGAGTTTTACTTCAGCAGTCTTCAAATCTTTATGCGCTGCTGCTAGATCTTTCTCTAGACGAGCCCGCTCAGCAACTACATCAACTGCGCCTGATAAATCTAATTCAACTTTCATAGAACCGATTTCGACGGAAGCGCTCGGAGTGAAATCGGTGAGTTCGAGTTTGAGAAGGAAAGCCATTGCAGAGGAATAGGCAGTCACATCCGCTGGGGCGATGATTCGTCCAGGAATTTTTTGACTTGGCTTCACCCCTTGATCGCTGCGGAATCTACGCACCTCGGTGATAATTTTCTGAAGTTCTGCGATAAGTGACTCTGATTTTTTATCAATATGAGTTGCATCTGCCTCTGGCCAACTTGCTATCACGAGAGTCTCGTTGGCAGTTAGTGAAGTCCATAGAGTCTCGGTAATAAATGGCATCACCGGATGTAATAAACGGAACAGTGTGTCTAAAACATGGCCAAGGACTCGCTGCGAAGCGGCGGCGTTACCTGAAGCAAAAGCTTCCTTTGATAGTTCGAGATACCAATCGCATAGGTCATCCCATGCAAAGTGATAGATGGTTTCACATGCACGCGCAAACTCATAACTTTCGAGAAGTTGGGTGTACTCGGAAGTTGTCTGGCTCAGACGAGAAAGAATCCAAGCATCAATCGCAGTGAGTGATTCATGTGCCGGCAGTGGGCCATCAACTGTTGCACCATTCATCATTGCAAAGCGGGTTGCATTCCAGAGCTTGGTTGCAAAATTTCGAGAACCAGCAATCCAATCTTCAGCAAGTGCCTGATCTTTACCAGGATTAGAGCCACGTGCCAAAGTAAATCGAAGCGCATCTGCTCCGTATTTATCGATAAATTCCAATGGATCTACAACGTTGCCACGAGATTTGGACATCTTCTTGCCAAATTGATCACGCACTAATCCATGCAAGACAATGGTGTGGAATGGTGGCACTCCATCCATGGCAAATAGGCCAAAGAGCATCATGCGCGCCACCCAAAAGAACAAGATGTCGTAACCCGTTACTAGAACGCTGGTTGGATAAAACTTCTTGACATCTGCAGTCTCGTTGGGCCAACCCAAAGTTGAAAAAGGCCAGAGAGCAGATGAGAACCATGTATCAAGAACATCAGGATCTTGTGTGAATCCAGCTGGAGCGCTCTCACCCGGGCCCACAACAATTACTTCATTATTTGGTCCGTACCAAACTGGAATGCGATGTCCCCACCAGAGTTGGCGTGAGATACACCAATCGTGCATGTTGTCGACCCATTCAAAATAACGTGGAGCAAGCTCTTCGGGTTCAATCTTGACTCGTCCATCACGCACCGCATCTCCAGCGGCTTTTGCTAGAGGAGCAACTTTTACGAACCATTGCTTTGAAAGTCGTGGCTCTACCGTGGTGTCGCAACGTGAGCAGTGGCCAACAGCGTGAACGTATGGTCGCTTCTCAGCAACAATTCTTCCTAGCTCCTTCAACTTTGCGACGACCGCGACTCGCGCCTCAAAACGATCCATGCCATCAAATTCTGTGCCGGTTCCATCCATCACGCCGTGTTCATTCATAATGACAACAAACGGAACGTTATGGCGCATCGCCATCTCAAAGTCATTCGGGTCGTGGGCTGCAGTAACTTTGACAGCACCTGTTCCAAAATCAGGATCCACTAACTCATCTGCAATGATCGGAATCATCCGGTTAACTAATGGCAAAAGAACCTCGGTGCCAATCATGTGCTTATATCGCGGATCATCAGGATGAACCGCAACTGCCCCATCACCCATCATGGTTTCAGCGCGGGTGGTAGCCACGACAATACTTTGTTCGCCATCACCATAACGCACTTGCACAAATTCACCTTCATCATCTTGATGTTCTACTTCAATATCCGAAAGGGCGGTTAGGCAGCGGGGACACCAGTTAATAATGCGCTCTGCTCGATAGATTAATCCTTGATCAAATAATTTCTTAAATATAGTCAAAACGGCTGCAGATAGATTCTCATCCATCGTGAATGCTTCGCGAGACCAATCAACTGAATCACCGAGACGTTTCATCTGTCCCAGGATTTGTCCACCTGATTCAGCTTTCCATTCCCAGACTTTCTTTACAAAATCCTCACGCCCTAAATCATGTCGCGATAATCCCTGAGCGGCTAACTGCTTCTCAACAACGTTTTGCGTTGCGATGCCTGCGTGATCCATTCCCGGAAGCCAGAGCGCTTCATAACCTTGCATTCGCTTAAGGCGAGTGAGGCAATCTTGTAGAGTCTGATCAAGAGCATGTCCTATGTGAAGGTTTCCGGTCACGTTTGGTGGCGGAATAACTATTGTGAATGGTTCTTTGGAAGATTGTGCATTGGCCGTGAAATATCCGGCGTCTAACCACTTCTTGTAGAGCGGAGCTTCGATATCGCCAGGGACAAATGACGATGCGAGTTCACGCGGAGTGGCAGACATACAGCAGATTCTAGATTACTTTTTAAGCGCTTTTCTCCTCGGAGGACTTCTCTCGGCGAGAAGAACGCTTAGGAATGTCACCGGTTCGATTAATCAAAGTTGGCGCAGCACCATCTTCAATGCATGCTTTTTCAATTATTACCTTTGCAATATCTGTCCGGCTTGGCACGTCATACATAACACTGAGCAGCACTGATTCCATGATCGCCCGAAGCCCACGAGCGCCAGTTCCACGCTTGAGCGCTAGATCTGCAATCGCATCGAGTGATTCAGGGCTAAATTCAAGTTCGACATCATCAAGATCAAATAGCTTCTGATACTGCTTGACCAATGCATTTTTTGGTTCAGTCAAAATTTGCATGAGAGCGGGCTTATCCAGTTGTTCTACGCTGGTAAGCACTGGCAGGCGGCCGATAAATTCTGGAATCATGCCAAATTTAAGTAGATCTTCCGGCATCACATCAGCAAAGATATCTTTACGATTCTTATCCTCAGCAGTCTGAAGTTCAGCACCAAAACCGACACCTGAAGTTCCACTGCGCGCCTCAATAATCTTTTCAAGACCTGCAAAAGCGCCTCCGACGATGAAGAGCACATTTGTAGTGTCAATCTGAATAAATTCCTGATGAGGATGCTTACGTCCGCCTTGTGGAGGGACTGAAGCAACGGTACCTTCGATAATTTTCAAGAGCGCTTGCTGAACACCTTCACCTGAAACATCGCGCGTGATTGATGGGTTCTCTGCTTTGCGTGCCACCTTGTCGATTTCATCGATGTAGATAATGCCCGTTTCGGCTTTCTTAACATCGTAATCTGCTGCCTGTAAAAGTTTGAGGAGAATATTTTCTACATCTTCGCCAACATAACCTGCCTCAGTTAGCGCGGTTGCATCTGCGATTGCAAAGGGGACGTTGAGCATGCGTGCCAAAGTTTGTGCCATAAGAGTCTTGCCGCAACCTGTTGGCCCCAGCATCAGAATGTTTGATTTCGCTAGTTCGATTCCATCATCGCCTCGTGAATCACCAGACTGCACCCGCTTGTAATGGTTATAGACAGCAACCGATAGCGATTTCTTGGCGCGATTTTGTCCAATCACATATTGATCAAGGAATTCAAAGATTGCTTGTGGTTTTGGAAGTTCACTTAAACCGAGCGATGCGGCTTCAGAGAGCTCCTCAACGATAATCTCGTTACACAGTTCGATGCATTCATCACAAATATAAACGCCAGGACCTGCGATAAGTTTCTTTACTTGCTTCTGGGTCTTGCCGCAGAAAGAACATTTCAAGAGATCGTTTGCTTCACCGATACGTGTAGACATGGGAAAAGGGTAGTTTTTTTGACTGAATAATGTGCTTTAAAAGAACGCTATTCCTGTTCGCCCAGAGAAGAATTGTTCAATTTTGGCGTATAGGGCGGCAGACCCGATTTCATCTCTTTGACTCCTGGCACAAAAAGTACAGCGGCACAGACAGCTAAGTGGAAAATTGAGATGCCGATGAGCAGAGGTTGTTCACCTAACCAAGCCGACATAGGTCCCGCTAACGCCATTCCTAGTGGAAGCAGACCTACCGTCCCCATGTAATCGATACTAAAGACGCGTGCTTGATACTCGGCTGGAACTTCTCGTTGCACAGTAGTAAACCAAAATGCTTCCCATGGACCGACTGAAAAACCAGCAAGAAAATATGCAAGGTAAATCAGTTCTCGAGAATTTGGAAACGCAAGAGCCAGTGGAGCCAAAATGAATAGCCCCCAGGCAACTACCGCCACAGTGCCAGGCTTTTTAGTTTTCAACTTGATACTGATAATCGCTGAAATCATTCCACCGGCGCTAAAGAGCGCCGCGGCCGTGGCATAAACTGCTGCTGTCCCAAAATCTCGTTTCGTAATTACCGGTAGGAGAACATTTTCCACAGCCACAACTGTGAGCAATTGGAATGTTGCCATCACAATCATTGCTGCGATCCACTTGTAATACCAAACGACACGAAGTCCCTCTTTAACCTCATGGAGAAACTTCTCAGGTTCACGCAGATCTGATTTATCTCGCTTCTCTGAAACTAAAAAGAGCATGGCGGCGCCGAGCAAGAAGAAACAAGAAGTCGCAATATAGGTTGCATGTGTTCCAAAAGAGACGATGAGAACCCCAGCGATTCCGGGTCCAGCAATAGTTGCTCCCTTTGTAGCAATTCCTCTCAGTACATTTCCAGCTGGTAGGAGATGATCAGGCAAGATGCTTGGCATGATTGCACCAACGGCTGGACCACCAAAGGCATCGCTGACGCCCATCAAAAAAATAATGGCTCCCAGAATCCAAAAGGAAATTGACTCGGGTTGAACAAAAATAACAACGCTGCCGATTACGGCGCGGAATCCATCGGCTGCAATTAAAACAGTTCTGCGCGGAAGTCGATCAGCCCAGACTCCACCTATCGGAGCAAAGAGCACACCCGCGACGATACGAACGCCGAGAATTAAACCTAATACGGTTGCACTTCCACCTGCATCGAGTACTGATATTGCTAGAGCGATGGGAAAAGCGGTCATCGCAACAATAGTGAGCACCGTTGATATCCAGAGATAGCGGTATGACTTGTTGGCAAAGAGAGAGCCCGGTTCGAAATATTTCTTCAACATTTCTAACCGGGCTCGCTCTCTTAAATCGTTATGCGGAAGGCTTGGCCTTTCGTGAAGCCATAACCTTATCGATTAATCCGTACTCAACTGCTTCTGCAGCGGTAAGAATTTTATCGCGTTCAATATCTGCGGCGATTTGCTCGACTGTACGGTTGGAATGTTTTGCCAACATTGTTTCGAGCAAGCCACGCATACGCATGATTTCACGAGCTTGAATTTCGATATCGGATGCTTGACCGCCACCTTCGGATGAAGGTTGGTGGATCAAGATACGAGAGTGTTCGAGTCCGTAGCGCTTGCCTTTAGTTCCACCGGCAAGAATGATGGCAGCCGCAGAAGCAGCCTGTCCTAGACAGATTGTTGTGATGTCCGGACGGACGAATTGCATCGTGTCATAAATTGCGGTGAGCGCTGTAAATGAACCACCTGGTGAATTGATATAGATCGAAATATCGCGATCTGGATCCATTGATTCAAGAGTAAGTAGCTGAGCCATCACGTCGTTAGCGACGGTGTCGTCAATAGCCTGACCCAAGAAGATAATGCGCTCTTCAAATAGCTTTGTGTATGGATCTAGACGCTTGTAACCGTAAGCGGTTTTTTCCTCAATTGTTGGAAGAACATAGCGGTTTGTAATTTCTTGAATGTGCTTCATTACTTCTTACCTCCCGCAATTTGGCCATCGTTTGTGGCAATGTGATCGATAAATCCATAAGCGAGCGCATCCTTGGCGTTAAACCAATTGTCGCGGTCAGAGTCAGCGATGATCTTCTCAAGTGGCTGGCCAGTGTGCTTTGCGTTGAGTTCAGACATTGTCTGCTTTGTAATTGCCATCTGCTCTGCCTGAATACGAATGTCGGTAGCTGTTCCACCGATTCCACCGAGAGGCTGATGCATAAGAATGCGAGCATGTGGAGTTGCATAGCGCTTTCCAGGTTGTCCTGCTGTGAGCAAGAACTGTCCCATGGAAGCAGCCATACCCATGGCCACGGTTGCTACATCGTTCTTGATGTAATGCATCGTGTCATAGATCGCCATACCTGCCGTGATTGATCCACCTGGTGAATTGATGTAGAGGTAGATGTCTTTCTCTGGATCTTCTGCGGCGAGCAGAAGCATCTGCGCACAAATTGAATTTGCCATTTCGT
>VFQS010002152.1_pt1 | contig 16724 bp, 13 predicted proteins | sample 3512361 | NCBI WGS metagenome assembly VFQS01 (sample SAMN10412375, study PRJNA504923) | tailings metagenome | isolation source: Relicate 1 Philex TSF3 active mining | place: Philippines
TGGAATTTTTTATAAAACAAAATAGTAATTTGCCCATTTTAAAAATGGATGTTGTGAGAGATGGTAGAACTGACTCTTGGAAAGATTTTTATTCTGTTTTAGACAATGCAACAATTAGATTTTCTATGAAAAGTGAAAATGACGGTATTCAAAAAATATTTATGAGACCGGCATATATTACAGAAAAAGAAAGAAGAAACCCTGACTCACCAAGAGAATATTATATTTACTACAAGTGGAGAGGAAAAGACACTGCAAAAAAAGGTAGATTTATAGGAGAATTTTTAATTGAACTATCAAACGGAGAACTAATAGGACCAATTAGAGAAAATCTTTATATCAATATTATTTGACAAGAGTAGGTTTTACTCTTATATTTAGAACAAAGGTAAATGTTACCCATGTGTAACAGCTAATACACCAAACTCAAAAATATAATATTATGGTTCCACAAGAAGAAATCGAACGTTTCCTACACGGAGAAGACGACGAAAAATATATCGTAGCACTCGAATACGATTACAAATCAGATAAAATTTTCAAAGTAATCCAAGACCCGATTAAAGGTAAACTTTTAAGAATGGATACATTTATTCCATTTGCATGGGTTGGTGACTTACGTAGTAAGAATTTCTATAAAGGTAATAAAGACCTTCAAAAAAAGGCAATGTCCGAAAATGGTATTATTATAGAAAAGTTAGAAGACCATGGAGATGAAAGATTAAAAACAGGTTTAACATTTTTAGTAAAGACGACAAAATCATATTCTAATCTTGTAAACTTTTTTAAAGGAGGTGGTCTTGATCCGTGGGGTAGAGACAACTCAGATTTTATTTCAATACTTTCTCCTGTTGAACAATACTTAATTCAAAAAAGTAAAAGACTATTCAAGGGGTTTGACGAATATGATGAAATCCACAGGTTTGTATTCGATATTGAGACCACAGGTCTTGACCCAAATAAGAGTTCAATATTCTTAATTGGAATGAAAGACAATCGTGGTTTTATTAAATTATTATCTGCTCAAAACGAAGAGGAAGAAAAGAAAATGATTGTTGAGTTTTTTGAAACAATAGATAATTTAAAACCATCTCTTGTTGGTGGTTACAACTCAGCATTCTTTGACTTTCCATTTATTTTAAAACGCGCTGAAATTTTAAAATTAAATATCAAAAAAATCGCAAAGACTTTAAATCCTGATTATTCATTAAAACAAAAAGAAGGAATACTAAAGTTGGCAAATGAAATGGAACCATACACACAAACTCAAATGTGGGGATACAACATTATTGATATTGCACATGCGGTTCGTAGGGCACAAGCGATTAACTCAGACATTAAGAGTTGGTCTTTGAAATATATTACAAAGTTTATTGAAGCAGAAAAAGAAAATCGTGTTTATGTTGAAGGAGATAAGATTGGAAAAATTTACTTTGACAATCACGAATATTGGATGAATAAAGAAAACGGAAATTATAAAAAAGTTGGTTTTGATTCTAAAATAGATGAAATATGTTCAAGAAGAACTGATGTATATTTTAAAACAAATGGTTCAAAAATAATTGAAGATTATCTTGATGATGACCTTTATGAAACAATGATTGTTGATGAACAGTTCAATCAGGCGAACTTTTTACTTTCTAAATTAGTACCAACAACATACGAAAGACTTTCAACTATGGGTACGGCAACATTATGGAAAATGATTATGTGCGCATGGTCATACAAACATAAATTAGCAATACCTAGAAAATTACCTAAAAGAAAATTTACAGGAGGACTTTCAAGGTTACTTCAAGTTGGATATTCAAAGAATGTATTAAAACTTGACTACTCATCACTATACCCTTCTATTCAGTTGGTTCATGATGTGTTTCCAAAATGTGACGTAACAGGTGCCATGAAAAGCATGTTAAAGTACTTTCGTGATACTCGTATAAAATATAAAAATTTAGCAGGTGAATTTAAAAAAACGGATCCGAAACTTTCTGTCTCATACGACAGGAAACAATTACCAATCAAAATCTTTATCAATGCCTTCTTTGGATCATTATCAGCACCCCACGTCTTCCCTTGGGGTGATATGGACATGGGAGAACAGATTACGTGTACCGGTAGGCAATATCTACGACAGATGATTATGTACTTTATGAGTAAAGGTTATGTTCCACTTGTGATGGATACGGATGGTGTTAACTTTGAAACACCTGATGATGTAGATACTCACCACTATGTTGGTAAGGGACTTAATGGTTTAGTTGAAAAGGGTAAAGAATATTGGGGTTCAGAGGCCGATGTTGCCGAATACAATGATTTATTTTTAAGAAACGAAATGGGTCTTGATATTGACGGTGTTTGGCCATCAACAATAAATGTGGCAAGAAAAAATTACGCACTTCTCACAGATAAAGGTAAAGTAAAACTTACAGGAAATACTATTAAATCTAAAAAACTTCAAACTTATGTTGCAGAATTTTTGGACAAAGGTTTAAGAATGTTACTTGATGGTAAAGGTGCTGAGTTTTTGGACTTTTACTATGAGTACGTTGAGAAACTATTCAACAGACAAATACCTTTATCTAAAATTGCAAACAAAGCTCGTGTTAAACAATCAATAGAAGATTATAAAGTTCACGTTACTAAAAAAACAAAGTCAGGTAATTCGATGTCTCGTCAGGCACACATGGAATTATTGATACGTGCAGGTATTAATCCTGGTTTAGGAGACACTGTTTATTATGTTAATAACGGCGAAAAGAAATCACATGGAGACGTTCAAAAGAAAGCAAAAAAAATTAAAGCAACAAAAGAGGAGGTTGCTCTTTTTGAGACAAATAATGGTACTCCATTTCCTATAGAGTATGAAGATGACATTGTGTTAAATTGTTATTTAATTAACGAACAAGATATTGAAAAAAATCCTGACCTACTTGGTGAATATAATATTGCAAGATATATGGCTGCGTTTAACAAAAGAATTGAACCATTACTTGTTGTTTTTAAACCTGAAATTAGAGATGAGATATTAATTGAGGATCCAAAAGACCGACCAATATTTACCAAGGCTCAAACTGAATTAGATAGGGGAACACCTAAAAAAGAAAAAGATCAAGACAATTTAGACGAGGTTTTAACATTATCTGATATGGAATTAGAATTTTGGCAATCAACGGGAATTGATCCGTATTATATGTATTTAGAAAATACTTTAGAATTGGTTGACCATGAATACGTTGAAAAAAATAACAGTTTAATGAAGACTAGGATTAAAAAAGTTAAAGTAGATGATGAAGAAATTTACGAATTTGATGAGGATGGTGATTTGATGTCTTTAGCTTTCGACTAAGAATTTTTCAATCCGTCAGACGATAAAATATACCAACTGTTACCAACGTATTTGAATTCAACACAAGAACCTTTAGAAAGTTCAACTACATTGTATTCTTCATCAATCAACAAATCTGATTTTACTAAAACATTTGTGAACGACTTTATAACAACATGATCAGTGTTTTTGTGATTCAATTTTAATTCGCAATACTCAACCCCCTTTACTATTATTAAATACTCACCATTTGTTTCATAAAATTCATTAGACACTATCGAAGATTCTGATGTTTCTATGGTGAAACCATTTATTATTCTCTTGGAGGGTAGACTTTTAAAAACTGCCATAAAAAATTATATAACGTTATATGGGCTAGTAAATGGCCTGTACTTTAATGATTTATTCATATTTTCGGCCATTGCTCCTTTTATTTCCCATTGTTTTTCAGGCCTTAATCTTTCGAGTCTTGTTTTTAATTCTTCCCATAACATTGCCTTTTCGTCTTTTGCCTCACTTTGTAAGGTCGTATACTCTAACGTAAGATCACTATCAGGTGTCTTTAAGTTACCACTATACTTTCCTCTAACTCTTGCTAAAGTTTCTTTACAATATGCAGTGAACCACCTTCTTACCCATGTTTGTGCCGGTGAATTTAACTCGTCCCATCTCGTTTCGTCTATTGGTATGTCAGATGGAAGTCTTACTATGTCTGGATTTTTAGCCAGACAGTCATCTCTGTCGTTAGTATTGTAATACCAATACCAAACTTTATAATCATTTCTATTAATATTACCAAAATCAAATTTACCACCAGGTACATTATATAGATGTAGTGCCTTTTTACCTTCAGGAAGTGCTGTTATTCTATATGTTAGATCACCAGTTATTATTCTTCTTTTTATATTGATATCCGACATTCTCAAAAGTATATCAAATGCTGGTGTAATAAAATAATTTCCTGTCGTACCCATTTGTGAAAAACCAGCGCCACCACCAAGACCAATCCCACCAAAACCACCAAAACCACCCATGAATGGATCAAAGTAAGCGGCATCTAATTCGGATCTTGAAAACCACAAAAGTTCATTAATTTCTCTACCTGCGGGAATTTCATATATCTGTTGACCTGGAACCAAATCAATATAATCTTTTTCTAATACGTAATCCCCTCCAGCCTGTAATCCTACTATTTTAGAATATGCATATGTGTATTGAGTTTCCCAATCTAAACTACGTGTTGTGAATGCTTTTGTAAGTGACTGTTCATCAATATTTAAACCATACAAGGAAGACCACTGAGATTCTATTAACCAGTCGTTAACGTGTTGTGAATAATCTTGAATTGAGAGTTCTAACAAAGAATCCATCATTTCATCTTCAAGTTCTACACCACGTAATGGTGCTCCCAATAGATTTCTTATTCTTTTGTAGAGTTTAGTTCTCTGTGGTTCTGTTATAATTGATGTGGCCATAAGATACTTTTTATATAAATATCTTAATCATTCGGATTTTTTCTATTCAGTTGTGTGGTATATTGATCGTTTACAAAACCCCAGTTCACAACTTTCCAAAAGTTTTTAACGTACTCATCCCTTTTATTTTTATATTTCAAATAGTATGCGTGTTCCCAAACATCTAATCCTAATAATGGGTAACCTTTTTCTTTTTCTGTATTCATTAGTGGATTATCTTGGTTTGCGGTTGTTACAATCTTCAACCTATTTTTTTCTGTAAGTATTAACCAAACCCATCCAGAACCAAATCTATTTTTTGCCTCTTCTTCAAATTTTTCTTTGAACTTATCATATGACCCAAAAGTTTTTTCTATTTTTTCTTTGATTGGTCCATCAAACATTTGTTTTTTTGGAGATAACATTTTCCAAAAAAGTGCATGATTGAAAGCTCCACCACCGTTATTTTTTACTTTTGTATTGAATTTTGAGATACTTCTTATTATTTCCTCTAAATCAAGGTCTTTACCTTTTATTTTTTCCAATTCGGTATTCAATTTGTCAACATAACCCTTATAGTGTTTCTGATAGTGAGTTTTCATAGTTTCACTATCTATGAAACGATCTAATTCGTCATAATCATATTGTAATTTTTCTACAGATATTTTTTTTATCTCTGAAATAATTTTTTTATTATTTTCTGAAGATAAACCTAATTTGTGTTCAATTAAATTAATTTTATCATTTAAAATTCTAAGACTCATAAAAATAAATATCACCTCTTAGAAGAAATTAAATTTAACATTTCTTCAATTGCCGATGCGTCGTCCATAATATCATCACCCATTACTGTTGATATTATTTTTTTCTTTCTATTAAGAATGTCGTAAATAACACCCTCTATTGTGTTTTCAAATAATGGATAATAGACGGATGTTGAATTTTTCTGACCAATTCTATGTGATCTATCTTCTGCTTGTGCGTGTTCGGCAGGAACAAATGATAGATCATTCATAATAACAGCTTCGGCAGCGGTTAAAGTTATACCAACACCAGCAGCCTTCAAGTTTCCAACAAAAACTTTTATTTTATCATTTGTTTGAAAATCATCAACAGCTTTTTGACGATGAGGTTTAGAACAAGACCCATCTAAATAAACTGCTTGTTTTCCAAAATGTTCATAAATAGTTTTTAGCGTATCGGTAAAGTTTGTAAATATGATTACTTTTTTTCCTTGTTCAATAATGTTTTCAGCTAATTCGATTGTATTTTTAACTTTTTCTTCCGCAATTACCTTTCTAACCTTCATTAATTTACCAAACTGAATAGTAAGTGATGAAGATTCTTCTGAGTTATTATCATACCAATTAAAATACTCACCCATTAATTCTTCGTAGTCTTTTGATTTTAATCTCAAATAAACAGGAGTTATTATTTTATCAGGTAAATCTAATACATCTTCTTTTAATCTTCTAAGTATATGTGTTTGAGTTCTTTCTCTTAACTCATCTAAATTTGATGCACCTGTAACGTTCCATACTTTTCTTTTTCCAACACTAAATTGAAACCCATTACAATATCTTTTCGCGTACGCCATCCAATTTGCAGCCACAGGACTTTCAACTAAACTTAAAAGATTATAATAATTCATCGGTCTAGAAGTCATTGGTGTTCCCGTTAGTAACCAAACTCTTTCAACTTTACCACATAAATCATTTACTATTTTTGTCCTTTGTGCTTGTGGATTAGAAATCATATGTGCTTCGTCCATGATAACTAAATCAAATTTAGAATTTAAAATTATAGATTCATCTTTCTTTTTTGGATCGTGAAAGTTTTTTAAAATGTCGTAGTTAATAATAACAAAATCGGATTCACTTGAAAATTTTTTACCTTCTGCAATATAAACAGTTCTATCTGAATAATTTTCAATTTCACGTTGCCAATTTATTTTGAGTGATGCGGGGCAAACAATTAATATTTTTTTTGCTCCCGTCTCAAGCGCTGAAATTATTGTTGATGTTGTTTTTCCAAGACCCATATCGTCAGCCAATATAAACTTTTTATTTCTAACAAGTTTTTCAATTGCTTCTTTTTGGTGACCCATCGGAGCCCTGTGATCGTATTTAGAATATTCTATAACAACATTTTTAACTTCATTGTCTTTAATAAGTGCACTTTTTGGAACCCAAAAGTCATGTAAAGTTTCACCACTAAATATTTTTCCCCAAATATGATAAGATTTATCTTTTTCTACAAGTAACTTTTCAACATATATTTCTGATGGTTCTTTTGTAAACATTTTATCTTCCATCATCTTTTTACCAAAATAAGAATCTAACTTGACCCATTTTTTGGCAACCTTTGGTGTGCGTCCGTGAAAGTTAATAATATACTCCGCTTGTGATCTTGTGGGGGTGAATGTTTTACTATTTTGCTTTTTGTGTTTTAACGATAAGATATAGTTATTTGACCCAACATAGTCATCTAATAGTTGAGAGGCTCTTGTTTCGGGAGTTTTTGAAATTAATTCTTCCATTATATTATAAATAAAAATAGTAAATAATATAAAAAAATCAATCAAAGTATTTATTATTATGACACAGAATAGAGTTCCTATTACAAGATTAAATAAGTTTTTTTCTGAGGAAGATTTCAATCTAGAAATGGACATGGGTATGGAATGGCAATTAGGTGATATGAATTTCACGGTTGTTTTATACAGAGTCGATAGACAAAGAACCAATAATGATGATGTATATGGGGAAGCATTAACAAACGGAATCCAATTTTTAGCACCCATAGAAGTAAATGGTTTGGTCAAAATAGATGCTCCAACAAATTCTGATTATGGTTCTTCAAAACTTTCACAAATAGAACCTGGTAACATGACTTTTAGTGTTTATCAATCTCACTTAGACCAATTGGCGGTTGAAATTTCGTTAGGCGATTATTTGGCTTATTACGAAACCGAAGATAAGGTAAGGTATTATAGTGTTGTAAATGACGGTAGAGTAAATTCTGACATGAAACATACATATGGAGGATATAAAAAATATTATAGAACAATAATTGCAGCACCAACAACACAAGAAATTTTCAACGGAATATAATATGGCATTACCAAAAAAAATAAAAAAATACTTACCATTAGTACCAACCAAAGTTGGTATCCAAAGGAGAGAAGAGTTATTCGAACAGATAACCGATGACGGTACTTTTTTACCAAAAGGGGTTTTACACGCCGATTTAGATAGAGGGACGTTAGATTTCGTTAAAGAAAAATTAAAACTTGTTGTTGACGGAAAATTAATACCAACAGTTGATAAGATAATTACAAATCAAAGCTGGTCTCAATTTACAGAAACTTGGAAATTTCAGGATTTAGATAAAAATGTATCTTTACCTTTTATTATAACAGTAAGAGAACCAAACGTTAAGTACGGTAAAATTTGGGGAGGTCAAGCAAATATACCTGATAGATTAAGATTTTTTTATTATTCAGTACCAACTTGGGATGGGGATAGAAAGGGTGTTGACGTTTACAAAATTCCACAACCAGTTCCTGTTGATATTACATATTCTGTAAAAATATTCTGTTCTAGAATGAGAGAAGTCAATGAATTCAACAAAATTATGATGCAAACTTTCACATCCAAACAGTCTTATGTTAATATTAAAGGTCACTTTATGCCATTGAAAATGGAAGACCCATCCGATGAGTCAGTTAAAGATATTGAAAAAAGGAAATATTATATACAAACTTACAAAATCACTCTCATGGGTTTTTTATTAGATGAAGAAGAGTTTCAAGTTTCTCCAGGAATAACAAGACAAGTATCATTATTTGAAATAGATACTTTGAACAAGAGTAGAAGAGTTAATTTAGAACCACCTAGACCTAATAGTTTTGACTTAAATATTGATTTTATTTCTGCAAATACAGAAATAAATGAAGTATTCAGATATAAAGTAGATTTGGAGATTGGTTCTACCGAAAATATATCAAGTTATTCAGTGTTCATAAATAATAATTATGTAGGCGATGATGTTGATATTATTCAAATTAATACCGATGATGCATTAAAAATAGTAGTTACAAAAATTAACGCGTCTGAAAGTTCCATAATAAAAACTAATGCGGTTTTGGTTAATTAATTATTCACCATAAATATCTTTTTCCTTCTGGCAGTTTTTAATTATTAGGTTCTCAAGAAACTTATATACTTTAAGACCCTTTTCTTCACAATACTGTTTCAACAATTTATGACTTTCCTCTGAAATTTTTATGTTCTTAATTTTTTTCATAATAACCAATTTCGATAAGGTAGAAAAAAGGCAGAATTTTTTCTTCCCACAATTAAATAATTATGTTTCATATGGGTTTTTTGCATCAAATCATTGTATTTATATAAAAAATAAATTTTTAAATTATAAAAAATAATGGCATCAACTAACAAAGTATTTGTATCTCCAGGTGTATATACATCAGAAAGAGATTTAACTTTTGTGGCTCAAAGTGTAGGTGTTACTACGTTAGGTATTGTGGGTGAGACACTACAAGGACCAGCCTTTGAACCCATTTTTATTACAAGTTTCGATGAGTACCAAGTTTATTTTGGCGGAACTAGTCCAGAAAAATACGTTAATACTCAAATTCCTAAATATGAAACATCTTATATTGCTAAATCATATTTACAACAATCAAATCAATTATTTGTAACAAGAGTTCTTGGTTTATCTGGTTACGATGCGGGCCCATCATGGTCTATAACAACAATTGCGAACCCTAATCCATCTACAATTAGTGCAACAGGAACGACACCATCTTACACTTTGACATTTACAGGTACTACAGGATCAAGTGCAAACGTTACAGTAACAAGCCCATCAGCATTATTATCATCTATTTTCTACAATACTTACACTAACTTCGACGGAAGTACCTCAACTTTAAATCAAGATTTTACAACTTTCTTATCAGGTAGAATCAATAGTTTCGCTACAGGAGGAAGTGGTTCCACTGTAGGACAAGCAGTATTTTGGGGAACAGTTAGTGGAGGCACATTCAACTTAGTTACAGGAACAACATTGTTTGGTGTACCTGTTTCTGCAACAAGTGAGACATTCGGAGTAGACAACGTCATTTTAGCAAACGCTAATTTAAGTGCGTCAACAAACGACCCTTGGTATTATGCTCTTTTCGACTATACTAAAACTGGCGGAGTTGGAAGTTATTATGGTTTTGGTTTTGGTGCTGCATTAGACGCAATAGGCACAGGACTAACCTCAACACAATTTACAGGAACTTGTGCAATTTACGCAACATATTATTCAGGATCACCTTACTCAGATTTCGATGACTTAGTAGTTGCTACTTTAAGATCTAGAGGTATTACTACATACACTAACGATGATGGTCCTGTCTATGAGGTGAGTGGTACTAGTGATGCTACTATGATCTGTACAGGTATTTATTCTGGCATCACCAAAGACCCATATGGTACATTTGTAATATCAGGAGTCACTAAAGATAATGATAACTTTAGCTTCGAAACATCACTAAACTCAACGGACAGTAAGTATATTTCCAAAATATTTGGTAGATCTAATTTTGGTAAAGACAGGAATGAAGTTCCATTATTTGTTGAGGAATCTTATAGTAGTCTATTGACCACTGGATATAGATCAGGAAAGGTCAGAGGATTATATTGTGACTTTGTTTCAATAGGTGGAGCAAGAAGTGGAGATAATGATTCATTAGGGTTTTACTTAGAGCAATACCAAACACCTGAAACACCATATCTTGTTTCGGAACTTAGAGGTAACAAAGTTTATAAATTATTTAAATTTAAATTAATTTCTGATGGTGACGCAGCTAACAGACTTGTAAAAATATCTATTGGTAATATTTCATTCAATAATGGAACATTTGATATCTTCGTAAGAGATTTCTTTGATAACGATCAAAATGTGAGAGTTATCGAAAGTTTCACTAATTGTTCAATGGATCCTAATTTGAACAACTTTGTGGCGAATAAAGTTGGTACTTCTAATGGAGAATACCAACTGAATTCTAAATATATAATGATTGAACTTAGCGAAGAATATCCGACAGACGCACTTCCTTGTGGATTCGAAGGTTATATCACTAGAGAATATGACACATCAACACCTCCGTTTGTTGTTTATAAAACAAAATACTTACAACCAGGTGAAGTAATTTATAACCCACCATTTGGTTCATCTAGTGGATCAGATAATCCGGTTATCTCTAATGGTGAAAATCCAAGAAGAGCATACTTAGGTATTTCTAATATCACTGGTATTGATTATGATTTCTTTAATTATAAGGGAAAACAATTACCAACAAACATAGCAACAGACACAACAGGACCAGAGTGGGGTTATTTGACTAAAGGTTTCCACATGGATAGTGGAGCGACTATTGTTACAATACCTGCAGGTTATGCTACATCAGGAGAATCTGCGTTTGAAGTTGGTGTTTCGTCTTTCAGTTCTGAACCTGAGGATACGGATAATGCATACTACAGACTTAATACTCGTAAGTTCACATTGGTACCTGCCGGTGGTTTCGACGGTTGGGATATTTATAGAGAATCAAGAACTAATGGAGACAGATTCCAATTAGGTCAATCGGGTTATAAAAAAGGAGCTGCGGCATCTGTTACATACCCAACAGCAACTGGATGGGGAGCATTCAAACAAATAACAGGTCCAAACCAAGAAGTTTGGGCTAATACTGACTATTACGCTTTCCAATGGGGACAAACAACATTTGCTAATCCTGAAGCAACAAACATAAATGTATTTGTTACACCAGGAATTGATTATGTCAATAACTCAAATTTAGTTGAAAATGCGATTGATATTGTTGAAACTGATAGAGCGGATTCAATATACATTTGTACTACACCTGACTTCAATTTATTTTTACCAACATATAGTGATCTAACAGAAGGTCTTATATATCCTCAGGAAGCTGTAGATAATTTGGAGAACACAGGTATAGACTCTAACTACACCGCAACATATTATCCTTGGATTTTAACTAGAGATTCTGTTAATAACACACAGATATACTTACCACCTACCGGTGAGGTAACTAAAAACTTAGCATTAACTGATAACATTGCGTTCCCTTGGTTTGCATCTGCAGGTTACACTAGAGGTCTTGTAAATTCAGTTAAAGCAAGAAAAAAATTAACACAAGATGATAGAGACACACTATATAAGGGTAGAATCAATCCAATTGCTACTTTCTCTGATGTAGGAACCGTAATTTGGGGTAATAAAACATTACAAATTAGAGAGTCAGCACTTGATAGAATCAACGTAAGAAGATTGTTATTACAAGCAAGAAAACTTATTTCAGCAGTTGCCGTTAGATTGTTGTTCGAACAAAATGATGACAAAGTAAGACAAGATTTCTTAGACGCGGTAAACCCAATCTTAGACTCAATAAGAAGAGATAGAGGTTTAATAGACTTCAGAGTAACTGTTTCGAATACTCCTGAAGATTTGGATTCTAATACACTTACAGGGAAAATTTACTTAAAACCAACAAGAGCATTAGAATACATTGATATTGAATTTGTTATCACACCTACAGGAGCATCATTCGATGATGTTTAATCTTAAAATTAAAAAATAAAAAATGGGGAGTAGAAATATTCCCCATTTATATATTTATAAAAAAAAAGAACATGGAAATCAAAAAAAAATTAATTAGCGAGGCTACAGGTGTAAATGAAACTTCTAAAAAAACATTTTCATCGAAAAAACAAAATATAGTAATAACAGAATCACAGTTACAGAATCTCCTTTATAAATTATCAAAAAAATGAACATAAGAAAACATATATTTAATGAAATAAAAAAAAGGAGATTGTTGGAGGGATTTGATGATGAAGGTAAACCCGACACGAAATATTATGCTTTTGATTGGGACGACAACATTTGTTTTATGCCAACACAGATTATGGTTTTGACTGAAAACGAAGAAGAAGTTGGAATGTCTACAGAGGATTTTGCAGACCACAGACACCAAATAGGTGTTGAACCTTTTAATTATAAAGGAACAACAATTGTTGGTTACGCTAATAACCCATTCAGGAATTTTAGAGTAGAAGGGGATAAAAGGTTCATAATCGATTCAATGGTAGCGGCACCTGGTCCATCTTGGAATGATTTTGTTGAATGTTTGAATGGAGGTTCTATTTTTGCAATAATTACAGCAAGAGGACACAATCCTGAAGTATTAAAAGAAGCTACTTATAATTATATCATTTCTAATCACAACGGAATAAATAGTAAAACATTAGTAGAAAATTTAAAAAAATATAGAAATCTTGCAGATAATCCTATAAGTGAATCATTTGATCTTAAAGTCAACGACAAAGAAATAATCATGGAATATTTAGATATGTGTAGATTCTATCCTGTTAGTTTCGGAGAGGGTAGTGCTGCCAACCCTGAAGAGGGAAAAATAAAGGCCATGAGAGAATTTATATCTTATTGTAGAGACCTTGCAAGAGAAATAGGAGAAAAGGCCTTTTTCAAAAATGATATTGGGAACAACGAGGTAATCCCAACAATTGGTTTTTCAGACGACGACCCAAGAAATATAGAAAAGATGAAAGAATTTTTATCAAGTGAATATGAAGAAAAACCAGTAAGAACATATTTAACAAAAGGAGGAGAAAAGAAAGAAATTTAAAACAAACCGGATATATTATAAGGATAATTTTAAAATAATTGAAAGTAAATAGAAAAAAAATTTAATAACAACTATTTATAAATAAAAAATAAAAAAACAAAAAAAAGATAATTATGGCTGATTTATTAATGAAAATGCCTTTTCAGTATGAACCTAAAAGAACCAATAGGTTTATACTAACTTTTCCATCATCTTTGGGAATCAACTCTTGGTATGTTGAAAGTGCGTCAAGACCTACTATTACTATAAACAAAAAAGAAATTAAATTCTTGAACACTGAGACTTATGTTTCAAGTACATTCAAATGGGGGGAAATATCTGTTAAACTAAGAGACCCTATCGGTCCATCTGCCGCACAAGCAGTGATGGAATGGGTTCGTCTACATGCTGAATCAGTCACTGGTCGTATGGGTTATGCTGCGGGTTACAAAAAGGACGTTGATTTGGAAATGTTAGACCCAACAGGAGTTGCTGTCGAAAAATGGATTTTACAAGGTTGTATAATAACAAGTGCTGGTTTTGGTAATGTAAGTTATACTACTGAGGACCTTGCAAATATTGACTTAAAAATACAACCAGATAGGTGTATACTTGTTTACTAAAAAAAAATAAAAGATAATTTAAACCCATTCCATATAGAGTGGGTTTTTTTATTTACATTGAAAATATCGGGTTTATTTTTTATTAAAAAAATATTATGGACGAATCACTAAATTATGGTCAACAAAACTTCAACTTACCACATGATGTAATTAAATTACCATCTAGAGGATTATTTTATAAACCAAAAAAAGAATCTTTAAAAGTCGGATATTTAACGGCGAATGACGAAAACATTTTGATGTCTCAAAATTTTAGTAGTGAAACTATAATTAGGTCTCTATTGAGAAATAAAATTTATGAGCCAGGATTTGATGTTGGACAGCTTTTGAATGGCGATGTACAGACCATTTTATTATTTTTGAGAAATACCTCTTTTGGTCCTGAATATAATTTCGAAATACTAGACCCAGTTACTAAAAAATATTTTAATCACACAGTAATGTTAGATGAAGTAAATTTTATAGAACCAAAACATAATCCAGATGAAAACGGGTATTTTGATTTCTTTTTAGAAAAAAGTAAGAAGAATGTAAAGTTAAAATTATTAAACTTAGATGATGAAACTAATTTGGATAAATTAATTAATAGTTATCCAGAAGGTATGATATCACCTAAGGTAACAAAAAGATTAGAAATGCAGATTGTAGAATTAGATGGAAAAACCGATAAAAGTATAATTTCTAAATTTGTTTCAGAAATGCCAATAAAAGATTCAAAAGATATAAAAAAATTTTTATTAGAATGTGACCCTAAATTGGATACAATAAGAGTAGTAAGAGCCCCGTCAGGAGAAAATGTAATAGTGAATGTTGCATTTGGGGCTGAATTTTTTCGCCCGTTCTTTGGAGTATAAAAATTTTTTAATGGATGAGATCTATTATCTAGTGAAATACGCTAATTTCAATTATTCTGAAGTATTAAATATGCCTATATATGAAAGAAAATATTATTTAAACAAGTTATTACAAGAATATAAAAAAGAATAATAAGTATTTATTTAATAAAAAATAATATATGACAGGACCTGGTGCAGATTTTTCAACTAGTGAGGGTACAGGAGGATTTGAAGGGATGAGACAAGCTTTTAAGCAAGCGTCTGATGCGGGTATAGTTCCTGACAATACAATAACTATCTTAACATCCATAGAAAAAAAAGTATTAGATATACAAAAAGGGTTAACTGATGGTGTTGTTGTTGGGGCACAAGAATTCAGGGAAAGACTTTCAGAAGTATATAGAAATACACAAGGAATAGGAGCATCTTTCAAAGACGTTACTGAGATTGCTGCTGGAGTTGGAACTTCATTAGGGAAGTCTATAACACCATCAAAGGAAATATTACAAAATTTAATTGAATTTGGTAAGGCAACAAACATGACAAATGCAGAGTTAAATACTGCGTACTCTAATTTTGTTAAAATAGGAATCACACAGAAAGAATCTTTAGAAATACTTCAAGATACTGCAAAACTCGCAAGACAATCAGGTCTAGACACTAAAGAAGTATTAACAGATGTCACAAATAATCTTTCCAAAGTGGAATCCATGGGATTTTCAAATGGAATTGATGGGCTAACCAAAATGGCAATAGAAGCTAAAAGCTTGAATTCATCAATACAAGAAATCGGAGCGATAAAACTAGCAGAAAGCCTTTGGGATCCAAATAGGGCTCTAGAATTATCACAAAAAATGCAAATGTATGGTGGTGAAGTCGGAAATTTAGGTAATATGTTCGAATTAATGAGAAAAGGGGCATACGATGTAGAGGGACTAAATGAAGATATTTTAACTTTGTTTGAAAAGGCTTTTGAATATGATGAAAAAACAGGTAAATTAGAGAGTTCAGGACAAGTAGGGAGACAACAAATAAAGGCTTATGCTGATGCTTTAGGTGTATCATATGATACGGCAGTAAAATTAGGTCAAGAAAGAAGAGAGGCCGCAATAATTGAAGAAAAAATTGCAGGTTTAGGTGTGAATGAAGAACAAATGAATCTTATCAAATCATTGGGTCAGTTAGGTCCTGGTGGAAAAATAGAGTTATCAATACCTGGATTCCAATCATTTGAGGATATTACTAAATTAACTGGTGCCGAACAATCTTCACTTTTGAAATCTTTAGATGAATATAGTAAAACCGCAAAACTGTCAGACAGGGAATTGGCTGAACAAAATATTAGTATACAGGACAAACAATTGTTAGCTCAACAACAAATAAGAGAAACTCTGTTTAGATCTTTGAGTGACGAAGAAAGACAAAAAGTTTTGAACGCAACAATGGCAGTAAAAGACGCAGTTCAAGTGGCATATCAAGCTAGAACTGACACCGCTATTGATGTGGGTAATATAAAAAATTTAATTACTAGTAGTGCCGGTTTCATAAGCCTCTTAGCTAACCAACTTCGAGGTGAAAACCCTCCTATGTCAGAAGGAGGCGGAGTTAACACATGGGGAACTTACACCTCTGTAAATAATGACAGTGATTACCTATCAACCGAACAACCATTTACTGGGTCAAAACTTATTAGAGGTGATAAGGGTACGATTGAAGAAATGGTCTTTGATAAAGAAGATGGTTTTTTAGCTGCCCCAAGATTGAATG
>VFQS010002155.1_pt1 | contig 16715 bp, 34 predicted proteins | sample 3512361 | NCBI WGS metagenome assembly VFQS01 (sample SAMN10412375, study PRJNA504923) | tailings metagenome | isolation source: Relicate 1 Philex TSF3 active mining | place: Philippines
GCATTATACGGGGTGAAATAATATGGCAACTAATACTTTTGTAGCATTAGATAAAATTACGGTTGCTAATAATACAACAACCTATGTTGATTTTACATCTATTCCACAAACATATACCGATTTAGTTCTTGTTGTAAATATGACAAACTACAGCGCATCTGGAAACTATATCTATGCTCAATTTGGTAATGGTTCTATTGACACGGGAGCAAATTATTCATCAGTAATTATTGGTGGAAACGGTTCTACTACCGCTTCTGTTCGTTGGTCAAACCGCACTAACTTTAACATTGATTATTATGCAACTCCTACAAATACTGAAATTTCTACACGCACATTACAAATACTTAACTACTCAAATACTAATACTTACAAACCGTTATTAAACAGGTCAGTTCGTGCTGGTAATGGTACAGATGCTGCATCAGGCACTTGGAGAAGCAACTCTGCAATAAATGCAATTCGTATTACTACAGATGCCAATTACTTTGCTTCAGGCTCAACCTTCTCGTTGTATGGCATTAAAGCAGAAGGCGTAAGCCCTGCTGCTAAAGCAACTGGTGGTGCAATCTATTCTGATGATACTTACTACTACCATGTGTTTGGTTCAACTGGCACATTTACTCCGTTGCAATCACTTACTTGTGATTATGTAATTGTTGCGGGCGGTGGTGGTGGCGCAGGTGCGTCAGGTGCTATTGGCGGCGGCGGTGGTGCAGGTGGATTCCGTTCGTTTACATCACAAACACTTAGCGCAACTGGATACACAGTTACAGTTGGTGGCGGTGGTGCAGGTGGAGCGGCTGGAAACAATAATGGTGTTTCAGGCAGCACTTCAACATTTAATTCTGCAAGCGCAACTGGCGGTGGTTATGGCAGTATTCAAAGCGGTACAGCGGCAGCGGGCGGTTCAGGCGGTGGTGGTGGATGGGCTGGCGGTACAGGCGGTGCAGGTAACGCAGGTTCATATTCTCCAGTAGAAGGCTATGCTGGCGGAACAAGCGGTACGGGAACAGGTTATGATTCATCCTCAGGTGGTGGCGGTGCTGGTGGAGTTGGTACAGCGGCTCCTGCTGCTCATGTTGGTGGCTCTGGTGGTATTGGTGCAACAAGTTCATTGATAAATACAATCGGCGCGGCAACTGGTGTAGCGCAACTTTATAACGGTAATTATTATTTGGCTGGTGGCGGCGGTGGTGCGGCTGGATATAACGCAGGTTATGCAACTGCTGGTTCTGGCGGTGCTGGTGGTGGTGGAACTGGCGGTACAGTACTTGATGCAGCGGCAAATGGAACTTTGCCTACAAATGGAATTTTTGGCACAGGCGGCGGTGGCGGTGGAGCCGCGGCAGGTTCAACTGCTCGCGCTGGGGCTAATGGCGGTTCAGGTATCGTCATTATAAGATATGCGAAATAAGGGAGATAGATAAATGGCAGAGAATTATGTACTACTAGAGACTATCGAACTTACCCAAAGCGCAGCATCTGTTACCTTTGACAACATCCCACAATCTGGCTATACCGATTTGAAGATGGTGATGTCTGCCCGTTCTGACGGAGCAGATTGGGACTCTGTATCTATTCGTTTCAACAATGATTCTAACTCTGGAAGATATACAAGTAGAGCGCTTCGAGGAAATGGTTCTACAGTAATATCATTTGTTGGCGGTAATACAACTTCAAGTTATATTAGTGAAGGTAATGGAACTAATTCCACAAGCAACACTTTTACAAATTCAGAGGTTTATATACCTAATTACACAGCAAGTATTCAGAAATCAATTTCTGTAGATGCTGTGGGAGAAAACAATGCTACGGCTGGATATCAGGTTTTAAGTGCTGGATTGTATAACCAAACAACTTCAATAAGTTCAATTACTTTGCAATGGGGTTCTGGGTACAATTTTGTATCAGGCAGCACCTTCTCGCTATACGGCTTAGCAGCCACAGGCACTACACCTGCAGTTGCACCTAAGGCTACTGGTGGAAATATGGTTTCAACTGACGGCACTTACTGGTATCACACCTTCTTGAGTTCTGGCACATTTACTCCACAAACATCATTGACTTGTGATTACTTGGTAGTTGCTGGTGGCGGTGGAACTATTCCTTCCGCATCTGAATATTATTCAGGTGGTGGTGGAGGTGGTGGTTTGCGCTCTAGTGTATCTCCAACAGGGGGAGGCGCAAGCCCTGAATCTCCTTTATCATTGTCTGCGCAAAATTATACCGTTACTATTGGTGCAGGTGCAGCGGCTGCTGCTTATGGTCGTTACGGAATACAAGGTAATAATTCTACATTTGGCGCTATTACATCCATTGGCGGTGGTTACGGTTCTACTGGTCCTGCTGCTACATCTGGTCCTGGTGGTAATGGTGGTAGCGGTGGCGGTGCTGGTTCTAATAATGGTTCTCCTTATACTGTGTATAGCGGAGGAACTGGTACTACTGGGCAAGGTTACAACGGCGGGTCAAACGAATCAGCAGATGCTTATGCAGGCGGTGCTGGTGGCGGTGCTGGCGGTGCTGGTGGTAATGGCTCTAGTGGTAAAGGCGGAACTGGTGGTGCTGCGGTTCAAAACTCCATTTCAGGAACTGCAACTTATTACGCAGGAGGCGGTTGGGGTGGTAAAGGTTATTACGGCGCAGCAACTCGCGGAGATTCAGGAACTGGATACAATCAGAATCCAAATACTGGTATGGGTGGCGTAGCAACTAACGCTGCTGGACAATCAGGCATAGTAATTATTAGATACCCAGTAGCATAAAGGAGAAAATATAAATGTCACATTGGGCAGAGATTGACGAGAACAACACAGTTCTCCGTGTACTCGTTGGCAATAACAGCGAGCCAGATGAAGGCGAAGCCTTTATGAATTCACTAGGCGGTACTTGGGTAAAGACTTCTTACAATGGAAATATCCGTAAGAACTTTGCAGGTATCGGCTATACCTACGATGCAGGCAGAGATGCCTTTATCGCACCTAAGCCTTATGAATCTTGGGTACTTAATGAAGAAACCTGTCAATGGGAAGCACCAGTTCCATACCCAACTGACGGTGTTATGTATCAGTGGAACGAAGAACTAACAGATTGGCAGGCAATCGTAAATGAGTGATGTACCAAAGAAACTTGTAGTTGACCTAGCAACAGGAACACAGCAATACATTGACCTAACTCCAGAAGAATTGGAACAGCGTTCTATTGATGCTACCAATGCAGAGTTAGAGCGCCAAGCGCGTGAGGCTGCAGAGCAGGCTAAGGCAGATGCTAAGTTGTCAGCACAGGCAAAGTTGCAAGCACTTGGCTTGACTGGCGATGAAATCGTTGCGCTTACAAACAACTAAGTAACACCCTTTCACCTGAGCATGTGTTTAAACTGCTCTAATTTTTATGTCTTAAACAAGGAGAAGCATGGCTCAGAGCAGACCACCTGATATATCCGAGCGCGTAATCATTGACCTATCTGGTCGCGCCTCCGCATACTATGACCCAACCACATACAAGTTTGATGTGGCTATTGGCTCGCTGCCCTTTATCTATGCCATCACAGACCAGACACCTTACCGCCGTCAGACTGCAGAGTTTCGTACTCAGCGCTTTGATAACTCGCGTGACCCAGGTGAGCAGTCACTCTCTGGCTCTGGTTACTGGATTCGCTCTCAGTCATCCTTCCACCTAGGCGCAGGCATTACCTACCAGGAGCCTATCGTTGGCACACCTGAGGAAGTTAAGTTCCGCTATGTAGATAGCACAGGGCTAGACATCTGGACACCAGGACAAGTTAGCCTGCTTAGAGACACATACCTACAAGAAGGTTCAGCCTCTCGTTCTGGTGTGTTCTCTACCACAATCAGTGGCGTTGACTACCTTATCAAGGTAACTGGTGCATCCACTGAGACTATTCGTGTCTTAAAAATCAATGTGGCTACAGGTGTAGAAACTACCGTTATTAACAATAGCCAAATCACAGAGACGATTCTGTACGGTGCTATGGGTGGTAATGATTTAATGCTGGTTACACCTACCAAGGTATGGCGCTACTCATTTGACGAGGCAAGCCCTGCCCTTCACCAAGACTATGCAATCAACACAGCCAACGCTGTCAGCGCAAACATTGGTTATGTTAAGCAGCGCTTTATCCTTGCTCTATCTGATACTAACAAGAATACTTTTGTGTATGAGATAGCCCGCAACACAGGCTCATCCATCAACCTCAGCACACTTACCCCAATCAACGGCTCGACTACCCTGCCTATTGGTTTTACCTTTACTGCAGTTACAGAGTCAAGCGGTGCTATCTATGTGGGTGGTTACTCAGGCGACCAAGGCTTAGCACTTAAGATTACAGTGGATAGTGCAGGTTCACTTAGCACCATGTCCACGGTTCTTATCTTGCCACGAGGTGAGATTCTCACAGCCATGTATGGCTATCTTGGAACCTATGTCCTAGTTGGAACTAGCCAGGGCGTGCGTGTAGCCATCGTAGATGACAACTACAATCTGTCTTACGGACCAGTTATCTTTGAAACAACCAGCAATGTCTATGCCTTCACAGCCCGCAACGAGTTTGTCTGGGCAGGTGTGGCAGGTGAGATTGATGGGTACTCAGGACTTGTACGCTTTAACCTTGGCTCGCCCCTATCTACGGGTGGCTATGCCTATGCCAAGGACATCTATGCAACAGCCACAACAGGCTCTGTATGGGCTATTGCAACCCTCTCAGACGGGCGTAAAGCCTTTACTGTACAGGACTCAGGCTTATGGATTGAGGAAGAAGATAAACTTGTAGAGTCAGGTCAGTTCACTACAGGCATTATCCGCTTTGATACCTTTGAGAACAAGGCATGGAAGCGACTTAAGATTAGATTCGATGGAACCCTTGAAGGTGACATTGATATTCTCAGAACGGTTAACGGTGTAAATGAAGCGTTCAAAACAGTTGATGAAGGAACAACAGCCATCTACGACTACGACCTTGCTTCTGTATTTACTGATGTTGAAGCGGAAGCGCAGTTTACCTTTCGCCTTAACCGTAACAGTACAGATAACACGGTTGGCGCTACTATGCTTGGCTACTCTGTTAAGGCTCTGCCTACTCCTACCCGTGCAGATGTGCTACAAATTCCTATTTTCCTTTTTGATAAAGAGACTGACCGCAATAGGCAAATAATCGGTTACGATGGTTATGCCCTTGCTCGCTTGCAGGCTCTTAAGCAACTCGAAGCACAGGGTCAGACTGTGATTATCCAAGACTTTACTGCAGGCGGTGAACCTACCGAAGCAGTAGTAGAACAAGTTACATTTACAAGAACGACCCCACCACAATCTGGATTCTCAGGTTACGGTGGGGTTGTGAACATAGTCGCCCGTACCGTTGTCTAAACTATAAGGATAAGAAATGACTCCTGCTAACTGGCTAAGCATAGCCATTGGAATAATGACCCTTGTTGGAGGTTTTGCTGCAGCAATTAGGTTCTTAGTTAAGCATTACCTAAGCGAACTTAAGCCGAATTCTGGCTCAAGTTTAAAAGATAAAGTCACATCTCTTGAGGATAAGGTTGAGTTGCTGACTGAGTTGGTAAAAGAAGCATTAAAGAAATGAGTAGTAATGAAACCTGTAGTCAAGAAAGCCACGCCTGCTGCCCTTGCTGTCTTAAGACAGGCGACAGCGTTAGCACCGAATCGGAAAAAGGCAAGCGATGGTCTGCTTCCGAGTGCTGCTCATATCAAAGCCAGTCCTAATTCAGACCACAACACAGGACTTGCTGCTGACTTAACCCATGACCCAAAGCATGGCATTGACTGCGCCGAGATATTTGAAAAGTTAAAGGAGGATAAGCGTGTTGACTACCTTATTTTCCAGGGCAAAATCTGGAGCAAGAAGCGTGCCAAGGAAGGCAACAGAAAATACTCTGGGTCTAATCCTCATAACAAGCATCTTCATATTTCTATTGACCCCGCTATGGCTGACGATACTTCTCCATGGTTCTGGTGGTTGAACCAGCCTAAGATAGTTAATCAGGTAGTATCTCGTCTGATACCTGTGCCTGCTAAGAAGGCATACCCAACAGAAATTTGTACATGTTGCAAGTTGCACGGTACAAAGTAACGAAGGAGAAAACAATGGAACAATTTAAGCAAGTAGCACTCACATGGTTACGCGCTGCTGCAGCATCTGCAGTTGCACTTTACCTTGCTGGTGAGACAGACCTTAAGACCCTTGCATACGCAGCCCTTGCTGGTGCTGCTGGTCCAATCCTTAAGTGGCTTGACCCATCCGCAACTGAGTTTGGTCGTGGTTCTAAGTAACATTACTTAAGACACAAAGAAACCCCCGCGCTAGAGCAATCTAGTTAGCGGGGGCTTTTTTGCTTTTCCTTAACCGCTTCCCCTACAGTTAAGAAACTTATCCACCTGTCTTGTAAAACCCTGGTCCCTTAAACTGTATCGCAGGTGGTGTGTACACACGGATTGTATCACCACCACACAAAGTACATTTAGGAGCAATGTGGCTTTCATCAATGGCAAGTAGAGTTTCAGAGATTACATTACAACTAATACAACGAAAGTCATACTTAGGCATCAGCATCCGCCAAACATGGAGCAGTAAGCAGAGCGCCACAGGCGCTGCACTCAGCATCTAATTGATACAAAGAGATTTCATAATCATCAAAGGTTGCACGAATAATAAAAACTTTTTCACCGCAAGGGCAGGCATGCGTTGGCACTCCTCTATAGTTAGCCTTTGCTGGCTTTGGCTTACGCCAACGCCTGGCTATACTTAACCCGTTCTGCACGAACAGGAGTCTAATCAGATTTTTAAAACACCTACCACGACACGCCGATGTTAGGATTTCATCTGCAAGAATTGTCAGGTTTTCTTGCATTTGCAAGATAGATTCTTCCGCGTGTCGCTATAGTTAATTTACTATAGGGGAGACTTCGTGTAGTAAACTCCTCTATTGAAAGGAAGTTATATGACACTTGAAGAAAAGACAGGGAAGAACTATATCTCCCACAGCGCCATGTCAACATGGCTTAACTGCGGTTGGTCCTTCTATCTTACCCGTGTCCAAAAGATACAGGAGAACCCATCCTACTGGCTTGTAGGTGGTAAGTCTCTACATGAGGGTACAGAAATCTATGATGCCCTTGAGCCAGGAGCAGCCTTTGATTCCCGTGCTGTCTTTGAACAGCGTTGGGCAGAGAACTACAAACTGGCAGACAACGGCATGCCGTTCCGTGCTGGTGGAAGAAAGACTACAGCCTATCCAAACAAAGAAGATGCTTCTTGGTGGCTAGACAATGGACCTAAGATGCTCGACTTCTGGGTTCAGTTCCGTGAGACAAGTGGATACACAATCTATGAATTGCCTGACGGAGCCAAGGCTGTAGAAACAGAACTTAATACAGAAGTTGGTGGCGTAAACATGAAGGGGTTTCTTGACCGCCTCATGGTGTCACCCGAAGGTGAGTTGATTGTTGTTGATATTAAGACATCAAGCAAGCCACCAGTTACTTATACCCAGTTGGGTACATACGCAATCCTGACAGAGAAAACAATGGGCATCCGCCCAGTCAAGGGTGCATATTGGATGGCTCGCACAGGGGAGTTAACTGAACCTGTAGAGTTGGACCACTACACAGAAAATCGTTTGGCTACACATGTCAAGGGATTTAACATTGCAGTTGAAAACAATATCTTCATACCTCAGCCAGGGTTTATGTGCGGTACTTGTTCAGTCAACCATGCATGCTACGCAGTTAACGGAAAGAACTCTCATCTATACCCAGAACTAGGAGAAACAAATGAGTAACATCGAGAACGCAACAATTCAAATCAACTTCAAGACGAAGAAGGATGGCATGCTCATCAACCTTCGTGCAGCAAATGGACCAGAACTTGACCTACTGATTGATGAATTAAGTCAGAGACTTGCTACATTGGTTGACCTTGAGGCAACAACAGAATCAATGGCACGCTCAGCAGGTGCAACCAACACAATCCAAGAAGCCTTCCCAGGCGCACAGGTTGTACATCAGGGTGCAGTACAGCGCCCAGCACCAGCAGCACCTGCAGCACAAGGCACAGTCCCTAACTGCGCATGCGGTGCAGGACCAATGCGCTTTGTTGCAGCAGGTATCTCTAAGTCAACAGGCAAACCATACCGCGCCTTCTATGCATGCCCTCAGCCACAAGGTCAGGCTTGCAACCACAAGGCACAGCCATAATCCATGCGCCTTCTATCCCGTGCTATCAAGACTGCCTCGCAAGGTGGAGCCACGCTGCCAACAGTATGGAACACACTTGCTGCGCAGCAGATAGCGTTTCGGCGGGGAGAAGTCAGCATGATTGCGGGTCCACCAGGAGCAGGTAAATCAACACTTGCTCTGTCACTTGCAGTACATGCTGGTGTCCCAACGCTATACATTTCAGCAGATACACACTCTCATACAATGAGTTTGCGTATGCTTGCAATGCTAACTGGTAAACCACAGAACGAAGTCGAACCTCTCATGGAGATGGATAGGGAGTGGGCAGGGCAGATGCTCAAGTCTGCTGACCACATCCTGTGGGAGTTCGACTCCGCACCAACACTCAAAGATGTAGAGGATGCAGTCCTTGCAAGTCGTGAGCGCCTTGGTAAGGATGTTGAACTCATCGTTCTTGATAACGCAGTAGATGTAACCCTTGATGGACAAGATGAGTACGGCGGACTACGCACACTCATGCGTGAACTCAAGTGGTGGGCTAGAGATACTGGCGCTGCTGTTGTTGTTTGCCATCACACAAGTGAAGGTGTCCCTGGTAATCCTTGCCCGCCACGCTCTGCGTTGCATGGCAAGATTGCTCAGACCCCTTCTCTGATACTCACAGTACACGGACAGATAGCATCAATGGGCGTGTGCGCAGTTAAGAACCGATACGGACCAGCCGATGCCATGGGTGCTTCACCTGTGTGGCTGTCTTACGACCCTGCAAGTATGCAGATTTTGGACTTAATACAGCAATGACTTGGGAACTAAAGATTGCAGAGAACGCAGGAGAACTGCGTGCCTTAGCAGCAACAGAAGAATTATCCGTGCCAACAGACAAGTTGTTCATTGACATGAAGGCGCAGTTAATGTTCGTACCTCAGAATTTTTCATGGACAGTAGGTTGGAGGAGTTATGTTTGGCAGGAGAAAGAAACGGGTAGGTTCAAAGACCTTTCACAAGATGAGTACAACACACTCGTTAATGAGGGAACTGTCGCTTACTCCAGAGATGATGACCGAAGCGGTGATGAAAGCCAAGTTGACACCACAAATGAAGGAAGCAATCCTAAGTGAACTTCCAAACTTTATGGAACATGTTGATGAGGCGACAAGAAAAATCTACGACCCTTCCGCAATATGGTTGGAGTGCGTTCAGTTTGCTGATTATGTTAGCCAAATGGCTGACCACATCATCCAACGACACGACCAAGAGTGCATCGAACAAGTCGGAATCAACCTAAAGATTATGGGAGATGCTTGGAAAGACTTAGCCGAAGGTGCAATGCAGATACTAGATGAATCAGAAAGGGTGTTTGAAGATGGTACACAGCAATAAGGAAACGCTCTCTGTTATCTGGTGTGACAATGGCATGGTAGATGGCAAGTTCATGGAGGGCATTGTCTATACCATGATTACTGGTAGCGTGGCTATCAACAATGCTATCCGCGTACAGGGTAATCAGATTGCACGACAGCGCCAAGCAGCCATAGAGATGTGGGAAAAGGTTGGTACTGACTGGGCGCTATGGGTTGACTCAGACATCGTACTTACAAAAGAAGTTCTTAAGACACTATGGGATACCGCCGACAAGGTGAACCGTCCTATTGTTTCAGGTGTGTACTTCATCAGTAAGCAAAACGAAGGAACCTTGATGATGCCTATGCCTGTGCTATTTAACGATGGTGAGACAGAGTATCAACAGCAACACCTCCATCCATTGCCACGCAATCAGGTAGTCAAGATAGATAACGCAGGCTTTGGTCTTGTCTTAATGCATAAGTCAGTTATCAAGGCACTCAACGAACACTTCCCTGGAGACTTCTGGTTTGGGGAGAAGAACGAACGAGGTGAGAACTTTATTGGTGAGGACATAGCCTTCTTCCGTAAGGTGCGTAAGGCTGGCGTGCCAGTCTATGCAAACACAGCAGCACTTGTGAAGCACATGAAGCGCTTCTCATTAGACGATGCTTACTACAACTTGTACTGGGCATCAGTAGAAATAGCAGAGAGACGAGAAAGGGAACAGAACAATGGCTAGAGGACACGCAGTTCAATGTGATATTTGCGATGAGATTGAGTTCACCGAAGGGCAGAACCCAGCATCTATCCTGCCTCCAAGTTGGATTAAAATAAATGTTGGTATGCAAAACACCAATGACACTACCACCTACCTGTGTAGCGCTGATTGCTTGCAAGAGTTATTCGCTCATGGTATCGGTGGTCAGCCTGACAATGTGGTAACTCAAGCCTACGACAAACTCGTATCGTTTCAGTTAGCGGTTTAATATGTCGCAATCACAACAGATAGCGAACAAGCGTAGAGGCGCTGCTTGGGAGATAGACCTAGCCGATTGGTTTGTTGAGTTGGAATACGATGCTCAACGCCTACCTCGTGCAGGTCGCAACGACATTGGTGATGTCTTTCTTAAGACAGCAAATGATTCGTATGTCATTGAAGCCAAAGCACCACGGCGTGATGGTCGCATTGACCTATCAGGCTGGTTGCGTGAGGCAGATATAGAGGCAGAGAACTACCGATTGGCAAAGAGATTGCTACTAGCACCATCGCCATTGGTGATTATCAAGGCTAGTAACAAGGGAGTAGGGGATGCTTATGTTGTTCAAAGGCTCAGCAATGTCCTCCCAAAACTTTAAGCATGACATCGTTAAGGTGTTAGAACACTACGGATTTACTATACCTGTGCGTGAGGGATGGGTCACAGTTCGCTGTGCCTTCCACAACGATAAGGTTAAGTCGGCTCGACTCAACATTGACAAGGGCGGATTTAGATGCTTTGCCTGTGACATGGCAGGAGATGTGTACTCACTAATTATGAAGAAAGAAGGAGTCAAGTATGGCGAGGCTGTCAAAATCGCAGAGAGAATTACTGGAGAAAGCAACAACGAACTACGGCGAAAGCCTAGCAGAGGTGCTTCCGTATCTAGCGAGTCGCGGTATCACAGAGGAGACGGCGCGTATGTTCCGCCTCGGCTTCGTGGCGAATCCTGAGACGGGACACGAACCATACATAGGTAAGTTGGCTATCCCATATATCACCCCATCGGGTGTGATTGACATCCGCTTTCGTAACTTAAGCAATGACCAAGGACCGAAGTATCTATCCCGTCCTGGTAGCACCACCCATATCTACAATGTCAAGGCTCTTGAAGCAGATAGCGATGTACTCGTGATATGTGAGGGAGAAATAGATACAATTATAGCGACACAAGTAGGGTTCGCAGCAGTCGGGTTGCCAGGTGCTAATAACTGGAAGCCTTTCTACTCACGAGTATTGGCTGACTGGGAAAAGATTATGTTGTTCTGTGATGGAGACAACGCAGGTAGAGAGATGGCGAAGAACATAAGCAGGGAGTTAGATAATGTGTTCCCTGTGTTCATGCCTGATAACTGTGATGTCAATGATGTTTACCTACAAGAAGGGGCGGAAGGCTTGCGCAAACGCGTTGGGTCTTAAGACATGGCAAAGAACTCATCATTTGATTTAGACTTTGGATACGGAAGAAAAGGCGAGCAGTTAGTTGAGGAACTTTTAACACAAGGGAAGAAAGTTGAAGTCAAGCGGGATAGAAAATGGTGGGTTACTAACAATCTTTATGTAGAAGTAGAGTGCTGGTACATGAAGTCGAAGTCATGGGAAAAGTCTGGTGTCATGGTGACAGAGGCTGACTACTGGGCTTTCGTACTAGAGCAGGGTGTGTTGATGGTTCCAACAAGCCATGTGCTGTATGCCATCAAAGAGTTTGGGCGTGAGATTACCTGCGAGATACCCCCGAATAGAAGCAAGGGCTATCTCATTACAGTAGATGATTTACTTATGGCGATGCGCAAACTAAAGAACGAGAAGGCAGAAGTTAAAGATGACCCACGATGAATTGCTGTCAGAAATTGACTTTGATTTAGCAGACAGTCCTCACGATAAATATATCCTTTCTATTCGTGCAGTAGTGGAGTTGCATAAGCCAGTAGAAGGTAACGAACACCTTTGCTCCTCTTGTTTGTTTGGCGATTTCTTACAAGGGTATCCTTGTTTAACTATTCAGGCGATTGGGAAGGAGTTAAGATGAAGATACATACTGAACTTTTTGGTGGAGCAGCAGACGGGAAACCTATTGAATTAAACAATAGTAGTATTCCTATGGAGATAAGAGTTCCTATTGCACCACATATAACTATTGAATCATTAGAAGAAGGCAACCCAACTGAACCATTTTCATTTCAAACACTTTCATATAAATTAAATAAAGATGGAAAGTACTGGATTGAGAAGGAGTTGAAGTGAGCGAGAATCAGGACAAGATATGGGAAACAATCTATGCTGTGGCACGGCAGGTTGCTACCCGTAGTAATCGCATGCACCGCAATCTTGTAACTGTTGATGACTTATATCAACACCTCTCGCTATGGGCGCTAGAACATTGGAACAAGATAGAACAATGGGAAGCGGAGGAGAGTCTTAAGTACAAACTTCGCAAGACTTTCTTCAATGAAGCGCAGAAGTACGCAGCAAAAGAACGCTCACGCTATTCGCGCTCGCCCATGTCCGATAGTTTCTACTACTCACATGAGGTATTGCATGAACTCTTGCGTGATGTGTGGTCACACATTGGCTGGACAGATACTCCTGACTTAAGTAATGAATTTGTATCACGCTCCACTAAACCAAGTGAGGGTGGCAATCGCATGGCGTTGCTATCTGATGTGGCATCAGGTCTTAAGAAACTATCAGATGCTGACAGAGATTTACTACGCCTACGCTATGACGATGGTGGCATGGAACTTGGTGCGCTCGCAGAAACCTACGGCACTACCGAAGAAGCCATGCGCAAGCGAGTTAAGCGGGCGCTTGTTAAGTTGCAAGATAGACTGGGTGGCGAACAACCTGTGTGGCGACCACACCGCAGTTCAAATGCACAGGCACGAGATGAAGTAAAGGATATGTAATGAAACTAAGTAAGGCACATTGGCTACAAGCAGGCAAGAAGTCAGGCTTTGGTATTGGATTTGATATTACCTTTCGCTTCAAGATGTGGAACATTGACCTAGGATTTTGGTGGATTGGTGGTGAGTGGTGAAGATTCCAGACTTTACAATTAAACCAGCCAAAGAGTTCGGCAGAGTCGTTGCTAATTTCGGTCTTAATGCAGGTAAAGATGCAGAACAAGAAGCACTTGCCCTTGCAAAGACTAATGCAGATTACTTCAAGTCTGTTATGGATTACATCGCAGATGTGCATTGGGTCAAGGAACCTGAGACACAACTCGGTCCTGTTGTAGATAAACTCCAGCGCTTTCGACCTGTTGGGTGGCATGCAATCATGGCATCAAAGGGCTACGAAGAACTATCTAAATACTTTATGGTTGAGTTTGCATGCAGAAAAGAACACATGCCCGAAGAAATTACATGGAAGTTTATATGGAAGTTGGTCTTAAGAAAGGTTAACCAATGATTATCGGACTGAGTGGATACGCACAATCAGGTAAAGACAGCACGGCAGAATTGTTATGTCTTAATTACGGATACCGCCGTATCGCTTTCGCTGACCCTATGCGTGAGGCTTTGCTTAGACTTAACCCTAAGTTAGATAGCATCACACACATAGCACACCGCGTTGAGGATTACGGCTGGGACTTGACTAAGAAAGACCCTGAGGTGCGCCGTCTATTGCAGGTGCTAGGTACTGAGGTTGGTCGCAAGATGTTTGGTGAAAACTTTTGGGTTGACCTAGCCCTTTCAGGTATTAAGTCAGAAGATAAAGTTGTTATCTCCGATGTGCGCTTTCCTAATGAGGGCGATGCAATCAAGAGACTTGGTGGTTCGCTATGGCGTATCAACCGACACAACCATAGCGCAGTCAATGACCATGCATCAGAGCATGCGATGGATAACTATATGTTTCATCATGTTATCTATAACGATGGCACACTTGATGACTTAAGTGATGAAGTGTTCATGCTTGCTAAGGAATTAGGTTTAGGTTCTTAAGACATAAGAAAGCCCGCCAGAGACAGGAGAGAATCTAGCGGGCTTTGTCCTTATTGTATCATGGATTGTGCTGTGGGTCTGCGATAAAGATACCAAGTTTCGTGCGTATCCTTGTTCGCATTGGTGGCGTAGTGCCACCCCACACACCAAATCTTTCGTGTGCTATGCCCCACTCAAGGCAGGCTTCCTGCACTGGGCAGTTGTTACACATGCGTGTGAACAATCGCTCCTCACTTGGGTCGAACTTCTCCTTCGGTGGGTAAAAGATGTCTGTGTCTATACCCTTGCAGTTGGCTCCGTCAAAGTTGCGTGGGTTGTAGCGTAGTACCCATCGCTCATACCAGCGTGTTCTATTGCGCACCTTCTCATGACTCACAACTGTGTGATGCTTAGGCTTAAAGGTATTCATGTCTTAATACCAACCCTTGGCTAGGTGATGGGCGTATGCCTTGCACACACCATTGGTTCCATATCTGTGCTTGATATAGCGCAAGCCTGCATCAACCTGTCGGTATCCGTCAAGCGTTGGCTTAACCTTGATGTTCTTCCATGTGGCTGGCATCAACTGTGCTATGCCTAGCGCTTTGCTGGATTTGTTCAGGGCTTTAGGTCGCCAGTTTGACTCGCGTACCCACAATTCATAGAGGCATGGGTACTGCTCAATCATGTTCTTCTCTATCAGTTTGTCAATGGCGTAGCGTTGGTAGTCGTTCTGATAGTAGGCAATCACCTTGCCTTTTGGTGGCTTGACTATCTGCTCTGCTGGCTCCTTAAGTACGAGGGCTAGCGCAAGTATGATGGCTGTAATAATCCACAGTCGGGCATGAGGATGTATCTGTCTTAAGTGATTAAGCATTACTCTCCAACTTTCTCTCGGCTTCTGCATGTAAGAAACTATCTATCGCTAGTTCCTCTTGCTCCTTCTGTCTTAATGCACAAGGGTTACACTTCTCGTACATGTAGTTCATAATGCGTGGGTTGGTGACTGTCGTTCCACATCCAAGGCATTGCATTACTACGGTCATGGTGTCTCCTTCTTTGTGTGTGCTTCTAGTGAATCGAGAAAGTAACCTACACTCATCTCGCCTTCCTCGTCAATAGCATCTGCCCATGCTGGCTGGTTAATCCATCTACCTTCTAGGTCAAGCCATTGAATATCAAAGCCATCGTGGTCGTCCCAATGTAGGATGACTCGTATCTCTTGACCATCAAAGGTGATGTTCATGTCCTTGTCGTATGCAGTTTCTGTCTTAAGTAATGCTCCAACTTCTAGTTGCTTAGTCATCTCCGTACATCTCCTCTAGTGTGTCGTATGGTGAATTTGGTTCTGTATCTTCTTCGTCCTTACCAAGGGCTATGTCATCACCCTGCATCCACATTGGCTCACTCATCAGTAACTCCCGTCCTTTCCTGATACCCAGCCACATCGGTCACACTTGACCTTGCCTTCTAATGTTTGGCTATCGCCTGTCATAATGCAAGCGCATACCCAGCACTTTCCATAACTCATTTGCTTTCTCCTGTCTTAAGTAATAGTTCTTTAAGTATTCTTTCCTGCTCTAACATGATGCTGTGCCATAGGTCGAAGTCCTCGTTGGTCTTGGTTGCATCGCGTTGCTTGCGTGCTTTGCGTGCGTTGAGGCGTGCGGTTCTTAGTTCCTTTGACTCGCTCATCCGTACACCACCTCACCAAGCACCGCCACCTGTAGCACCGCATCACCGCAGATAGCATCGTAATCATCGAAGTCAAATAAGTCCATAGATACCTGCTCGTTGGCAATAGGTAAGGCTTTGGCTAACTCCTCGATGCCTACTACTTTTTCTGTCTTAAGTAAGGTAACCTCGTCAATGGCTACCAGTTTGACCTGACCGATTACATCCCACGATGCATCACCAAGGTAGTCAACTGAATACCAATGGTTGCCGAAGGTTTCCCATGCTGAACCGAACACCGCTTCCCATAGTTCCTGCTTCTTAACCTCTAGCGAGATTGTGATTGTCTCGCTCATGTTAGTTACCTCCTGTCTGTAATAGGGCTTGATTACTGTCGTGCTGTGCGTTGTCTATTGCCTTGAGGATTGCTCCATACTGTGACATGTCGTAGAAGAAGTAAGACTCAATGCCTTGTTCTGTCTTAATACTTACTGTCATGCTGGCGTTTTTGCCTATCTGTGCTTTCATGTTCTTTCTCCTGTCTAGTTGGTAGTTGTTACTCTGCCAGTTGTTGGCAAGGTAAGTCAAGCATTTGTGGTGTGATGTTAGTCACACTATGGCGCAGGGTATCCATCAGGGCAACCGACTCCATCAACGAGGCATGATTCAGGTATATCCCACACGCCCATGGATACTGTCAATGCATAGAGTGCGCTAAGTATTAAGACATAAATCAGGATTGCTCTGACTTTTTTGCCTCGTCTATTTAGTTTCATCGGTTGTACTCCTTTGCATG
>VFQS010002156.1_pt1 | contig 16714 bp, 16 predicted proteins | sample 3512361 | NCBI WGS metagenome assembly VFQS01 (sample SAMN10412375, study PRJNA504923) | tailings metagenome | isolation source: Relicate 1 Philex TSF3 active mining | place: Philippines
CGGCTTCGCTTCTCCCCGCCGAGAGAGTTCGCTGCCAGCACCTCTCCCTCCGCCATTTAGCCCTCGGGAAAATCTCTCTCCCCGAAATCCGAGCTTCGAAAATCCCCTGTATTTGCGGGCTTCTTTGCAGAAAGCTCCTGACTGCCGGAATGGCAGGCGGGCCGGATTTCGTCTCTCTCGGCCCTGTATTCTCCAAAGCTCCTGACTTTTCAAATTTAGTACGGCGTTTCCAAGCAATTGAAAAATTTACACAATTTTTCAAAGGGCCTGCCGTGCTTTCGATACAGCATTTGGCTGGCGAATCGGGCTGAGGTCTAAAACAAACCGGTTGAAGACATAGGCGCCGCGCTGCCGTGGGTCCAAGATGTACGGTACTTGGAAGAAAAGGCAAACAATCGCCCGTCTATGGTTGTCGAGGTGGTTTCAGGTACAGACCCCCGTGTCCGCTGAACAGCAATGCCGTTTCAGCAGTGTGCCACAGTGGGTTGTGCCAAAGCCTTAGCAACAAGTTGGCGATGCTGGACGGCGGTTTTTCAAATCAGCATCGTCATTCATCATGAAGGATGGTTATCGGCACATCGGCAAGCCCAAGTACGGGAAAGGCCATCCCTCCAGAACCTTAGGGATGCGGGTTTCCTGGGCCATCGTTGCTGGCCTTCTGGCGGTGCTCCTTGCAGCGAACTACGGCCCCCTTGCGCGAGGCTGCAACATTAAAGGCAACATCGCGCAGGGCTCAGGTGAGCGGATATATCATCTGCCGGGCCAGGAGTTTTATGGCGAGACGGTGATCTCTGTGTTCTCCGGCGAGCAATGGTTCTGCAGTGAACAAGAGGCTATCGCTGCCGGTTGGCGAAGGTCCAAGGTTTGAGGCTCGCGAACTAGCAGTCGCTTGGGGAAAACAAACGTTATCGACAGACATACGCGTCTGCCTTGCACGGCTTGGCGGACGGCGCTCCTAGCAGCCGAGTGCGCTGCTCCTCCCAGGATAATGGCAAAGGGCATGCCCGCTTCAGTCGGGCCACCGTGAGCGATCTAGGCTGCTTCCCCTGGAGGATAGCCTCCACGATATCCGGAGCGAGGAAGGCCAGCCTGATGCGGTCGCTGATCAGGGCAGGGCAGCATCCCTCGGCTTTGGCCAGGTCCTGGGTTGTCGGGAAGACCCCCGACGAGAGGGCATCAAACCATCGTATGGCGCGGAGAACCTCGTGGACAAGGCGCCGGTCTGGCTCAGGGAGAGCTTCCGGGTTCTCCATGACGATCCTGAGCGGCAGGCCGCAACGCAACTGATGCCCGTCAACGGTGATCGCGATCGGCGAGTTTGCGATGGGCGCACTTCCTCTTGGCAGGCGAATAGCCAGGCGCTCCATCAACCAAGCCCGGTTCAGCATAAGGCGGAGCGTGATCCTGTCCATCTCGACACGGCTGACCAGTTGAGGGAGAAGCCCGGTGTTCCTGACCAGCTGCTGTTCGAGCTCGCCAGCGAGGTCCTCTGCGCTGTGCCGGGTAGACTGCAGCCTGCGGATTGTGGGCACATTGGCGTCGAGCCACCGCCGGTCCCGCAGGTGCCGGGCAAGAACACCCACGACATAGTGCTCCAGCGCGGGTGCGGAAACCCTGATCTGCGTCCCAGAGGCTCTGTCGATCTTCTTCGAGGCGAGTGACCGGGAGATATAGTACTGGTACCGTCCGGTCCTCCTTTGGGTATGCCGTGGATAGAGCCGGTCCCCGGCCGTGTCGAAGAGGATGCCCCGCAGAAGCGAAGGATAGGCCAGCGCGCGCCGCGCATTCTCGCTGGCGGCCGTCTGAGTGAGAAGGACCTGGACCTCGTCAAACAGGGCCTCCTCGATGATCGCCTCATGCCGACCGCGGTACAGCTGGTCCTTGTGGCGCACCATGCCCTTGTAGAGCGGATTGGAGAGGATCTTGCGCAGGGGATGCCATGAGAAATTCCGGCCGCCGTAGTCGCAGCCGTCCTTGAGAACCCGGCGCTTGGAGACGATCCCGGACTGCTCGAGTTCCTGCCGGAGCTTCGCCATCGACCGGAGTTCGACGAAGCGCCGGAAGATGTGACGGACGATCTCCGCCTCGCGCGGATTAACCACCAGTTTCTTGGCGGATGCGTCATATCCGAGAGCGGGGTTCCCGCCCATCCAGATGCCGAGGCGGGTGGATGAGGCGATCTTGTCCCTTATGCGGTCCCCCGCGACTTCACGCTCGAACTGGGCGAAGGTGAGCAGCACGTTCAAGGTCAGCCTGCCCATCGAGGAGGCGGTATTGAACTGCTGGGTGACGGCGACAAAACTCGCCCCATGCCGGTCGAGGATCTCCGACAGCCGGGCGAAGTCCCGCAATGAGCGCGTCAGCCGGTCGATCTTGTAAATGACGACGATGTCGATCTCGCCGGCTACCAGGTCGGCGAGTAACATCCGAAGGGCAGGTCGATCCAGGCTTCCGCCGGAAAAGCCCCCATCGTCGTAAGACCGTCTGACTCGCACCCAGCCCTCGTGCCGTTGGCTGGCGATATAGGCCGCGCAGGCGTCCCTCTGGGCGGCCAGCGAGTTATAGTCCTGGAGAAGCCCTTCGTCCGAGGAGGTGCGGGTGTAGACAGCGCAGCGGCGAATAGGGGCTTGAGGCATCACGTCTTCTCGGAGCCGCGGCCCCTGAGGCCGAAGAAGACCGCACCGGATCGCGGGGTCCCCGTAATTTTCCTCGCCACTTCGCTCAGCGAGAAGAACACCTGACCGCCATAGACGAAGCGCCCGTTCTCGACGGCGAGGACCTCATGGACCTTTCCCTGGTACTCCCGGAGCAGTCGGCTGCCGGGCCGCATCTGCTGGGCAGAGCCGAACCCACTTTCCACTGGCGTCCTGGGCTGTGCCGCAGCTTGCTTCCGAATGTTCCTGCATTGGGCTTCGGCATCGGTTTCCAGTTCCTGTATCCGATATGCCAGAGCAAGGCGCATCAGCTTGCTGCTCATCGCCGGAGCGGCGTCCGCATAGAACAGGCGAAACCACTCTTCGCGCAGTTGGACAGCGTCCATGTGGGGAAGTCGTGCCAGCAGGTTTTCAACCTTGCCCATCTCGTCGGCCCTGCAGAGTGGCGACGGCTCCCGGTCACGGGGGATGCCTTACACCACCTCGCCATAGCGATGGGGCATCCTGCTGTTCGGCTACGTCGTCGTAGAAATCAGCCGCGGTGGAAATGCGCGGGCAGGTGCGGAGTTCCGGTGGCTGAGCGCTGTCGGATCAGCTGTCCCACCGCTTCCATTCGACCTTCCGGTCGTCTCGTTCAACGGCCGTCTTGGCGATCTTCGTCTCCAGCGCCGTGAGGGTGTACTCAGGGAAGAGCGGGCCGAGCACGACCGCCAGGAAATGGATGTCCTCTGCCTTCAGCATGGCGTCCGGTTTGCCGAGAAGCTGGTCGATCGTCTTGTCGAGAATAGCTGTTGCGCCGGGAGGTGACATGGCGCCACCTTAAGTGGCTTTATCAGTTCCCTCAATCCGCAAAACCACGGAGCGCCTGATGTTCACTCACCGTTACACGGAAGCTGAACTGGCAGACCCACAGTACAGGAATACAATCGCGCCCAAATGGGAGGTCTACTACCTCCTCCTCGCGGGAGGCCGGTGCTTCGGATACAGGCGAACCCCGAAGTGCGGAGGAAGGTGGGTCGCGAGGCTCCAGGTGACGACAGGCTGCGGCTACCGGGAGTACAACTTGGGCCTGGCTGACGACACGCGACCAGCCGATGGGCAGAAGGTGCTCACCACACTGGTTTCTTGTTCCTCAGTTGCAGGCTGGCTCTGGCATCGTCAAACGACGATGCTCTTGGTCCGGTCAAACTATCCCTGGTGATGCGAATGCCATGAGCCGTGGTAGAGTTCTGAGCGTGTTGCATGCGTTGCCGCCATCCAATCCCACTTCGTGTCGCGAAGTTTTCAGAGAGAAAACATGCTCAAGGCGCTCGACTCCTTCCTCGGTTTCTTCGATCAGTCCGAAATCGACGCGTTTCTCGCGATTGGTGAACACCACAGTATAGCATCTGAACAGTTCTTGATCGAACAAGGGATGAAGCCAGAGGCGATTTACATCGTTCTTGATGGCGGTTTTGATATTCTCGTTCCAGGAAGAAGTGAGGCGATCGGCAGCATCTCCGCTGGGGAGGTGGTAGGTGGGATCGCCTTTCTCGATGCGCGTCCCATGGCCGCTACAATCCGCGCGAAGGAGGATTCTACCGTCCTCGCGGTTCCTCGAACCGAGCTTGACGCCTTGCTCGAGAAACGCTCGGACTTTGCGGTGCGTTTCTATCGTGCTCTGGGTATGCAGGTGTCGCAGCTCTATCGGCAGGAGCTCAGGTCTCTGACACCTGAGGCGGCTGAGGGGACTGATACGCCCAACTCCGCGACCAACATGGCCGATGTTTTCCGGCAGTCCTGCGCGGCCTTCGCTGACCGGGAGGCCTATCTCGTTGAGGGAAAATGGATCACCTACGGGCAGGCGCGCGAAAGAGTGGAGCGGCTCGCAGGCTCGCTTGTCCGTTTGCAGCCTCCGGCTGAGGGCCAGCCCGTCATCGCGACACTACTCCCCAACTGCGAATACATCCTCGAAACCTTCTACGCTGCAGCCGTTTCCGGGTCGATCATGTTCCCGGTCAACCATCGGCTGTCGGCGGAAGAACTCGCCGGTATTCTCAGAACATCCGGCGCTGGTTTGCTCATTACATCCTCAGCCTTCGCGCCTGCGCTCGCCCAGCTCGACTGGTCGGCTTTGCCGGTCCGCACTGTCGTCTGGACCGACAAGGAGGTGGACGACTTCGACCGCTGCGCGAAAGTTCTCTGGTCGTCATTGATTTCAACGCATTTACCGCTGATCGATTGCCCTCCGCCGTCGCCAGAGGCCTATCTGCAGTGCTTCGGTACGTCGGGCACAACCGGCGCGCCCAAGGTGATCCTTCATGCCCACAAGAGCGTTGCCGCGCACACTGAGGCTACAATGGCGGCGCTGGGGCTGGTTTCATCGGACATCCATTGCTGGGGTCATTTCGGTCCGATGTTCCACGTGGGTGACGTCGCCTTCGTCTGGGTCGGCACAATGCTAGGCGCGCGCCACGTGTTCAATGCCAACCCGCTCGACTTTAAGGCAGCCGCAGAGCTCTTATCCTCGGGTGGCGTGACGATCTGCAAGATCTCGCCCGCGATGCTGAAGCTGATGGCGCTATCCGGCGTGGCGCGAAACCTGGAATTCCCTCATCTGCGCTGGATCCTCACCGGTGGCGCCGCCCCCGACCCGACACTGGTGCGGCAGACGGCGGAACTGTTCGGCTGTGACTTCATCCAAGGCTATGGCATGACCGAGGCGACCTGCCATGTCTCTTTCAAGAACGAGACGCAGGCCCCGCTGCGGGACGGCATGGCCATACTGCCAGGGCTCGAGCTCAAGATCCTGGATGAAGAACGGAATCCAGTGGCAGCAGGCCAGCTCGGCGAGGTGGCGATCCGCGGTGTCACGGTATTCCACGCACAGCTCGCCGAGGGAAGAGTTGTGTCTCCGGCCGCCCGCATGTTCACCCCGGACGGCTTCTTTCTTAGCGGTGACCTTGGCTTCCTCGATGCCGACAGCAAGCTGCACATCTCGGGCCGCAGCAAGGACATGATCAATGTGGGTGGCGAGAATGTCTTCGCCGCCGAAGTTGAGCAGATCGTCTACCGCATGGATGGCATCAAGCAGGCTGCGGCATTTTCAATGCCCCACCCGGATCTGGGGGAGGTGGTGGAGATCGCCATCGTCCGATCGGAGGCGGGCGTGAGCCCGGAACGGGTTCTCTCCTGGTGCCGGCAGCTTCTGGCGAGTTACAAGGTACCGCGCCGCGTGCACTTCCTCGATGAACTTCCCATGACTCCCACCGGAAAGGTGAAGAAGCAGGAGTTGCGGGATCGCGTGCTGGAAAAACTTGCGGCGGAAAAACAGGCGCCCCGTGTTGCCCCCGCCGACGAGACGGGACACGTCACATCCGTGCGGCCGCTTCTCATCGAGTGCCTGACCGCCATCGGGGTGGGCGAGGTGGCGCCTGGCCAGTCGCTGTTCGAGGCGGGCCTCGATTCGCTCGGCGCACTGAATTTGATCGAGAGGCTGCAGAACCGGCTCGGTGGCGATTTGCCTCCGTCCTTGCTCTATGAGCACCCGACGATCGACGCGCTCGTTGAGTATTTCGACGAGCACCATCTGAACGAGAACAGTGCCCGGCCCGCGCCCGAACGTGCCGCGACGCCTGCCGCCCCTGCCGGCGTTCAGGAGCCAGTCGAGGGCCGCACGCTTTCGGCGCCTGTCGCAGTGCTGCTGCAGGCGCTCAGTCTGTTGCTCCGCCCCGCGATGATCGCATTCAGCGTTATTCCGACGGTGATGCTTGTCGAATATGCGGCGGAGGTGACCTCGCCTCTCGGCGTGTTCCTGCTGGGTCCGATTTTCTTGGGACTCTCCCTCGTCCTGACCATGGTGTTTGCCTGGGCCTGCAAGTGGCTGCTCCTGTGCCGCCAGCGCGCCGGGCGCTTTGTGCTTGGTGGTTCCGCCTATCATCGCTGGCTTGCCGCCAACAATCTGTTCCGCAGCCTGGAGATGACGCTCGGCGTGTTGCGCGGTTCCGCTGTGCTGCGGATGTTCTACCAGTTTTGTGGTGCGAGACTGGGCCGGGGGGTCCGGATCGAGGCGACCGATCTGCAGGACCTCGATCTACTCGAAATCGGCGCAGACAGCTTTGTGGGGCGCGAGGCCAATCTGCAGCCCGGGGTGCTGGGGGAGGGTGCGCTTGCACTGCGCCAGATCTACATCGGCGACCGATCGGTGATCGGCCCGCAGGCATCCGTTCTGGGGCCCGCGAAGCTGGCGCCGGGAAGCTCTGTCCTCCCGCTCGATGCGGCGGTCAGCGCGATGGAAGCGGCAGCGCCCGCACCGCAGCCTTCACTGGGCACGCGGCTCGCCGGTTATCTCCTCGTCGGATATGCGGTCACCGCAGCGATTGCGGTCGGCGTGTACATTCTCGTTCATTTCAGCAACGTGCCGCTGATTTGGCCGCTCCTCACCGGCAACGCTGCAGGGGTCGATCTCAGATTCTTCCTGCTGCTCGCGGTGGTCATCCAGGCGGTTATCCCGGGGGCCTACTTCCTCATCGTCGTCCTGCTGAAACGCCTACTCCTGGGGAGGGTGACGGAGGGTAAGCAGCCTGGCGCAGGCCATTGGATCTATGCCCGACTGATCGATGTGCCGTTCTTCCCGATCTTCCTGCGCCTCACTGTCATGTCGCATGTGATGAAATGGGCCTACCAGCTCCTCGGGGCGCGAGTGGGTGCCAGGCCCTTCATCGCGGCACCATTCACCGCAGAGCCGGAGCTCCTCGCCCTCGGTGACGGCGCCATGGTGGCCGGCAACGTGGCCGTCTTCGCGGCTGACCCGGTGTCGGGGGAAACTGGCCGGATCACGGTTGGCGAACGTGCGATCGTGGCCAATTCTTGCCTCCTGACTGCGGGATCGACGCTGGGTGACGGTGCACTCCTCGGTGATCTGAGCCGTCACGGCGGCAAAGATGTCTCGATTTCCAAGGTCATTGCCGTGGGCCGGCCGCCGCGTGTCGTGGGCGAGCCCGATCTCGCGCCCGATGACAGGGGCACGCTCTCCTATGCCGGCGTGCAGCTGATGCTCGTAACGCTTCAGCTTGTGCTTGTCATCGGCTTGCAGCTGCCCGGATTCCTCGCGCTTGGGCTGGCCGTGACCGCCCTCGCAGGCGCTTCGCCATTCTTCATCGTGGCGCTGCTCCCTCTTCTGCTTATGCTGCCGCGCGGCATCAAGGTCCTGCTATTGCCCGTCGCCAAATGGGCCGTGCTGGGCCGGGTCCGGGAGGGCGAGCATGCGGCCTATGGGGGCGTGTGGGCCCGCTGGATCGCTATGGAAGCGCTCGTCATGGACCTTGAGCGCACGCTCATTTCCCTGCGGGGGACGCGTTTCCTCCCCACGCTCTATCGCAGCATGGGTGCTAATGTCGAAGCCGACGTCTGGCTTATGACGTCGGCGCTGGGTTCCGAATATGACCTCAAGACCATCCGGCGCGGTGCCACGCTCAACCACCGCTCCCTCCTCTTCGGCCACTCAGTCGAGCGGCACACGCTGATCTTCCGCGCAAGCACCGTAGGGGAAAACGCCTCACTCGGATCCTGTAGCATTGTCGAGGCCGGCGCGGAGTTGGCCGAAGGGTCTTCTGTTCCGCCGCACCAGGCTGTCCACGCCCGACGGCAGAAGGGCGAGGAGGGAGCAGCACCCGATAAGCTGGTGAACATCAAGGACTTTGAGGAGAGGGCGCAGCTCGTCCTTTCTCGGCCGGTGTTCGACTATTATGCGGGCGGCTCTGGCGATCAGCTGGCGCTCAACCGCAACATCAATGTGCTCGACCGCATCACCTATGCGCCGCAGGTGCTGGTCGATGTGAGCAGGGTTTCAACCCAGGTCGAACTGCTGGGCCGCAGACTCGCATCTCCAATCCTTGTCGCACCGATGGCGATGAACCGCCTGGCGCATCCAGACGGCGAACTGGCTGTCGCACGGGCGGTGCGCAAGTCGGGCCTCGGTATGGTACTGAGCACGCTGTCGAGTACCCCTGTCGAGAACGTCCGGCAGGAACTTGGCGCCGACGGGCTCGGCTTGCTGCAGCTCTATGTGCTGAAGAACCGAGCGATCACTGAGGCCCTGGTGCAGAGGGCTGCGGATGCGGGTTGCCAAGCCCTCGTGCTCACGGTCGATGCCCCGGTTTCAGGCCGGCGTGAGCGCGACATCCGTAATGGCTTCTCGGTAGCCGAGGGCGTCGACCTTCCCCATCTAGAGGGGATGGCCTCCGATGTGAATTCCAGGCTCCTGGCCTTTGAGCGCGCAAAGGACCCGGCTCTCACCTGGGAGGACCTCAAATGGCTGGTGAACCTGTCGCCCTGCCAGGTCTGGCTGAAGGGTGTCATGCGCCCGGACGATGCGTTGCGGGCCATCGATTACGGCGTGTCCGGTATCATCCTCTCAAACCATGGCGGACGCCAGTTCGACTCCGCACCCTCGGCTGTGCAGGCGCTCCCCTGGGTGAGGAAAGCACTGGACGGTTCTGGAAACGGCCAGGTGCCGTTGCTGGTCGATGGCGGCATTCGCCGCGGCGAGCACATCTTAAAGGCACTCGCCCTCGGGGCAAATGCGGTCCTCGTCGGCCGCCCTGTGCTCTGGGGCCTCGCGAGTGGTGGAGAGGGCGGCGTGTCGCAGGTGCTTGGCCTACTGCATGAAGAACTATCGACGGCGATGCGCCTTGCAGGATGTCCCAGCTTGCGCAGCATAGATCAGTCAGGTCTGGACCTCGATCCTGGAGCCGGCCTCGCATGCAACGCCATAGTAGGGCAGGAACGCAGAGTGGATGCACTACTCTAGTGTTGTCATTGCTGACTTTGACACAGCACGCCTCGTATGGCCTCCATCTCTGACAATCCGCACGAGTACACGATGAGGGTTGCCCACGCGCAGCGCTCCTCTGAGGCTGGAGCAGTGGAGTTCCCGGAATGATTCGGGGAGCTCTCGCAAATCTTAGCCCCTCACAGCGCGCAGTATTCCTCGACGTTGAAGTATTCCTTTCCGTCCAGGAAGACAGGTATGCCGCATTCCAATTGAGATGCATTGAAGAACTTGCTGGCTGGATCAGCGCTAAGTCGGTATTCCAAGCCTCACTTTCGGGGGGCGTAACCTATTGAAACAACTGACGCCGCCATTCCATCGGGAAAGGCTGAATCGCCCGCGCCATCGTCAGCCCCTCCGGTTGCCGTCCTGCCAGTATGGCTTCCACTATGTCCGGCGCCAGCAGCGTCATCCGCAGCAGGCGGCTGACATAGGACGGGTTGATATTCTCCGCGTCGGCGATCTCTTCGAGGGTTTGGTAGTCACCCTCCTGCAGCATTTTCTGCCAGCGGAAGCCGCGCGCCAAGGCCTTGAGCAGGGCGCTGTCGACCCGCGCTCGTGGGACCGGTACAGCCTCCACTCCGTCCGGAGTGATGATGAGTTTTCGTCCGCCGCGCTTGCGGATGGTAAATGGCACGGTGACGGTCACGGCCTGTTCGGTCATGCCGCTTCCCTTCGGCTCTTACCGGTCATGATGCCGACCTCAGCTACCATCTGCGCCAGCCCCTTGTCGCGGAACCGCAGCTTCAACCCGTCGGTGCCGATGTCCACGCGCTTGAGCAGCAAGTGGATGATCCGCGCCTGTTCCGTCGGGAAAAGTTCGGTCCAGACCGGGTCGAGTGCCGCCAGCGCCTCCTGTACCTTGTCCTCACTCATCCCTTCACATTCCGACTGCGCGGCGCGCCAGGTCGCCACGACCACTTCCGGCGCGCGCAGCGTTCCGCGGATCTGGTTGATGACCGCAGCCTCGATTTCGGCAGCGGGAACGCGGGCGATGTTGAAATGGCGTCCCGCCGCACGCTTGCTCATGCCGCCGACGCAGGCCAGACGAACTTTGCGGTAAAGCTCCACGGTATAGATCTACGAGCCCTCCCTCCAGATGCAGGAAGGGCAAAGTGGCCGGTTCTTACGCCGCCCGCAGCAGGACTATCCCGCCGCTACCGTGGTCCACTTTTGCACCGCCGTTCTCACCCACCTGGTTGTAAGGGCAGCTTCGTCAAGTTCACGCGGTCCGCCGACTGATGAAGATTGGGATGCGATTGGCCGCGGCGCGTCTGTTCAGTTTGACTGGATTTGAGCGGGTGCACCGAGTCCGGTAGAAGTGCGGGGAACGATGACAAGATAGCGCTGCTCGCCGGGTTTATCCGTGAGCACCAGGGTGCGGATCTGTCCGACAGCCTGGACGACCGCGGCGCCCGCCTGGTTTGTGACGAATTCTGCCAGGGGTTCGAGCGTCCCTGTGCCATCGCGTCGGGCGGCGAGCGCAATTACATAAGGTTGCCGCGGTGCGAGTCCGGCGACGGAGGCCTGAAGAATCTGAGCCAGTCCCTGCTCGAAAATCGCGACGTTGGTGGAATGAGCAATAGTATTGCTGGCGGAAGGCGGAGAGAGTTTCAGCGATGCGGCTTCTCCGAGCTTGCCTAGAGGAACCAGATTCGAAGTGCCGTCGCCGTCGGGAACTGCGCCCGGCACGTAGATAAGAGCCTGCGGTGCCTGACCAACGGGTATCGTCGCCATCACCTTTTGTGTCAGTGCATCGATCGCTGTAACGGCGTTGTCGTTTTCTAGGCCGACATAGACACGTGTACCGTCACCAGATGGCCATATACCATGAGGCAGGTCCCCAACGGCGATGCGTGCGACCTCCGTGAAATCCTCGATGTTGAAGACCGCAACGAGGTTGTCCCCGCCTTGCGTGACATAAGCGAACTTGCCTTTTTCGTTGAAGGCAAAATTGACATGGTTGGTTAGGGGGCCAGTGTCTAGTACCTTAAGCACGGTGAAGGGCGGCCTTGCATCGAACACCACGGTCTTGCCCACGTCCTTCTGCGTGAACCAGACCTGCCGACCATCAGGTGTAGCCGCGATGTCGGGACAGAATGGACTCTGCTGCCTGATCGTGGCAACGATGGCGTGGTCGGCAACGGAGATGACCGTCACCTCGGGTGTGAACGACGAACAGACATATCCATATCTTCCATCCGGAGAGAAGATCGTCATGCCGGGGCCCGGTGGAAGCTTGATCTGAAGCTTTTCGGCATATGTCTGGGCATCAAGAACCGCGATGTAGTCCTGTCCCCGCACCGACACCCACACTTCCTTTCCATCCGGTGTGAAGAAGGCCTCATGCGGTGCGCGTCCCACGTAGGTAATGTGCTTGATGGCGTTGGTCGCCGTGTCGATGAACGTCACCGAGTTGCTGCCGATCGAAACGACGGCGAGTGTACTGCGATCGGGAGAAAAGCCCATGCCATGCACCAACACCTGCCCCCTGTACAGGGGGCTGAAGTTCTGCGGTTGCAACTCGCCGAGGCGGATTACCCCGACCAAGGTATTGCTCTCCGGGTCCACGACCGAAACCGTGTTCGAGAACTGGTCGGCGGTGTAGATGCGGTCACGGCTGCTGACGGGGAGGTCTGGCGCCGAAAGGCCAAATGGCGCCTGACCTGCCAGGACCGGAGATACCGCCAGAATTGAGGCGAATGCGAAAACCGGAAGAAGTGAGCGTGTTTTCATCTTGCTTTCTGCCGCTTCAGTGCGGGGCACAGTGGTGCGCGGTGCCGGTTTCTGGTGGAGGTTCTGCATTCATCGCCCGCTGCATGACGACGATTTCCTGCTGTTGCGTGATGATGATCTCCTGCGCCATGCGAAGAAGCGCCGCGTTGCTGCCGGAGCGCAGATAGGACTTTGCCATCTCTATCGCGCCTTGGTGATGCGGAATCATCATGTTGGCGAAATCGCGATCTATGTCTCCTGAAGGAGGAAACATCATGTCCGTCATCATGCGCTGCATGGCGGCGTCATTCTCTTTGAGGAAGAGATCGGCTTCCGGGCGAAGATGAAGCTCGCACGACGCCGTCTTGCCGTGGGCCTCGTTGCGACTATGAGCTACTTCGCTGCTTGCGAACTGCACCCCGAAGCTCATGCTGATAGCCATTACGAACAGTTTCGAACCTGCTTTCGCGCGCCAGCCAAGAAAGCAGTCGTGACCGAGCCTGCTTTTCGCCATTTCGATGGTGAGCAACAACGCCAAAGTGCTGCCTGCGCGGGTTTACTTGCTGTAGTTGGCGGCCAGATAGGCGATGATTAGCTTCTGGTCATCCTCGCTGATCGGGGCTCCCATAACGCGCACCATCTTGCCCACGGTTTCCGCCCATCCCTTCTCGTCCTGCACGGGGTAGTTCATCTGGATCATGTCCAGGCTGTGGCAGGCGGCACAATTGCCCTCCACGACATCAACGCCAGGGGTCTGCTTCAGCACAAAATCGGACTCATCGGCCCGGGTGGCGCTCAGTGACGCCAGGAGAAAAACGCTGGCTAGCAGCGAATTGACACCGATGTTCATCATGCGGCCTCCACGGCGACGGTCTGGATGACATTGTTATGATAGCCTGAGGGGCTGAAGATCAGCTTGGACACCTGGCTCTCGCCCTGCGTGTTGGTGGCGCGGGCCATAATGGCATAGCGGCCCGCTGCTGCCGGCGTGAGTTGGAACGACCACTGTCTCCAGGCAAAGCGCCCGAGATCTTCGCCAAGTTGGGCGGGGCGCCAGCTCTGTCCCCCATCTGTCGAAACATCCACTTCGGCGATGCCATAGCCGCCGTCCCATGCGATGCCACGAACATCGAGCGGCTTGCCAACGGCAAGCGTCCCGCCATCGTGAAGATTGGTGATCAACGAGTTCACCACCATCTCGGTAATCGGCGTGTTCTTGTCGTTCTGCTGGGTTGGGAAGCGATCTGTGGCTGAGTAGGTGCCCACCGGTATACGGTAGGCCTTCTCCATCCAGTAACCACCTTGTGGCTTGGTGAGGGCCCTGATGTCCGTAACCTGCTTAATCCAAAAAGTAGCGACCCAGCCCGGCACGACAATTCGGGCCGGAAATCCGTTCCAATGGGGCAAGGCCTCGCCGTTCATGCGGGTGGCGATGATGGTGTTCTCGTCGAGGGCCTTCCAGACCGGTATGGACTTCACATAATCCGGCGTCTCCTCGATAGCGCCTGTCTCTCCGCCGTTGAAGGCAATCTCGATCACGTCGCTGCCGAGGCCGGCCTTGGCAAGGATGTCCTTCAGGCGCACGCCCGACCACCGGGCATTGCCCATGGCGCCATTGCCCCACTGAATGCCCATCACGTTCGGGTTGGACAGTCCGCGGCGGTTGCCGGCGCACTGGCACACGGCGGTCACCTCGACCTGCTCGAAGTCGGACGCAAGTTGCGCAAGGCTGAGTTCGAAGGGCGCTGTCGCCCCGTCGCCGCCAATCGTCAGGCGCCACTCTGCTGGATTGACTTCTGGGATGTTGGAAAGATGCCAGCGCACGAAGAACTGGTCGTTCGGCGTGTAGGGCTCACTGAAGACGGAGATGGGCGTCTCGTAATTGGGCGCGCGGTAGAGACGCTTGATCAGGGGCTTCTTGCCCGGAAGCGTGTCGAGGACGCCGCCCTCGCGTGCGCCCGCTGGTAATGCTGCGGGGTTCAGATCATCCGCAGCCGCAAATGCCGCGCCGCCGACGAGGCGGTTGGCGCCTGCATGAGCCAAGAGGACTGCGGCTCCGCTCAAGAGTTGGCGACGACTTGGCATCAATTACTTCCTTCCAAATGGACCCGATAGCCGTGATGGAATGTCGATAAGTGGGTGGCTTGCATAATGGATAGCTATGAAAGCCGCTGAATTCGGTTGTATTGGTAAAAAGTCCAGAAGTCCACGTAGTGTTGCGAAATGCCACAGTCGCTTTGCATCGAACAGACTTCCTTTGCGAGACCTTATGGCGTTCAACGGGTTCACCGCGGCTTCGCTGCCGGAAGTCCGAAGCCAAGCAATTGATTGAGCGACACAGCGATGATCACCGCAAATGACAGCGATGAGCCCATCACGGGCTGCAGGACGCTCGGTGCATTGGCATAGATTTGGGGGACGATGTCTAGGCTGAGACCGGCAAAGAGGCCAAGGCCGATCGCGAAAGTGCGGCGGTAGTCGAGTTTCTCGCCGGTGACGATCTGCAAGCCCGACATGATCATGTAGCAGGCAGAGAAGACGAGTACAGCCCCCGCTACCAGCGCAGGCATGACCGCCGCATTGCCGCAAGCTTTTCTGTCTTGAGTGCCGCTCTCGCTTTGCTGGCGACGCACGCCGTGGCTGACATCGACGTCGCCTTCGTGGGTCCGATCACTGGTCAAGTTACCGCCATAGGCGAGCAGGGGCACCAAGGCGCGCAGCGCGCCGTCGATAACATCAATGCCGTCGGTGGCATCAACGGCGAGCGACTCAATCTCGAAATCGGGGACGGTGCCTGCGATACGAAGCAGGCGGTCAATGTTGCCATCCAGATGGCCTCGAAGGATGTGAAGTCCGTCGCCGGTCACATGTGCTCAGGTGCCTCGATCCCCGCCGCGAAGGTCTATGCGGACGAGGGCATCCTGATGATCACGCCCGCGTCCACCAATCCCAGGCTGACTGACGACGGCGGCTGGAACGTGGTCCGGGCCTGCGGCCGCGATGACGCCCAGGGCAAGGTGGCGGGTGACTATATGGCCAAGGCCTACGCCGGGAAGCGGATTGCCATCATCGACGACAAGAGCGCCTATGGCAAAGGCCTGGCTGACGAAGCGCGGAGGGCGATGAACGCCGGGGGCCTCAAGGAGGTGCTCAATGAATCGTTCAATTCGGGGGAAAATGACTTTTCTGCGCTCGTATCGAAGCTGAAGGACGCTGGTGTCGCGGCCATCTATTACGGTGGCTATCACCCTGAGGCTGGTGTCATTTTGAAGCAATGTCCGAGCAGGGCCTGAACGCCAAGATGTATTCAGCAGATGGCATGAACACGGCGGAGCTTTGGGCTATCGCTGGGCCCACGGCCAGCAATCTGCTCTTCACTTTCGCGCCCGACCCACGTGAGAATCCCGCAGCGCGTCAGATCGTCGACGCGTTGAAGAAGTCGGGCTATGAGCCGGAGCGAGTCACCCTCTACACCTATGCCACGTTCCAACTCTACAAGGCAGCCGCCGACGCCACCAAATCTTCCGATGGCGAGAAGATCGCCACGTAGCTGCGGGCTGGCAACCCTGTTCAGACAGTTATTGGCGAGATTAGGTTGGACGAGAAGGGCGATGTCGTGGACCCGTCCTATGTCTGGTACACGTTCAAGGACGGCAACCACACTGAGGCCAATATCCACTAGGGATATCGCCCCGCCACCCCCCGGCGCACCCTTGCTGCTAACCGCTCTTGTGAACTGGCCTATCCAAATGACTGGCGCTGCCACTCCACCGGAAACGGTTGCATCGCCCGCGCCATCGTCAGCCCCTCCGGTTGCTTGCGAGCCAGTATCGCCTCTACGATCTCCGGTGCCAGCAGCGTCATGCGCAGCACCCGGCTGATGTAGGACGGGTTGATGTTCTCAGCTTCGGCGATTTCCTCGAGTGTCTGGTAATCACCTTCTCGCAGCATCTTTTGCCACCTGAAGCCGCGCGCAAGAGCCTTCAGCAGCGTGCTTTCCACCCGTGGGCGAGGTTGCGGGGAGACAGCGGCTCCGTCAGGGGTGAGAACCAGTTTCCGCCCACCGCGCTTGCGGATGGCGAATGGCACTGTGACGGTAACGGTCTGCTCATTCATGCCGCCTCCCTCCGGCTCTTGCCAGTCATTATGCCGACCTCCATCACCATCTGCGCCAGCCCCTTGTCCCTGAACCGCAGCTTTAGGCCGTCGGTGCCGATATCCACGCGCTCGATCAGCAACTGTACAATGCGTGCCTGCTCAGCGGGGAACAGTTCGGCCCAGAGCGGGTCAAGTGTTGCCAGCGTCTCCCGCACCTCATCCTCTGCCAAGCCTTGGCAATCGGGCTGCGCGGCGCGCCAGGTCGCCACAACCACCTCCGGGGCGCGCAGCAGCCCGCGGATCTGTTGGATGACAGCGGCCTCGATCTCGGCAGCGGGAACGCGGGCGACGGGACATTTTCCAGCCCCATGCTTCAGGACAGTCTGGCTGACATAGTAGCGGTAGAGCCGTTGACCCTTGCGGGTGTGGGTGGGCG
>VFQS010002157.1_pt1 | contig 16701 bp, 11 predicted proteins | sample 3512361 | NCBI WGS metagenome assembly VFQS01 (sample SAMN10412375, study PRJNA504923) | tailings metagenome | isolation source: Relicate 1 Philex TSF3 active mining | place: Philippines
GGCCCAGACAGGCTCGAACTGTCGACCCACGGATTAAAAGTCCGTTGCTCTACCGACTGAGCTAAAGGCCCCTACGAGCGAATTTACGCTCAAAAGCTAGGGTAACAGTATCAGCCATAGGGGTTTCACGCTAAATCGAGTATGAATTATGTATGAAATGCAAAGTGAAATGGGATTAAAAGGAGCCATTTAGTTGTCACTTTATGACAACGCCACTAAGTAATTTCATACTTTCAGGCAACCTGTGACAAGAAATCAAAACTCGTTGATTTCTTAACAACAGGAGTCTCAAATTATGTCTACAGCAACGAAACTAGGTCGTGGAAAGAACCACTCTGGTTACACAACGCAATTACCAAATGGCCGTTATCGAACATTCTTAATGTATAAAGGAAAGACTGTATCTGCCGTTGGGTCTACACCAAAAGAATCGAAGGCGCTCGCAGTTGCTAAGCGGGACAACCTGCCGCAGGCGATTGGTAAGTTACCTAAACAAGTTCTCAATCTGAAACTTATCGATTTCATGCCCGATTGGTTACACGACAAGCACCGCAAGAAGGTTGCACCAACTACTTACAAACGTTACGTGGGTCTCATGGAAAACTGGGTAATTCCCTCATTGGGTCATGTGAAGATTGTTGAACTGAATAAGCACCACGTAAACGCATTCATCGAAAACATGGAGTCAAAAGTTGGCCCACGCTCACAGCAGCAGGCAAAAGCACTATTGTCAGCAGCATTTGCTTTTCTTGTTAAGAAGGAATGGATTAATGATAATCCTGTTCTAAAATCCGATGAGATTATTTGTGAAAAAAAGGAAATCAACCCCCTTACTTATGAAGAGGTAAGAAAACTCATCACTCATGCGAAGGGCACCTATTGGCACGCTAGATGGGTCATTGCTTGTTTCTATGGATTACGCCAAGGGGAGGCATTAGGTTTGCGTTGGTCTAACGTTAATCTTGATACGGGCGAACTACAGATTCGTGAGCAGCTTCAAACTATCGGAGGGCATCGCCAATTTGTCGGGCTTAAATCGAAAGCTTCAACTCGTACACTTGAATTGGATAGCAAAGCTATCGACTTGCTCAAAGCCCATAAAAAGAGGCAAAACGAGCAACGTTTAGAAAAAGGTGGAAACTGGGTGGATATGGATTTGGTCTTTCCAGCTAAAGATGGTTCCCCGCTCAATCCGAAAGTTGACTATAAAGCATGGCAAGATGCGTTACGAGATTGTGGGATTTCTAAACATCGGCTTCATGATGCCCGTCATACTGCAGCAACAATTCTCTACGACAATGGCATGGATATTGAACTCATTCGCCGCTTCTTGGGAAATTCTTCGATTGAACTAACCTCTGGAACATACGTGCACCATTCAACTCGCCAGGTGGAAAAAGCTGCTGCCGTCATTGGCTCCTTGGCTGTTTAGTCGCCTTAAGAGGGGGTTCGTATTCGGGCCCCCTCATTCATTTACTGAGTTAATACTCTGTTCGTATCTTCTTCAGATAAATTGAAAATTTCACAAACTATTCTGTCTAGTCTATTTTCGAGTTCGGACACATCAGCATTTGGATTTTTTCGCTTCAATGAAATCAAACTATCAACCAGTTCAACTACTTCAGCTTCACGCTTTTTATCGTAAGTCGCTGGTAACTGTTCTACCAATCCAGTTTTCACCTGCGCCAATATCTTGCCTTCTTCGGATGACAAGAAACGATAGACATAATTTAAAACTCTGCTATTCAGGAGTCCAAGAAAATACTTCAATGAACCTTGTCCAGTTAAAACAACCGTAAAGAGTGTGTTATCCGTATAGAGCTGACCATCCTCGCTCTCGCTTTGGTAAGCAGCAAAAAGACTATCTCCTGTCTGACGCAATAGAAGTCTCTCTGGCAAGAAGTGGTTGCTCATATCCCCCGCAAATCCCCAGTATTCCTTGAGGGAACTTTTCTTTCCGCCTCTTCCAATGCCTGGCTTGTCCTCTGGAATGTAGTCAGGGTTGCAATACTTGAATTTAGCATTTGGGCTATCCCAGTAGACAGCCCAACGAAGAATCTGACGACCTTGAATCATGCGTTTATTGATAGTTGGAGTTTTTGAGATAGAAAAAATCTTTTCTCGAACATTGCCACTGTGGATACCTGTATCAATTACTCTAAGAAAGTCGCCGACCTTTTTTTGCCCAAGCAATTTTGTGATGAGTCCATCTTCTTGAAGAACAAAACGCTCTTTAGGGAGCTGTGCTACATAAGACTTGTGAATCTGGTTCCTTTCGACCAATTCGAAACCTGGGAATGTGAACTTTGCGCCGATGTAACAGTCGTCCTTTATTCCCGAGCGACTTGCTAGGAAGATAGCGGTGTAAATGGTTGCTCCAAAAGTCTCCTTTGGGCAACCAATTAGTTCAATCAGGTTTTCCTTGAGCAGTTTCTCTCTAACCCTCACTTTGCTGTCTAGGCCAATAAAGCTGTCATTCGTGATGAAGCAAACAATTCCCTTATCTCCAACTAGCTCAAAAGCACGGAAAATGAAATGTACATAAAGGTCATCGACCCAAGGTTTACGCTTACCCATTTTTTCTTCAAAATAGTTCTCGTAAAGTGAATTGCGAACATCATCCGAGAAATGTTCAGTTTTTACATATGGTGGATTCCCGATAACAATATCAAATTCTGAGATTCCGAACATTGATTTAGAGTCAAAGAAGGTCGCCTGACTATTCACTTTAAAGGGCTGGAAAGTTTTTAGTTGGGTAGTTCTTTTACTTTCTCCGAATAAAGATAGCTCTTGGTTTACAAGAGTTTCATATTTTGACTTTAACGACTCTCGCTTCTTCTTGCTATTGGTCGAATAATAATCTTGACGGATATCTTCTAACTGCTCTTCCAATGAGCTGTCGTCCCAGATACTAAACTGTTTGTTTTCGTCTAATTTAATGAGAGTATTTGCGCAAACAAATTGAAAATCCAAATTAGGGAGAGGTTCAAGCCCTCTGTTCACTTTGTCATCCAAAACTTCTTGTTCCACAATTAGTGTTAAGAAGCAACGCAATTTGCTGATTTCAACCGCAACTGGCTGTATGTCCACACCATGAAGCACATCTCTAATCAAAATCAATTTACGCAAATAATTATGATTCTTGGCGAGATGCGATTTACCATTGAAGTAATTCTTTTGGAATTTAGTTTGACCTAGTTCTAGTTCGCTATCAACTTGCTCAAGCATGAACACTAGTTTTTGAAGCATTCCTATTGGGAAGGCTCCGCTGCCGCATGCAGGGTCAAGCGTCTTGAGCGAGTACAAGGCATCTGAAATCTGAACTCTCTCTTTGTTGTTCAAGGGATGTAGAACATCATCTAGCGCATCGATGGTTATAAGAGCATCAATCTTGGACTCTTCGACACTTGTTTGTTGTAGCAGATAACGCTTTAGGGCAATATCTGTCATATGGCTAACGATTCTTCGGGGTGTGTAGAAACTGCCAGTAGTTCTACGAGCACTTTCTCCAGACTCAGGATTTATCTCAGCCAATAGGTTCTCAAAGATTCGACCCAACATTTCTGGGTCTATAGAAAGCTCAACGTCGAAATCTAGATTCTCATCTAGCGTGAAGTTGTAAGTCTTGAGGGATTCCAAGAGTTTATGGAACCAGGTATCAGGAATCGAGACTTCCGATGATTTTCCGTTGTTGAAGTAGTCGCCACCAGTTCCTTCGTTCGGATGAAAGAGTCCACCATTGAGATACGGAACATGTTCGTAATGATTCTTCTTAAACTTGTCAGTGCGTTCTTCTAGTGGTGAATTGAGGCATTGGAAGAAGAGTGGTTCAAGAATTTCATGAAGGATATTGGTGCCGTCTTCAATAGCCTTATCGAATACTTCGCTTGGGAGTAGTTGGATTCCATTTGCGCTTTTCTTCTCCTTGAGGAACCAACAAAAGATTATTCGGCCAAACAATCTGATTGCATATTCTTGATTCTCACGATGACTGCTTTTCCCTGGTAACGCGAGAAGAGGCTTTTGTATTTGAGAGCCAGATTCATCGTAGCGACCAATCAAGTCATAGAAGTACTTTGAAATATCGTTATAGAACTCTTTATTGATGGCTTCGATTGAGAATCTGTACTTCAAGTCTTCGAAGTCTTTTACCGCACCCATGTTTAGAAGAAACTTTCGGGCCGAAGCCACTCCTACATCTGAACCCAAAACATAGGAATGCCTTTCAGGGTTTGAATAAGATTGAATAATTTTGCCTTCATGGAAAATCGGCTGTGCTGTCAATAACGACAGACGCCATATTGTTTGGTCGGGATTCAAGTAAACAATTAGTGCCCTATGAATACCAAAGTTCTTCAGAATCTTAAAACTCGCCTTTGTGAGTGAAATTCGTGAATTTATACCTAAAGTGGTTGTTACCACGAGAACTGAGGTTCTTAGCTTTTCAGATTCACCCAGATAGGTGACGTTTGGAAAAATCTCTCCTTGTTTTGGAACCGTGCGTTTATCCGCAACAAAATCAGGGAAGAAATCTCTAAGAAACCCCTCAAAAGCTTTCTCATCAAAGGATGACGATAAATTTATCAATTAAATTCCTCCGCCAATAAAATGACATCTGCTTCGTCTTCCATTCGTTGGATTCTTTCCAATACATTTTTGATGAATGATTCTGGCACGATATTTTTGATTTCAGCAAAACACTTCTCAAGATTTGACGTGTCTACTTGTGAGATATCTTTGAGCGCACCTTCACTGACGTCATCATATTTAGAAATTACTTTAATTAAATCTGAGCAATATACGTCTGATGCAGGCAAGGCCATTCTTAAAGCTTCTAGAATCTTTATGCTGTCACTTCTTCTTCCGCGAATCTCTGGAAGAGGATGCTTCTCAGCTAATTTATCCCATGCAATCCCAAACAAGTTGGGGAAGTCTTTTGTAAGGTCTGTTCCTACCTCAGACTCCTCCGCTCTAAACAAACCCAAGCCTGACTGTGTTGATAGAAGTTCAGCATCTTTCCCTGCCTCTGTCAGAACAAAGAGTGTGTTTTGCCCTTTCTTACTGAATACAACAGCACGATTACCAAGGTCCGAGGTTGATACTCGTGCGATACGGGTTCGTCGAGGAATTCGATTTACTTCTTCCATTAGGGATGAGCTCGCTTTGGCTTGCTCATAAGTTTCCAGGTGGATTGCATCCCAGCTTAATTCTTCTTTTGACCCTTCGGTACGGGCGAATTCATCCTTGAAGAAGCTTTGGACATCTTCATCTGGAGTTAAGGTGCGACTATCGCTGCCAATGACATTGTTGATGAGCCCAATCTTTAACGTAGAAATACTTTTGATTCGAGTTTCTTGCTCGCCAACTACGGTTGGAAAGCAGTTATAGATGTGCAGCTCAGGGAACATCAAACGGTTAATTCGATTAATACGGCCAATTCGCTGAATAACTCTTGTAGGGTTGTACGGGATATCAAAGTTAATAATTACTCCAGCTCGGTTCAAGTTAACACCTTCACTAAGGGCATCGGTACAAACTAAGATAGCGAAGTCATTTTTTTGCTTATCTTTTGGAAAAGATGCATCGAAGTTGCTCAGTAAAATAGTGCGGTTTTCTTTCGAAGCTTCAGTAGACGTGTAGTTCAACACATTATGTAAGCCAGACTTCTTAAGCTGTGTTGAAAGGTAGTTAACGGTATCTGCATAAGAAGAGAAAATTACAATTTTGCGGTCTGGATTCTCTTTGAGTAAATCGTTGATAACTTTTTCGATTCGGATGATTTTGGGGTCTTCAGGAATATCTCCGCCAAACCATCTTTCATGTATCTCCTTGAGCAGCTTTGTATCGGCCAGAACATCATCGATGAATGCGCTATCCATCCACTCACGGGGAACTTCAATTAGACCCTTTTGCTCGCGTAAATACTGCAGTTTCTCTTCCAAGTCATCACCAAATTCGCCATCTTCCATCGAGTAGTCAGCTGGGTCTGGAAGATTGCCCTTTTTCATAATTGGAACAACTTTCAGGTCATTCCACCATGAAAGGATTAATTCATTGTTTGAAATCATTCGTTCAAGAGATATTCGGAATGCATCCCTGGAGCTCTCGAAGCGCATAACAAGAAGCTTCCTCATGAAATCCGCAAGGTTTGTTTGAGCCATTGTGAGGTCTAAGCCATCTAGGTCAGTGCCGAACTTCTCTAAGAAAACTTCTCTGTCAGTGATATATGTGGCTGGCTTATATCGAGCACCTTTGAAGCTATTTTCTTCATCTGGATTACTAATCTTCTCTAGTGTGTCAAGATATAGGTTTACATTTTCCCCTAAGTCATAGTCGAGGAGTTCTGGGCCAACAATCTTGGGGAATTGAATCTTTTGTGCTTCGAGGTCCTTGCGATATCGAGATATATATTGAAGGTCTAAACGAGAGCGCCGAATGACCACTGGCTCCAAATATCTACGTTGTTCTTCCGCAATTTCGAAGGTTTCTTTATCTAAATCAACCTTGCTTATTGTTCTTAAATTCTTTCGAAGTGCTGCATAACGTTTAATTAATTCCCTAAATCGGAGACTTAAATTATCGATACTTCGGATTGTCGATTGTCCTGGCGTTTGAAAAAGTTTGATTAGCGCAAACACATCTTTAGGTGAATTATTGAAAGGTGTTGCAGTTAAGAGGATTACTTTGTTATTCGGATTACTTCTGCAAATCTGGTGGAGCATCTTGTAATCATTAGTATCTTCATTTCGAAATCTATGAGCTTCATCGATTATTATTAGAAGGGGTTTTCTACTGTCATTGTAAACATCATAGACCGCTTTGATGTTTCCAGAACTCATTACTCTTGGGCCGCGAACCCTGAATTCAACTTTGTACTCCTCCCACTGCTGAATTAAGTGAGGTGGGGAAATAATCAAAGTATCTAAATCTAGGTTATATGCAATAGCAGCAGCGATTATGCTCTTTCCGAGCCCGACAACATCTGAAATTATTACACCATCAAGTTTATTAATTCGGTCAATTGCGAACTTAATAGCATCTGTTTGATATTGAAAATCTGAGAAAGTTCCGCCAGTAATTTCGGAGGGAGTTTTTAAGCCTTCTCCATTCTCAACAGAACCATAAATTTCAGCCAGAACTCTTAAGTACATGTTGTAAGGTGAAGGTGTTTGATAAATCCAAAGCTTATCTTTCAACTCCTTTATGAACTCTTTAGCACTTGCACCGTCAACAATGGATATGGACTTGGAAGAGTTCCATTGCTCTTCAAAAATCCTCACTGCTTCATTGAACTTTGAAACATCTCTTGAAACATCGTTTAGTTCATATTGACCAGAAAGTCCTCGATAAGTGAAGTTGCTTGAGCCATGAAAAATCGTGCCAGGGAAATCTCCATTATGGCTGAGCTCTTGCTTATTGTGAATCGCATAGAATTTGCCGTGGTAGTCCTCAATAGTCTTTCTGATTTCCAGGGAACCGTCCACCAATTTTGATATGAACATTTCAAACCCAAGTTCATTTTCTGGACTATCAAAAGTATCACTATCATTAACAAAGCCAACAAGTGCATCCAAGTAATTTTGTTTCATTTGAAGATGTGAATTCGTTGGTCGGCGAAGGCCGTACTTGTCGAGGTTCACATCTTGATTGCGGGAGTACTTAACGATTTCGGGAATACAATCAGGGTCTAATTCTTTCCCAACAATTATTCGAATCTTCTTGTCTTTTAGTTTGTCAGCCAGAAGTTGAAAACCTGAAAAGTAGAAGTATCCAACGCAGATATCAACTCGGTCGGCGGTTTCGAGAGCGTTTGAAAGTGCTTCCAGCATGGTTTGGCTTCGGTTGTCAATGAAGGCCACTGATAGAACCCTTTCGTAGCGTTTTAGATGTGGAGCAAGTAGGACTTTAGTCCGTGGGTCTGACTTTATAGGACGTGGGGACGATTACCCAGAGAATCTGACGATATATAGGCACAAAACCGTCTCATATACCGTTTCAAGGCTCTTTTTTAAGGCGTCTCAATAAAGCTTTAAGAAAGCCAAATTAGAAATCAGACCGCCGATTACTGAAACTAGCAAATGGAACAAAATTATTGAATTATTAAGCATGATTAATTGGCACCTTGACCAACCAATAAGAGATTTGGCAGACAAGTTCTATTTTGCTTACGAAATGCCCAACCTGGAAGCCTTTTCAAATGTGGCACTAAGATATTCTCAAAATCAACTTCGTATGAAAGCTGCTGAATTTCAGATTTTTCAAGACTCATTATCTGAAATAGTAAATTTGATTGATGAGGCTCGTTTTCTATCAGCCATCTCTTGGGCTTATTTGCAAGATATGTCAGAGGAATTTAAAGTATTTACGGACTCGCAGCCACCCATTTCTATAAATGGATTAGTTGGAGCACTGCTTGCTCCGCACGTTAATCATGATAATCCACCATCAATACTTTTTGATAACCCGTCTTCTCAAATATCACGGAATCGACTGATTGGGACTTGGTTTGCAGGAAATCTACTTGATTCCTCTATTATCAGGCACTTAGCGGTCATAGACAGAGTTCTAGCCATCTTTTACGTGTCGGTAGGGATACAGTTTTCAACATTTACTGAAACAGATGAACCGATATATCCAACTATGAGTAAAACTGCCTTAGCAAAATTAGAGCAAAAAGTGTCCGAGGAGGATAGCGCTTCGCTTGCAGACATATTCGGCTCGCACGAATTTGCAAACTTAAAAGATTTTAGGAACAGATTTCTACATCGACACCGTATCGAAACTCAATTGCATGGTGACTTTTTCTACAAGATTGCTCAGCATGAACCTCAACTTTTTAGAGGTCTTCCTTCTGAGGAGCACGTTGCATATTCATTTTATGCCCATAAGCTTGTAACAATCCCGTTCGTGAATATTGCGAAAAAGTATTTACCTTAAAAATTGCGGTTAAAGAGACTGCGAGCGCCGAATGTCACTCCTCAGGTTTATCATTTGATTATGAACAAGTCACTTTGCCCGCTTGAGAACCATTTTCATATTTCTCTAACAAACGCACTTCAGAGCACTACCAATTACCTTGTAATCAGCACTGAAAGACCAGAAGATGCTCTTGCATTTGCAATTTCCTCACTCCCTGCTGATTGGGTGGGTGGAATTGAGGTATCTGATGATGAAACTTTAACTCCCGACTCAATGCCTTTAATTGATTATTGGCACGAACCCGTTAGGACCGCTTAGCCTCATACTGAGCTTTTCTTAGTTTCGCTAGCTTGATTTGTAGGTTTATCAAGTCCGCCAAATCCTTGTAATTACTGTTCACATGCTTCGGCAATGGCTTAGGCATAAATGGTTTTGGGGCAGGGATGGCAATCTGTGGTTTATCAGGTAACACTTTTGTGTCCTTTCATAAATAGCTACTGCCCTCGTTTATTGATGGTTTCTATGTGTAAGACCAGGTTTTCTGCCTAGTTTCACGCCAAACATGATGATTAATAATTATTAATTACATCTACTCACATTTGATTCAACACTGTTATCAGCATAGATAGATGAAATTCCGCTTTTCAAGCACTTATTTCCATCCTTATTAACATGATAATAGTTAATACATGACATCGACTTTTCTTTTCTCCGTCATATAGCTCTTCACTTGTTGCGCCGTAAATCTTCGGTGTCTTCCAACCTTAATACTCTCAATTTCTTGTTTTGCTACAAGGTTATAGACGGCACCTCGAGAAATCTTTAAGTAGTCCGCTACTTCCTTAGGTGTGTACAAGCTTGGCATTTCCATGGCTGCTCCTAGTTATGGCTGTTAATGATTAAGGATGACATCTATTGCCTATCTTGTACGGCTCAACTATTTGTAACTTAGGAGACTTCGGGTACTTAATTGGGCCCAAAAAAGGTCGCATAAGTCCCCGAAGTTCCAACTACTTACAATCCCACCGAAGCTCGGAACCTACAGCTTTCGAAATGGCTCTCCTCTAACTGTAAGTACCGCCTGAAGTCATAGCCAGCCTTACTGAGTAGTGCGAGTTCTCCAGGTTGTGACATCTGAAGCAGACACTCCGCACCATCGGAATTTTCATCTCTTCTCGCCATTCGACATCGATGAAGTTTCCAAGAGATGTCTTCGACTTCGGATTCATCCAAATATAGGTAGGTTGCAATCTGCTTCACAGTTGCCTTGTTGCCCATGTTTTGCAACGCACGAAGTACTGCAGCATCCCTATCTGTAACGAACTCTTCAAATACCTGTGGCTCTTTAGTTCTCTTCGGCATAGGTATCCTCCATCCGTTTCATGCGATAGGTACCTCGGCTAAGTCCACTAGTCAGTTGAATCCGAATGGGATTTCCGTCCGCATCGGTAATTTCAAAGATGCGGTCTAGCTGAGTCTTCGCAAACTTGCCCGCACGAGTTGCCTGGCTGCGCTCGCTACCTTCGCCCCACAGGTCAGAGATTTCTAGTTCTGCGCCATGAGATAGAGCAACGATGAGTTTGCCAGAAATACTCTTGGTCTCGTGAGTATCGAACCATGCCTGTGCTAGTGACCTAATTTGTTGAGTTTCATTGTCCATGCCCTCACGTTGGTAATCCATGTCAGACATGAATCCTTCAACTCCAGCATTCTCCAAAATGCCGCCCATAACAAGTGAAAAGCTCTCAAAACTACCGAGAGGCTTACCTTTCCATTTTGGTCGCCCTGCATCAACCCAAGCCATAACTATTGATATGCATGCATCCACTAATTTGCTGCGATTATCTTTAATCCAATCCATTAGTGGAAAGTGTTTAAAGTTGTCACGCAAGTAAGGTTCTGGAGTGTCTGGCACAAGGCGCACTCGCACAAAACGTCGACTCAACTGACCTGAGAATCCAGGGTTATTGCCCGTGCCAATCCAGGGACCTAAATTCTCTAGTTGTAAATCGGTGTTGCTTCCAAGTAAGCGGTCACTCCATTTAGGCGAAGTTAACGCCATGGCTAGTACATCTGAGTCAATATCGGTACCAGATAGGTTATCCAACAGGTAAGGACCGCCACCTTTTAACAAATGCGACGTAATCTGTTTACGTAACTCCTCGTCATCTCTAGTGTAATTTTTTGTCGGAATATCCATACCTAAACCTGGATAGCACAAAGCATTTGCCAAAAGGCTTGCTCCACTTCCTGGTAATGGTTTATCAATAAGAAACAGAGGACTACATCCAGAAAATAGGCCACGTGCAAAGTCGTGCAACATTAAAGCTAGTGCATGAGCTTTATCTTGCTCACTTTGGAATGGGAAGTCAGAAAGTGCTTCATCAAAGATGAAATCAACTGCTTCTTTGGTGTTTGCAAAGTGCTTACCGCTGCCATACTGTATGTTCTCAAGGTCAGCAGAAATAACTCGATAGATTTGAGATTCCCTGTCGTAGTAATAGCTGTTAACCAAACGTCCATCGCTGGTGATAACAGGGATGGACGTTACTTTTTTCAGGTACGGCAATGGTGGCGAAGAAGTTTGTAACAAGTCATCGATTACCACTTCTTGCGGGTCAGCAGGTACCAAGGCAGATTTCTCTGGCTTCAGCCAATACGCAATTCTTGCTGCTTCATGGCGTAGTGACTTTCCGTTCAGTACTTCCCAATTGTTCTTTCCAGGATTGATGCGCAATATCCCCGCTTCATTCTGGAACAAACGTTCTGGGGAGTTATTTGTATAAATGGCGGCCCACACCTGTGCAGACTTTGTAGGAAGGTCGCCAACTTTTGTAACCACTGAACGCTTCGAAGGATACCCAAGTTCAATTGGTGAGCGAATGCCACCTTGAAACGGACAACTCATACATTCGTTAGCCTCCAATGGAAGCTCAGCCAGTGATTCACAAGTTCGACGGGCTTTGTCTGGGTCGATGGAGTCCCAGAGACGTTGCGCTTCTTCGTAGTCATAATCTGGATATTTTGATGACCACTCATGGAATAGAGCATTTCCATTGGGAGCGAAATAGAGAATTGAAGCAACCGCAAACCAGTTCTTATATGAAGTTGTAGTTGGATTTTTCCATACACGATTAAACCAACCGCATCCGCCAAGCACCATATCTAAGTTCATAGTTCCTGAAGTTGCTGGAGTTGCGATGTTCTGTTTGGTTGGTAATAGTTCAACGCTTGCATTACGAATCTGGTCTGTTGAATAACGTCGATTTGGGAAACATTCAATGACTCTTACAACCACGGGATTATCAGAATCCTTCAGATTTAATGTTCCAGGCATTCGCAAGCCTCTCGAAAGGTCATGCGTTGCGTCAAACTGATATGGAAGTGCATGAACCGCAAAACCTCGATAGAAGTTCTTGATGAAGTTTTGTGCATTCTTAAGTGAATCTGCATCTGAGATTATTAAGTCATCTTTTAAGAATATATATGCATGTAAACCGCTTCCCGATTTCACAATCATGGAAGGTGCAATCTCGAAACTATTCAAAATGCTAATAGCTTCTTCAATTGTTTTCGGCAATTGCTTATGAGGCTTGCTGGAGTCATAAAGGTCAATATCCATACCAATGACGGATATGGCACAGACATCTTTGTTACCACCACGAGATGTTGTACCCAATGCTTTGTTTCGACGACCCAAACCGAACATCACTTGTTGTGTTTGCTTAATACTGTCAACATATTGAATTATCGAATCAACATCATTAGCTGGCAAAGTCTTTGTGCGTAATTTTTTCCATTCAGCATCGTCTGTATTTGAGACTGCTATATAGCCATCCCCATTCCCGCAGACTGCTTTCAATAACTCTCGCACAGCATCTTCTTGGTCCAACTTGTTAAGGGTTGTTGTATTCATTAGATGCCCCCTTCGATTTGAGATGGGACGTAGCCTGCAGGCAGGCTGGTAAGTGGGCGGATGCTCTCTTCGGGGATGCGGACAGAACGTCCAATCCTTTTTGAGTAGAGCTCGCCAGACCAGGTCATTCGATAGACCTTTCCTTTGCTTACCTTAAGTTCGGCAGCCGCCTCGGCAACCGTAAGTAATTTAGCCATGTGTAGTTCTCCTTAGAACCAATTAGTTTCATGTCACCTGGTGTGACACGAGATTAGAATGGCGAAGCCTCTAGAAATGAAAGGGTTGCTTGTCAAAAAGTGACAAGTTGGTGATGCAATGGCTGCTCAAAAAAAGAGAATCCCACCAGCAAGAGTTCAGTTGAAGCACTTAAAACGCAATCGCACTAAAACAACCCTGACGAAACTTGTAAGAGATAACGTCAATACTCTTACTAAGGACCTGATGGCTCAAGATAAGCAACATAATAAAACCATCGCTGAATTTAAAGCATGGGATAAAAAGGGTCGTAAACCACCAACAAAGTATTCACCAGCCATGATTCAAGTTATTGAAAAAATGGAGAAGGCAGACCCCAACAGGTGGACCCAAGACCGCCTTGCAAAAACTATTGGCCTCTCAATAACTGTTATTAGACGTGTTTATGCAAGCTCGGCAGCAAAAAATTCGCAGTCTTTGAGATTGTCAGATGTAATGCCGCTCGCAATTGCCTTTGGCGTAAGCCCAGCCTATTTATTGCAACCGAACAGAACTCAACTTGCTAATGACTCTATTTTAGTTATTGAAGGGATGTTTAAAACACCGTATGAAATTGGTGCACACGATTGGTACTTATGGATAAATGGACTGGCAGCATTGCCTAATTGGAATCCAGAATACTTTGAGCTACGCATGGCTCATTTAGATACTGTCGAGAATATGAAGTATGAGCAGCCGAAAGAGATACTCACAGATATAGAAATCGACCGAATAATTGATAGTTCTTATTTCTCTGACTTAGCCCCCGCATTTTCCGTAAATGAGTGGTTCTACCCTGGTTTATATCCAGAAGTCAGTGGTCGTTCCCATTTAGATGATGCAAAAAGAGAAATTCATCCTGCTGATGGTCAACTAAAGGCGCTAAGGGCAAAGGTCACGTTTATGACGTTTGCAAGACGTGCAGTTCGCCTAATGACGGAATTTGAGACTGAGTCAGACACGAAGAAGGCAATTCATTGGTCTCTGAACAACATGGGACATGCATTGGCAGACATGGCCAGAAACAGAAATAAACCACTTAAATAGGAAGCATAAGAGTCTGATTAGGTAACTTAGGTAACGTTTGAAACCTTTTTAGGCTACTGCCTTGTAAATAATGCGTTGCCTACCTATGACACTTGGTACGGTTTTAATTCCTTGAACACTTAACCCTGGGGGGTGTCTTCATCAAAAATTAAATTATCTTCTTGTTCCAAACCAAGACGCTGTTTTTCCTTCAGGAGTATCACACGTGCCATAGATTCCTCATCCTTATCCTTTGCAGACTTCACCGAATCTGCAAGTGCGCTTTCCCTGGCATAAGCATCAAATTCCGCCTGTTTGCGGTTAAGAATTTCAACCATCAATTCATCAACACTTTCTGGAATAACCAATCTGTGCACTTGTACTACATTTACTTGACCCATTCGATGGGCACGAGCAATCGCTTGGACTTCGAGTGAAGGTTTGATTTGTGGTTCACACAGAATAACGACTGATGCTGCTTGAATATTTAAGCCAGTACCAGCAGCTTGAATCTGACCAACAAGAGCCATGGGTGATGATGAGTTTGTAAACCTATCCACAAGGGCTTGTCTTTGAGTTGGTGGAACTGACCCTGTAATTGGGCCGATTGATTGTTCTCCTAAGTTCTCTGCAATTAGATTGAGTACATCTCTAAAGTAACTAAAAATAACTACCTTCTTGTTATTTTCAAAAGCTTCACGAGTGATTTCTAATAAACGCTCCAATTTGTCAGGGATAACACCTGGCCTTAAGGGCTCCAGGCCAGCCTTTCTCATGCCCATGAAGTTTCCTCGTGCTACGGCAGCGCAGTAATTATCGTAATTCGCACCATCCCATGAGCAATATTCATCTCGCTTAATTAATTCAGGCAATTCCTTAAGTACTTCCTCTGTATTTCTTCGTAGATACATAGGGGCTACATGTTGTCTAAATACTTCTGTTCCTGCAGCGAGCGCAGCATGGTTCATTCGAGCGGCAAATTCTCTATCTAGTAGTGATGCTAGCGATACAAACTCTGACACTCGATTCTCCAGTGGAGTTCCCGTCAAAAACACAACTCGAGGAGCTCTGTCTAGCCACTTAATAATTGTCTTAGTTCTACCCGCCTCTGCATTCTTAACGTAATGGGCTTCATCGACAATTATCGTATCGACCTGTAATAAACGAATTTCGTCATCTGAAATGTTGAACGTTTTAAGTGTGTCATAGGTAGTTAGGCCAGCACCTCCTTCTGCAATCCATCTTGTGTATCCAGACTTTTGCTCACTGCCGTGCATCTTGATTACTGATAATTCCGAACGGGACTCTATTTCTCTTTGCCAATTAACAAGTACCGAAGCAGGGCAAACAATTAAAAATCTATTTGCGCCAGAATTTATCCTCTGGGAAAGCACACCAATCGCTTGCATTGTCTTGCCCAGACCCATCTCATCTCCGATAATGACTCTTGATTGAGTGAGTGCGAATTTGCTACCAAAAACTTGATATTTACGAAGAGTTGCCTTTATTGTCGATGTGTCTAAGGTTTCGTTTTCAATCTTGTCAATCAAATCCTGGTTTAGATGTCTTTGACCAAGCTGTGGTTTAACTCCACCTATGTCCTCTAAGACTGAGTAGTAGTCGCTTGAGCGTTTCTTAAAATCTTCAACGGCAGGGTCAGGACGTTTAGTTTCCGCATAATTCAAAGCGTCATTAGCAAGTGAAGCTAGAAGCCCCGTAGTTGGTTCACCCAAAACGAAGGCTATATTTGAGATGGCATCAAGGGCCCTCTGTCTCTTTTCTGAACCCGAAAAGAACCAAAAGATTCTAGAACCTAGCGGTTTTGTATCTTGTATCGATTTCTTTAGGTTATCCGCCAATGGTCTTAATTTTGATTGATTTCCACGGAGCTTGCTTCTAATTCCTTCAAGACCTTGCACATTTTCTAATAGGTTCAAATCGGCAACAGTAAGGTCATCTATCTTTATTCCATAGGTTACGGATTCCGCAATGGCTTCATACATTCTGTCGGCAATCGACTTTAATTCTTTTGCAGTCTCCCCAGTTATGCCGCTTATTCGTTCAAGCTGAGATTCAGAGGCGTGGTAAACCGATGCGACAGACGTAATCCCATATTTGCGGAGAGTTTCGATTCTTAGTGTGGAATCTGTGGCATCTCGCATGTTCTCAATGGGTAGCTGTGCCAATTTCTGTAATACAGCAGACTCTTTGGCTTTATTGAGATTGACTTTCGTTTGTTTAACTAAAGAATCATCGAGGGCGGCAACCTGTTCAAGTTCGCTGGCTATTTTTTGGGCAGCCCTAATACGCTCCCTTAACTCTTTAAAGTTTGGCACCCAGAAAAGTTACTGCTTACGACTGACAAACCCTGTGTATGAAATCGTGTATGAAATAGGAGGTTATTTGGGTATAAAACCTGTCCTTGATGGATGTCAGTCTTGGATGGCAGAATTGGCACTAACCACAGGAAGTGCATGAATTCATGCGTGACTTAGGGTGAAACGGCAAGGGAGTTCCACTCATTAAGAGTGGGCCCAGACAGGCTCGAACTGTCGACCCACGGATTAAAAGTCCGTTGCTCTACCGGCTGAGCTATAGGCCCCACT
>VFQS010002160.1_pt1 | contig 16679 bp, 20 predicted proteins | sample 3512361 | NCBI WGS metagenome assembly VFQS01 (sample SAMN10412375, study PRJNA504923) | tailings metagenome | isolation source: Relicate 1 Philex TSF3 active mining | place: Philippines
GCGGCGAGGGCACCCAGCACCAGTTCCTGCGCAGCGAGCTGCGGGTGAGCCAGCTCCGCCGCGTGTTCATCACCCACATGCACGGCGACCACGTGCTGGGGTTGCCGGGCCTGCTGGCCAGCCTGGGCCTGGCGGGTGCCTGCACGGGCATCGACCTCTACGGGCCCGATCCCCTGCGCGACTACCTGGAAGGGGTGCTGCGCACCACCTCCACCCGCATCGGCTATCCGCTGCGCAGCCACAAGGTGAAGGCCGCCGCCGCCAGCGGTGAGCTCGTGCTCGACGACGGCGACCTCACCGTGCGCTGCGCGCCCCTCACCCACCGGGTGCCGGCCTACGCCTACCGGGTGGATCAGAAGCCCCGCGCCGGCCGCTTCGATGTGGAGCAGGCCCGCGCCCTCGGCATTCCGCCCGGGCCCGTGTACGCCGAGCTGAAGAAGGGCCGCAGCGTGGCCCTCGACGACGGCCGCCTCATCAACGGCGCCAGTCTCTGCGGCCCGGAGCGGCCCGGCGCCAGCGTGGTGTACTGCACCGACACGGTGTTCTGCGACGCGGCGGTGGAGCTGGCCGTCGGCGCCGACCTGCTGATCCACGAGAGCACCTTTGCCCATGGCGAGGCGGAGCTGGCCTTCGCGCGCCAGCACTCCACCAGCACCATGGCCGCCCAGACCGCCCTGGCCGCCGGCGTGAAGCAGCTGGCCCTCACCCACCTCAGCCCCCGCTACGTGCCCGGCAACCCGGTCACACCCGACGACCTGCTCAATGAGGCGCGCGCGATTTTTCCCGCCACCGTGATGGCCAGGGACTTCCTCAGCATCGACGTGATCCCGCCCGAACCGGAACCGGCCTGAGCCCTCAGCCCAGGCCTGCAACAGTTGACGCGATTCGCTGCCGGAGGCCCCATCCCCCGTGATACAAGGTCTGCGATGCGGTGATCACCGCCCTACCGCCCGGCTTCTCCTGATGGCCTCCTCCCTCACCTCAGCCATGCGCGCGCTGGCCCGCACGCTTCTGGCCCTGCCCCTGGCTCTGCTGCTGCTGGCTGGCTTCGGGACCCCCGCGCAGGCCGCCCAGTGGACCACTGAGCAGCTCACCGTGCCCGCCAGTGCCGACGGCACCCTGGTGACCTTCAGCGAGGAGGAGATCCGCACCGGCCGCAAGCTGTTCAACAACAGCTGCGGCGAGTGCCACGCCGGCGGCATCACCAAGACCAACCACAACGTGGGCCTCGATCCCGAGACCCTCGCCCTGGCCACGCCGGCCCGCGACAACGTGGCCGCCCTGGTGGATTACATGAAGGATCCCACCAGCTACGACGGCGAGTACTCGATCTCGGATGTGCACCCCAGCATCCGCAGCAGCGACATCTTCGTGAAGATGCGCGATCTCGATGACGAAGACCTGCGTGACATGGCCGGCTACATCCTGGTGTCCCCCAAGGTGCAGGGCATGCAGTGGGGCGGCGGCAAGATCTACTTCTGATCCCGGCCCGACGGCTCCGGGCCCCACTGGGCTCACGGATCCCTCTCTGCGGCCCCGGCTCCGGCCGGGGCTTTTTTCATGGCGCGGGGGGATGGGTGTTGGCCGGATCGTGGGAGGCCGGCAGCTTGCTGTACCACCACTCCTGCAGCTCCGGCGACAGGCGCACCGGGAACAGGGTGATCACGGTGCGGGTGGGCCGGGCACCCGGCTGCAGCAGCTCCACGGCGTAGGAGGGGCAGCGGCGGGCCGCCAGGTCGGCCACAAAGCGCCGGCCCACGCGCCGCCAGCTGGGCTCCTTGCTGCGCCAGGCCAGGCGGCAGCAGGGCCAGGGCAGCTCCTCACGGTCGAACAGACGGCAGCAGGGGCCGATCACGCGGTAGCTGAACTGGCCGCCGGGGCTGGCGTGCTCACTGCCCGGCTGCAGCAGGGAGCGGGCCGGGGCGGCAACAGGAGCGGGCGCTGGGGCGTGGGAAGACATGAAAAAGCCACCCCCTCGGGGTGGCAAGACGGTAACCCGGATGGGCGAGAGCTTCAGTAGAGCTCTTCTTCGGCGTGGGTCTTGATGGTGCAGTCGCTGGTGGGGTAGGCCACGCAGGTGAGCACGAAGCCGGCTTCGATCTGGTCGTCGTCCAGGAAGCTCTGATCGCTCTGATCCACGGTGCCAGCAGTGATCTTGCCGGCGCAGGTGCTGCAGGCACCAGCACGGCAGGAGTAGGGGAGGTCGATGCCCTGCTCTTCAGCGGCGTCGAGGATGTACTGGTCGTCAGGAACCTCGATGGTCTTGTTGAGGCCTTCGCTCTCGTTGATGAGGGTGACCTTGTAGGAAGCCATGGAAGGGATTGGGGCTCACAGGCACCCGGTGACCGGGCCTGTAGGACCCGCCATTCATACTCCCGCCACTGCCCTTTCCTGCCGGTTTCCGTGGGCCGGCGCGGGAAGCCCAATCAAAGCCAAGGCACAGATCAGTGTGCCTTATGCAACATCATCAGGCCCCAGCGCCCCTGCTGGGCCGCCAGTTCGGCCTGCCAGCCCTCGGCGGCCAGGGCCTGCTGCAGCCCCGGTGCCTGATCCACCAGCAGGCCGCTGAGCAGCCCCACCCCATCGGGGGCCAGCAGTGTGTGAAAGGCCGGGCAAAGGGCCTCGATCACCGGCGCCAGGATGTTGCAGAGCAGCAGGTCGGCCGGTCGGCCCTCCAGCAGCCCCGCCAGCTCCTCCACCGAGCCCAGCGCCACCTGCAGCCGCTCCTGGAAACCACTCACCGCCGCGTTGTCGTGGGTGGCCCGCACCGCCAGGGCATCGATGTCGGCGGCCGCCACCGTGGCCGCTCCCTGCAGCAGCGCCGCGATGGCGAGGATGCCGCTGCCGCAGCCCAGATCGGCCACCCGGATCGGCCCAAGGCTGGGGTCCGTCCCCGCCACGGCACCACGGGCATCCGCCAGGCGCTCAATGGCTTCCAGGCAGAGGCGGGTGGTGGGATGGCTGCCGGTCCCGAAGGCACTGCCGGGATCCATGCGGATCACCAGGCGATCGGCGTGCTCCGGGGGCAGCTCCAGCCAGGCGGGAAGAATCAGCAGGCGCCGGCCCACCGGGTCGGGCTCCCAGTGCTGCTTCCAGGCGAGGCTCCAGTCCTCATCGGCCTGGTGGGTCCAGCTGATGGCGGGAAGATCCAGGCCGAACGTGGCCGCCAGCGGCGCCAGGGCCTGCTCCAGCTGCTTGCGCTCGGCCTGGGGCCAGTCGATCGCGGGCAACCAGGCCAGCAGCTGACGCTGCTGGGGCTTCTCCGGGGTGTGGCGCACGGCCACCCGGGGAATCCCCAGCGCACTGAGCTTCCAGATGATCGACTCCTCCAGCTCCGGGAGGGCGGCCATCTCCAGCCGCCACCAGGCCAGAGGCGCCATCAGAGCGTCACCGGACGGGCTTCCTGGATGCCGTTGATCGCGTGGATCGAGGCCAGCAGGTCGGAGGGGATCGGGTCGTCCACCGACAGCACCATCACCGCGTCGCCGCGCACGATGCGGCGACCCACCTGCATCGATGCAATGTTCACGTTGTGCTGGCCCAGCAGCGAACCCAGCTGACCGATGATGCCGGGCATGTCCCGGTGACGGGTGATCAGCATGTGACGGCTCGGGGTCACGTTCACCGGGAATTCGTCGATGGTGGTGACGCGCAGCTCGCCATCGGCGAACACGGCACCGGTCACGAGGTGATTGCCATTGGCGCCCTTGGAACTGAGCTGCAGCGAGCCACCGGCGAAATCGCGGGCGGCGGCGTCCTTCACCTCGAGCACATGGATGCCGCGCTCCTTGGCCTCCAGGGAGGCGTTCACGTAGTTGATGCTGTCGCCCAGAGCCGTGGAGAGCATGCCCTTGAGGGCCGCCACCACCAGGGGCTGGGCGGGATGGGCGGCGCATTCACCCTGCAGGCGCACCTCCAGCTCGCTGATCTGGCCGCCGGCCAGCTGGCTGATCAGCTGACCCAGGGTTTCAGCCAGCTGCAGATGGGGCTTGAGCTGCTCCATCACCTCGGCGTTGAGGCCAGGGATGTTCACAGCGCTGCGGGCCGGCAGCCCCAGAAGCACGTCGCGGATCTGCTCGGCCACATCGATGGCCACGTTCTCCTGAGCCTCCTCGGTGCTGGCCCCCAGGTGGGGGGTGAGCACCAGGCGCTCCTTGACGCTGCGCAGCGGTGAATCCGCCACCAGCGGCTCCTTGGCGAACACATCGAGGGCGGCGCCGGCGATCACGCCCTGCTCCACGGCCTCGGCCAGGGCGGCCTCATCCACGATGCCGCCGCGGGCACAGTTCACCAGCCGCGCCGAGGGCTTCATGGTGCGCAGCAGCTCCGCATTCACCAGGTTCTCGGTGTCGGGGGTGCGCGGCAGGTGCAGGGTGATGTAGTCGGCCTGGGCAAACAGATCGGCCAGGGGCAGCAGCTTCACCTGCATCTGCTGGGCGCGCTCGGCCGACACGAACGGGTCGTAGGCGAGCAGCTCCATGCCCATCGCCTTGGCCACCCGGGCCACATGGGAGCCGATCTTGCCCAGACCCACCACGCCGAGCTTCTTTTTGTAGAGCTCGTTGCCCACGTAGGTCTTGCGATCCCAGCCGCCGGCCATGGTGCTGGCATGGGCGTGGGGCACATGCCGCGAGAGCGACAGCATCAGCGCCAGGGCGTGTTCAGCCGCGGCGATGGTGTTGCCCTCGGGCGAGTTCACCACCAGCACCCCACGCTTGGTGGCCGCCGGCACGTCGACATTGTCGACGCCCACACCGGCACGGCCGATGATCCGCAGCTTGCCGGCGGCTTCGATGATGTCGGCGGTCACCGTGGTGCCCGAGCGAATCATCAGCGCGTCGTACTCGCCGATGATGCCTTTGAGCTGCTCCGGCGGCAGGCCGGTGCGCACATCCACCTGCGCCACCTGGGAGAGGATGTCGATCCCCGCCTGATCAATGGGATCGGAGACCAGAACCTTCGTCATGCCCGGCGGGGTGGTGGGTGAGCCGGGGGTGAAGTGTAGTGAGCAGCCAGAATCGGCCTTTCTCAGGAGCCGCTTCAGGGCGGCAGGGGGCAGAGGTTGGCCACGAGCGTGGTGCTGGTGCTCGAGCAGCGCGAGCGGTTGCAGCAACTGAAGGAGAAGCTCGCGGCGGTGCGGCCGCCCCTGGCCCATCTGGTGGCGATCGGTCGCGAGGAAACACCCCTGGCCGAGGTGGTACGCCTCAATCCGGCCGCGGCCCGCAAGGCACGGCAGCGCAGCATGGCCCGCTGGCTGATTCCCTTCGGTTTCCTGGCCGGCCTCACCTTCACCTACATCACCGATCTCGACACCCTCGCCTTCTTCGGTGAGTGGAGCCAGCACCTGTTCGGCGGGCTGCTGGGTCTGGGGTCGGGCTGGATGGGCAGCTTCGCCGCCGCCGCTTCGGTGAATTCCGAGGAAGACGACCGCATCCGCAGCCTGCGCAACCGCCTGGAGGAGGGCAACTGGCTGCTGCTGGTGGAAACCGCCGATGGCGTGGAGATGCCCTGGACCACCCTGCAGCAGGGGCGGCCCAAGGCGGTGGTGCGCCTGAGCGACAGCTGATGCTGCCCCGCAACCAACTGCTGGAAGGTGCCCCGGATCCGGCGGCCCTCGAACCCGTGATCGCCGCCGCCGAGGAGGCGCTGCGCACCTGGCAGCCGCTGTGGAGCGGGTTCTTGCCCGCGGAGCTGCGCGAGCAGGCCGAAGCCCGGCTCGGCGTGCTCAGTGAACTGAGCCTGCACAGCGAGGGCGGCCACAGCGGAGCGGAGCGGCGGCGGCTGTTGCTGCAGCGCAGCGACGCCGCCACCGATCCAGGCGAGATCGAGACCGGGCTGCAGGGGCTGGAGATCAGCGGCAACTTTCTGTTCGATCCGGCCGATCCGGGTGATGTGCGCGCCGCCCTGCTGGCCGCCGGCGCTGAGGCCGGGGAGCTGGGCGACATCTGGATGCGGGGCGACCGCGGCGCCCAGGCGATCACCACCGCCCCGCTGGCCTCGCGGCTGCAGGGCCTCACGGCCCAGGTGCGCACGGTGCCGGTGGAGCTCACCCCCAGGCCGATCGGTGAGCTGCAACTGCCGGCCCAACGGGCCAGCAGGCGACTCACCAGCGTGGAGGCCTCCCTGCGGCTCGACGCCCTGGCTTCAGCGGGATTCGGCCTGTCACGCAGCCGCATGGCCGAACGGATCCGCCAGGGGGCGGTGCGGCTGAACTGGCAGCCGATCACCAGTCCGAGCCACGAACTGGCGGCCGGTGATCGGGTGCAGCTCGAAGGCCGGGGGGAGCTGCTGGTGGAAGACCTGGCGCTCACCAAGCGCGATCGCTGGCGGGTCACGCTGGTGCGGCGTTGAGGCCGGACCCTGAACCGCCAGCAGCCTTCGGATCCGGTGACTGCTAAGTTTCCGGAGCTTGGGCGATTAGCTCAGAGGTAGAGCACTACCTTGACACGGTAGGAGTCACTGGTTCGATTCCAGTATCGCCCACTTCATTGGTCCACTTTGAATTAGTTGAGCTCCCCTGCAATCACGGTGTCTGACTCCTCTCAGCCCACCGTTGTTGTCGGCCTGGCCCGCTCCGGCATCGGCGTGGCCCGGTTGCTGCGTGCCCAGGGGCATGCGGTTCAGCTGATCGAGAGCAACAACACCCCCGATCTGCAGCAGCGCGCCGCTGACCTGCGGGCGGAAGGCATCGCGGTGCGGCTCGGTGTTCCCCTCACCTCCGCAGCCCTCGCCCCGCTCAGCCCAGGCACCGCCGTGGTGGTCAGCCCGGGCATCCGCTGGGACCACCCCAGCCTGATGGCCCTGCGGGAGCACGGCGCCCTGGTGCAGGGGGATCTGCTGCCCGCCTGGCAGGCCAGCGGCGCCACACCCTGGATCGCCATCACCGGCACCAACGGCAAAACCACCGTCACCCACCTGGTGAGCCATCTGCTGGAGCAGGCGGGGCTGCAGGCCCCGATGGGCGGCAACGTGGGCATCTCCGCCGCCGAGCTGGTGCTGGAGCGCTGCCTGCGGGCGGCCAAGCCCCCCGACTGGCTGGTGATGGAGATGAGCAGCTATCAGATCGAGGCCAGCCCCCAGATCGCTCCAGCCGTGGGAATCTGGACCACCCTCACCCCGGATCATCTCGAACGGCACGGCACCCTCGACAATTACCGGGCGATCAAGCGCGGCCTGATCGAGCGGAGCAGCGTGCGCATCCTCAACGCCGACGACCCCGACCTGCGCGCCCATGCCGCCAGCTGGCGGCAGGAGCTGCACTGGATCACCGCCGGCCCAAGGGCCGACCTGCCCGCGGCCATCGATCCGCTGCTCTGGATCGAGCAGGGGCGCGTGTGGCAGCGCGGCCACGCCAACGGCGCGCCCGTGGATCTGATGGAGGCCGGCTGCCTGGCGATGCCCGGCGATCACAACCGCCAGAACCTGCTGATGGCGGCCGCCGCCGGACTGCAGGCGGGCCTCAGCGGAGCCCAGATGGAGCAGGCCTTCCGTGCGTTCCCCGGCGTGCCCCATCGCCTGGAACGCATCCGCGAGCACAGCGGCATCCGCTGGTTCAACGACAGCAAGGCCACCAACTACGACGCCGCCGTGGTGGCACTCAAGGCCCTCGATGGGCCACTGGTGGCCCTGGCCGGCGGCCAGTCGAAGCTGGGGGATGCCAGCGCCTGGCTGACAGCGCTGAAACAGAAGGCCGCCGCCGTGGTGCTGTTCGGTGCCGCCAGCGGCGAATTCGAGGGTCTGCTGGCCCGGGGTGGCTACGGCGGCGAGGTGCACCGTTGCGAGGGGCTGGCCGAGGCCGTGCCCCTGGCGGCTTCCCTGGCACCCAGGCTCAGCTGCAGCGCCGTGCTGCTGTCACCGGCCTGCGCCAGCTTCGATCAGTACAGCGACTTCGAGGCCCGCGGCAACCATTTCCGCCAACTGGTGCTCGACCTCTGAACCAGCGACCCAGCGCTCAGGGCTGCTCAGCCGCCAGCTGCAGGTAGGCGGCAGCCCCGATGCACACCGCCAGGGGCACGGTGGCGAACAGGCCCACAACGCAGGCGATCACGCCCGAGATCGAAATCGCACCGAGCACCAGCAGGAAGGCGGCGATGTCGAACCAGCGGGCCGTGACCAAAGCGCGGGAGAGCGCCATGGCATCGAGGAAGGCGATGCGGCGGTCGATCAGGAAGAACGCGGCAAACCAGTAGGCCACCGCCAGGTAGATGCCCGGGAGGCCGAAGGCGAGCAGACCGAGCAGGATCGCCACCGTGGCAAACACGGAATAGCCCAGCAGGTTGAAGATCTCGCCAGACACGGCGAACAGCTGGCCGAACTTGAAGGTTTGCCCCTTGGCGGCCATCAGGGCGCCATGGATCAGGGCGATGTTGCCCACCAGGTGCACCACCACCTGCAGCAACAGCAGCAGGCCGTAGGGAAGCAGCAGCCACAGCTGCGGGTTGGCACCGGTGAAGCCGTCATCCACCTTGGAGGCCAGCAGGCTCACCAGGCCGATGGCGATGAAATAGGCAATGGAGAAGCCCACCAGCACCCAGGCATTGCGGGCAAAGCCCCGGGCTCCGTTCTGGATGATCGCGCCGTATTGCATGGGACTCCTTGCCGGGTCAGACATGTACCCGAGTGTTCAGGCCGAACAATGCAACTGTCAACGGCGACGCGGTGATCTGACATACGATCCGCCCGTTCAGTGGGGCGGCCCAGCCGCAATGCGATGGCCTGGTGGCTGATGAAGAGCGAGCCGGATGTGTACGGCATCGATGATCTGCAGCGGGAAGGCACCACCCTCTGGGACGGCATCCGCAACTATCAGGCCCGCAACTTCATGCGCGCGATGCAGAGCGGTGATCACGCGTTCTTCTATCACTCCAATGCCAAGCCACCCGGCATCGTTGGCCTGATGGAAGTGGTGGAAACGGGCCTGGTGGATCCCAGTCAGTTCAACCCCGAGTCAAAGTATTTCGATCCGGCCTCCCAGGCCAATGCCCCCCGCTGGGACTGCGCCCGCCTGCGCTACGTGCGCCACTTCCCCAGTCTGCTGAGCCTCGATGTGCTGCGCGAAACCTTCGGCCCCGAGGAGCTCGGCGTGGTGAAACGCGGCAACCGCCTCTCGATCCTGCCGGTGCCCGATGCCAGCGCCGAGCGGTTGCTGCAGCTGCTGGAGGCCGGTTGAAGCTGCTCGATCCCGTCAACAACGCACCGATCGCCATCCGCACCGCCGTGGACGAGGGCTGGCGGGCTTACCGCCGCCAGGCCTGGCCCCTGAGCGGCTTCACCCTGGTGGCGGGCAGCGTGAATCTGCTGGCCCAGCTGGTGTTCCGCCAGGGCAGCGAAGCCCTGTTCAATCCCGCCGGCGATCCGGTGCCGCTGGCCATGCTGGAGGCGGCGGCGGCCCTGCTCGCCTGGATGCTCAGCGGGCTGTGGCTGCTGGTGGGGCTGCTGCACGGCGCGGCCACCGCCCTGGAGGGCCAGCCCGTGCGGATAGGCCTGCTGCTGAAGCCCGACCGGGCAGCCATGGTGCGCAGCTCCGGCACCATCGCCCTGATCACCGTGGTGCTCTGGGGGGTGCGCGAACTGGCTGATGCCAGCGCCTCGCTGCTCATCCTGCTGCAGCCGTTGCTGGCGCCGCTGCCGTTGATCGCGCGGCTGGCGGTGCTGGTGTACCTGGCGGTCGATCAGCTGCTGTGCCTGCCGATCACGGTGCTGGGGGGGGCGATGCCCCTGGTGGCGATCCAGAGCGGGCGCCGCGCGATCGATCCGCACTGGCTGCAGGCGCTCGGGTTGCTGCTGGTGGTGAGCCTGATGCTGTTGGCCGGGGTGTTGCTGCTGCTGGCGGGCCTGGTGGTGGCCCTGCCGGTGGCGCTGTGCACCCTCACTGCGGCCTACCGCCAGCTGTTCGTGCGGCCGGGGAACCGACCGACCGTGCAGGAGCGGGGCTGATCGGCGTCAACGCCTGCCCCTGCAGGGCAGCTGTGATCGCGGCACTGGCCTGCGGCCCCCAGCCGGCCTCCAGCGCCCGCAGCCCCGGAGCTGGGGTGAGCACGAAGCGCAGGCTCCAGCTGCGGCAGTCGCCCTCCAGCTCCATCCACAGGCTGCCGGGATTGAGCGCCCGTTCCAGCTCCAGGGCAATCTGCTCCTGCGGCATCAGCTGATCGGCGATGGCCAGAAGCTGGCGCTCCAGCTCAGCGGCGAGCTGGCGCAGCTCCTGGGCTTCGGCCCAGGTGAGTTCCGCAGCCCAGGCCTCACCCCCGATCAACACGGGAAAGGGGTGGCGGGCCGGATCCACCAGCAATCGCCACCCCTCGCCTTCCAGCACCTGCACGGCAGTGAATCAACGGCCGTAGCTCAGCCGGGCAGCAGGTCGGGCTGGTCCTGCTCGTCGGAGAGCTCGATGATGGCGCGCTGCACGGGCTTCACCATCACCTCATCCATCAGGCCGTCGAAGTCGTCGAAGCGGCGCTGCTTGGCGCGGAAGGCAATCCGCACGGTGGTGAGGTAGCGGTTGCTGGAGTGGCGGATCAGGCTTTCGGCCCGCTGGGCCAATTCCTTCGGATTCACCTGCACGCCGCTCTGCATGGGTTGCCCATCAATCTGTCAACCCTAGCGGCCAGCTAGAAGGGGCCGATGCGGGGTACCCTAGCGATCGATCTGGGCAGCAGCACCACCGTGGTGGCCTGGCTTCCCAGCGGCGGCCAGCCCAGCCTGCTGCCACTGGAGCCCTACGCGCTGGCCGAACCGGCGGTGGTGCCGAGCCTGCTATGGCTGAGCGACCCTGGGAACTCCAGGCCCCTGATCGGCCGGCAGGTGCTCGAAGCGGGCCTGGCCAGCAGCGACACCCCCCAGCTGCATCGTGATTTCAAGCGCCGCATCGGCGATCCGGCTCGATCGCAAGGCAGCAGCCTGCTGAGCCCCGAGCAGGCCGGCGCCCTGCTGCTGCAGCGGCTGTGGCAGGCCCTGCCGCAAGCCGTGGAGCCCGAACGGCTGGTGCTCACCGCCCCGATCGACACCTACCGGGCCTACCGCCAGTGGCTGCTGGATGCCTGCAGCGCCCTACCCGTGGCGGAGCTGGCCCTGGTGGATGAACCCACCGCCGCCGCCATCGGGGCCGGGCTACCCGGCGGCAGCACCGTGCTGGTGGTGGATCTGGGCGGTGGCACGGTGGATCTCTCCCTGGTGACGCTGCAGGGCGGCGAGGGCCGCACGGCACCGATCGCCCAGCTGTTGCGCTTCGCCGGCCGCGACCTGGAGCGCAGCGGCCAGGCCCTGCGCACCGCCCAGGTGGTGGGCAAGGCAGGGCTAGCACTGGGGGGGCGCGACATCGACCGCTGGATCGCCGATCTGCTGGTACCGGGAGGGGCGCCCGGCAATGGGCTGCTGGAGGCCGCCGAGCGGCTCAAGTGCGACCTGAGCACCGGTGAGCAGGCCCTGGCCCTCTGGAGCGACGCCGAGGGCCGCAGCCGCGAGCTGCGCCTGAGCCGCCCGGGCCTGGAGGCCCTGCTGGAGGAGCGGGGCCTGATCGAGCAGCTGGATCTGCTGCTGGAGCAGGTGCTGGCCGCTGGCCGAGCCAGCGGCATCCGCCCGGCCCAGATCGCTGCCGTATTGCCGGTGGGGGGCGCCAGCCGCATGCCGCGCATCCGACGCTGGCTGCAGGAACGGCTCCCCGACAGTCCGGTGCGGGGCGAGCGGCCGGTGGAGGCGGTGGCGCTCGGTGCCCTGGCGCTCACACCCGGCCTGCAGCTGAAGGATGTGCTCAGCCATGGGGTGTCGCTGCGCTGCTGGGATCAGCGGGCGGGCAACCACCACTGGCATCCCCTGTTCCTGCCCGGGCAGGGCTGGCCCACCACCAACCCCCTGGAGCTGGTGCTGGCCGGCAGCCGCGAGGGCCAGCAGCAGCTGGAGCTGGTGCTCGGCGAGCCCCAGGCCGAGGAGCGGGCGGAAGTGGTGTTCGAGAACGGCCTGCCGGTGCTGCGCCAGCGGCCGGCCGGCGCGCCGCGGGTGCGTGCCTGGGAGCGGCAACCCGCTCCCCTGCCCCTGGATCCGCCCGGCCAGCAGGGCCAGGACTGCCTGCGGTTGCAGTTCACGATCAATGCGCAGGGAGAGCTCAGCCTCAGCGGCCGCGACCTGCGCACCAACGCCGAACTGCCGCCACGCCTGCTCGGTCCGGTGCGCTGAGGGTGGACGCCAACGGCGCTGCCCCCAGCGCCGTGCCCAGGCGGCCCGCCTTTCCATAGAACGGTGGGATTCCCTGCGCTCCACCGTTGGCCCTGCGCCGGAACAAGCTGCCCCGCTTCTGGCTGGGACTCACCCTTGGCCTGGTGGCGGCGGGGGTGGGCGGCGTGTATTGGTGGGAGCGCCAGCTGCCCGGGCGACTTGAGGCTGCAGCGGCCCGCGGCGACCTGGAGGCGTGCCTCCGCTATGGCAGCCAGCTCGAGGCCCTGCGCTGGCTGGGCGGCACCACCTACGGCGAGCAGGGGAACTGCCGGCGGCGCAAGGCCCAGCAGCTCTGGGAGGAACAGCAATGGAGCGCAGCCCTGCAGCTGCAGCTGCAGCTGGTGAACTCCAGCGCCGGCAGCCGCCGCGATGAACAGACGCTGATCCGCTGGCAGGAGGAACTGCAACAGCGAGCGCTGATTCGCTACCGCGACGGCGATCTCGATGGCGCCCTCAACCTGCTGGCCGCCATGGGGGAAGACCGCCGCGCCGATGGCAGCAGCGTGGGCGATCGGCTGCGCGAAGGCTGGACCCGCAACCGCCTGCAACTGGAGCGGGCCCGCAAGCTGGCGACAGAGCAGCGCTGGTTCGAGGCACTCGATGCCCTCAACCGCCTCGATCACCCCTGGTGGAAAACACGTGCCGGCGCGCTGCGCCAGCAGGTGCAGGCCGGCGTGGCGAAACTCGAACGGAAGGACATGGAGCACGACGCCCACGGCTCCCTGCCCCACACCGTGCCGGCAGAGGCGCTCGATGCCGAAGTACGGCGGCGCATCGCCAGGGGTCAGGACGAATGGAGCGCCTTCCAGGGGGCCTGCCGCGCCCTTGGCGGCAAGGTGGTGGAGGCGGGTCCGGAAAGCGCCTGCCAGCGCTGAGCGCGTGACAAGATTGGCGCCGCAAGAAGCAAGCGCTCCGATGCAGCCAGGTGATCGGGTGAAGGTCGGCCAGAGCGTGGTGGTGTATCACCACCCCCAGCACCGCGGCCAGGCCTTTGATCTGGTGGGCCAGGAGGGCGAGGTGGTGACGGTGCTGAACGACTTCAAGGGCCGCACGATCAGCCCCACCCTTCCGGTGATCGTGGCCTTCGGCAAGTTCCGCGCCCACTTCCGCGGCGACGAACTCGAGGCGATCTGAGCGCGCTCAGGGGCGCACCAGGAACACCCCCTCTTCGCCATCGATCGCCTGCAGGCAGAGCTCAATCATTTCCTGACGGCTGGTGGGTACCACCCGGCCGCAATAGTCGGGCTGGATCGGCAGCTCCCGGTGGCCCCGGTCCACCATCACCGCCAGAGCCACGCGCTTCGGCCGGCCCCACGCCTGAAGCGCCTCCAGCGCAGCCCGCACCGTGCGGCCGGTGAAGATCACGTCGTCGACGAGCACCACCACCCGTCCATCGATCGAGGCCGGCAGCTCGGTGGGCTGAGCCAGCCGGGTGCCGACCCGCTGCAGGTCGTCGCGGTGAAAGGTGGGATCGAGGCTGCCACGCTCCAGCGGCTGACCACCGATCGCCTCCAGCCGCTCCGCCAGCACCGCGGCCAGCGCCACGCCGCGGGTGGGAATGCCCACCAACAACAGCTCCCCGGTGCCATCCGCCCCTTCGAGGATCTGGGAGGCCAGACGATCCAACGTGCGCCCGAGTTCCTGGGCGGAGAGCAGCTCAAGACGGGTCATCGGCCGGCCAGGGCCATGTGTGACCAAAGGCTGACGCAGCCGGAGTCAGGGTGGGGGGCCCCACGTCCAGCCTGTAGGTTGGCCTTGGAAGGCGGAGACGGGTGACAGCAATTCCCTCCCAGCACAATTCCAATTCCACTGGGAGTTCCAGCTCGCCTGAGAGTTTCAGCGCCCCTGCCAACAAAGGGCAGCATGGCAGCAGCACCAGCTCGCGCCTGTCCGAAGCCAATTTCCGGGAATCGTCTCCCGTTGCCCCTGTCGTTCTTTGCATTCTCGACGGCTGGGGCTACCGCCATGAGAGCGCCCACAACGCCATCCGCGCGGCTGATACCCCGGTGATGGATGCCCTGTGGCATGCCTATCCGCACACCCTGATTGAAGCCAGTGGGGCAGCCGTTGGCTTGCCCGACGATCAGATGGGCAATTCCGAGGTGGGCCACCTCACGATCGGCTCAGGCCGGGTGATCCGCCAGGAACTGGTGCGCATCGGCCAGGCCGTGCGCGACGGCAGCATCCTGGAGAACGGGGCCCTCAACGCCCTGGCGGATCGGCTGCTGACCAGCGGCGGCACCCTGCACCTGATCGGCCTCTGCTCCGACGGCGGCGTCCACAGCCATGTGGATCACCTGGGCGGGCTGCTGCGCTGGGCCGCTGGCCGCGGCCTCAACGATGTGGCCGTGCACGTGATCACCGATGGCCGCGACACCGCCCCCAACAGTGCCCCCCAGTTTGTGGCGCGCGTGGAGGGACTGATCGCCGAGGCCGGCGTGGGCTGCATCGCCACTGTCTGCGGTCGCTACTGGGCGATGGACCGCGACAACCGCTGGGAGCGCACGGAAAAGGCCTACCGACTGCTCACCGAAGCTGGTGAGATCAGCGATCTCAGCCCCGCTGCCGCCATCCAGGCCTCCTACGACGCCGGGGTGGGTGATGAATTCCTCGAGCCCGTGCGCCTGGCCGACGGTGTGCTGAAGCCCGGTGACGCTCTGGTGTGTTTCAACTTCCGGCCCGACCGGGTGCGTCAGCTGATCCGTTCCCTGGTGCTGCCGGACTTCGACGGCTTCAGCCGCGAGCGCATCGAACCCCTGGATGTGGTGACGTTCACCCAGTACGAAAAGGGCCTGCCGGTGGCGGTGGCGTTTCCTCCTGAATCCCTGGATGGACTGCTGGGCCAGGTGATCTCCGAGGCGGGGCTGCGCCAGTTCCGCACCGCAGAAACGGAGAAGTATCCCCACGTCACCTATTTCATGAACGGTGGCATCGAGAAGGCCTTCCCCTGGGAAGATCGCCATCTGGTGCCCTCACCGCGCGTGGCCACCTACGACCAGGCCCCAGCAATGTCGGCGCAGGATCTCACCGACAGCTGCATTGCCGCGATCAACAAGGGCATCTACTCCCTGGTGGTGATCAACTACGCCAACCCCGACATGGTGGGTCACACCGGCCGGATGGACGCCACCCAGGAAGCCATCCAGGCCGTCGACACCTGCGTGGGCCGGCTGCTGGAGGCCACCAACCGCATGGGCGGAACCCTGGTGATCACCGCCGACCACGGCAATGCCGAGGTGATGGAGGGTCCTGACGGCCGCCCCTGGACCGCCCACACCACCAATCCGGTGCCGGTGATCCTGGTGGAGGGCGAAAAGCGCAAGCTGCCCGGCCACGGCACCAACGTGCAGCTGCGGGATGCCGGGGGCCTGGCCGATCTCGCGCCCACCCTGCTGGAGATCCTGGGTCTGCCCAAGCCGGCGGCGATGAGCGGCGAATCACTGATCGTGCCCGCCGATGCCAGCGTGAGCGCCAGCCGCATCCCCCAGACCCTCGGCGTCTAGCCTCGGAGCACTGCGAGAACTCCAGCTGTGATTGCGAGCATCCTGTCGTGGGTGTGGTTAGCCAGCGGCGTGTTGCTGATCATCAGCGTGCTGCTGCACAGCCCCAAGGGCGATGGCATGGGCGGCCTGGCCGCCAGCGGCGGCTCGATGTTCACCAGTGCCCGCAGCGCTGAGCAGACGCTCAACCGCATCAGCTGGAGCCTGCTGGCGATCTTTCTGGGGCTGGCGGTGGTGCTGAGCGCCGGCTGGCTGGGCCAATGACGCGGCGCGGACTGCTGGCCCAGCTCGGCGCCGTGCTGGGCGGACTGTCGATTCCCTTTCTGCCGGCCGAGGGCGCCGAAGCCGCCAGCCCGGCCACCGATCCGGCCTGGAAGCTGAGCGATGCCGAGTGGAAACAACGGCTCAGCCCCGCTGCCTACGACGTGCTGCGGCGCGAGGGCACCGAGCGGCCGTTCAGTAGCCCGCTCAACACGGAAAAGCGGCCTGGAACCTTTGTGTGCGCCGGTTGCCGGCTGCCGTTGTTCAGCGCCAAGGCCAAATACGACAGCGGCACCGGCTGGCCGAGCTTCTGGCAGCCCCTGCCCGGAGCGCTGGGCACCAAGGTGGATTTCAAACTGATCGTGCCCCGCACCGAATATCACTGCCGCCGCTGCGGCGGCCATCAGGGGCATGTGTTCAACGACGGGCCCAGGCCCACCGGCAAGCGCTACTGCAACAACGGTGTGGCCCTGATCTTTGAACCAGCCAAGAGCTGAGCGCGCCAGCAAAAAAGCGCCCCGTGTGGGGCGCTGTGCTGTGAGCATTGAAGGCAGGTCGGGGGCCGATCGGCCCCCAGGCAACGCGATCAGTAGTCGAAGTCGCCACCCATGCCGCCGCCACCGGCGGGAGCGGCTTCCTTCTTCTCGGGCAGATCGGCCACGATGCACTCGGTGGTGAGCACCATGCCGGCGATCGAGGCGGCATTCTGCA
>VFQS010002161.1_pt1 | contig 16672 bp, 17 predicted proteins | sample 3512361 | NCBI WGS metagenome assembly VFQS01 (sample SAMN10412375, study PRJNA504923) | tailings metagenome | isolation source: Relicate 1 Philex TSF3 active mining | place: Philippines
GGGAAGGGCGCACGATCCCTGAAGTGCTGCGATCGGGGGATCATGCGAAGATCGCTGCCTGGCGGAAACAACAGGCAGAGGATCACACTCGGTTACGCAGACCGGATCTTTGGGAGCGTCACAAGGGCGCTCGGGTCCAGTCGGCCTCTGGCGCGCGGCAGGAAACGAAGGACCAGGGTCAATGAACCTGATTCAGCAGATCGAGGCCGAGGAAATCGCCAAGGCCGCCAAGGATATTCCGGATTTCCGTCCCGGTGACACCGTGCGCGTCGGCGTGCGCGTGGTTGAAGGTGAACGTACCCGCGTGCAGGCCTACGAAGGCGTCTGCATTGCCCGTGCGAACAAGGGCTTCAGCTCGAACTTCACCGTTCGCAAGATGAGCTTTGGCGAAGGCGTGGAACGCGTGTTCCCGATCTACTCGCCGAACATCGAATCGATCACCGTGGTTCGCCGCGGCGTCGTGCGCCGCGCCAAGCTGTACTACCTGCGTGGTCGTACCGGTAAGCGCGCCCGTATCGCCGAGCGTCGCGACAACCGCAACGAGGGCTGATTACAAGCCCTCTGGCGCCGCATCGCGGAACCAGCTTAAGAAGGCGTCCTGGCCCGGCCAGGGCGCCTTTTTGCTTATCAGGACCAATGCCTTGTCATGCGAATGCTTCGATACCTGCTTGCCGCAACCGTTCTTGCCGTCCCTGCTGCCGCCGCGGCGCAAGGTGAGCCTGTGACCGTGCCTGCCGCCGCCACATCCGGCGATCTCTCGTTCGCGCGCGTCTATGCCAGCCCCAGCCTGAACGGGCCGGTCCCGCGCGAGGTCAAGCTTTCCCCCGATGGCCGCTTCCTGACTCTGCTGCGCGGGCGGGCGGATGACCGTGAGCAGTATGACCTGTGGGGCTATGATCGCACCACCGGGCAGTGGTCGATGCTGGTCGACAGCCGCAAGCTGGGTTCGGGCAAGGACTTGTCCGAGGCGGAGAAGATGCAGCGCGAACGGCTGCGGATCGGCGATCTGAAGGGCATCGTCAGCTATACCTGGTCGGCGGACAGCCAGTCGATCCTCGTGCCGCTGGACGGGGACCTGTTCCTGGCCAGGCTGGACGGTTCGGTGACGCGCCTGACCGACACCAGCGAAGGCGAACTCAACCCCGCGCTCAGCCCGCTGGGCGGCCATGTCTCGTTCGTGCGCGACCGGCGGCTGTGGACCGGCAAGGTCGGGGCCGAAGCCGCACCGGTAACGCCGCAGGAGACCGCTGAAGCGGTCCACTGGGGCGAGGCGGAGTTCGTCGCGCAAGAGGAAATGGACCGTCACACCGGCTACTGGTGGGCGCCCGATGACAGCCGGATCGCGGTCCAGCGGTTCGATGAAAGCGGCGTGGCCGTGATCACCCGCGCCGCCATCGGCGCGGAAGGCACCAAGACCTATGACCAGCGTTATCCGCTGGCGGGCACGGCCAACGCGGTGGTTTCGCTGCATGTGATGAAGCCCGACGGCAGCGGGCGGATCGAGGTCGATCTGGGGCCGGACAAGGACATCTACCTTGCCCGCGTGAACTGGGCCCCGGATGGCAAGACGCTCTATGTCCAGCGGCAGAACCGTGCGCAGACCCGGCTGGATATGCTGGCGGTCGATCCCGTCACCGGCAAGGCGCGGGTGCTGTTCACCGAAAACGCGGCAGAGCGCAGCTGGATCAACCTGTCGAACGACTATCGCTTCCTCAAGGACGGCAGCCTGATCTGGTGGTCGGAGCGCGACGGTTTCGGCCACCTGTATCACTTCAAGGGCGGGAAGTGGCGCCAGCTGACCAAGGGCGACTGGGTCGTGACCGCGCTGGTCGGCGTCGACGAGGCGCGCGGCAAGGTCTATTTCACCGGCACCAGGGACGATGTGCTGGCGCAGCAGGTCTATGCGCTCGATCTGGCCGCACCCGCCCGGCTCAAGCCGCTGGGCGAGCCGGGCTATGTCCATTCGGCCACGATGGACAAGGGCGGGCAATCGCTGCTCATCACCCGCCAGTCGCCCAGCCAGCCGCCGCAGGTCTATCTGGCCGACACCAGCGGCAAGCGGATTGCGTGGGTGGAGGAGAACCGGCTGGACGCCGCGCATCCTTATGCCCCGCACCTTGCCAGCCACAAGCTGCCCGAATTCGGCACGATTGCGGCGGCAGACGGCACGCCGCTGCACTGGCGGATGCTGAAGCCCGACATGGTGCCGGGCAAGCGCTATCCGGTGTTCTTCGATCACTATGGCGGCCCGTCGAACCAGCAGGTGACGCGCGGCTGGATCAGCCCGCTGGCGCAGGCGATCGTCGATCAGGGCTATATCTGGTTCCAGATCGACAACCGCGGCAGCGACAATCGCGGGGTGGCGTTTTCCAAGCAGATCTGGCGGGCGATGGGCAGCGTCGAGGTGGCGGACCAGCTGGCCGGAGCGCAGTTTCTGAAAACCTTGCCGTTTGTCGATCCGGCCAAGATCGCGACCTATGGCTGGTCCTATGGCGGCTACATGACGCTGAAGATGCTGCAGGCCAATCCGGGCGTCTATGCGGCGGGCATTTCCGGCGCGCCGGTGACCAAGTGGGAGCTGTATGACACCCACTACACCGAACGCTACATGGGCGACCCGCGCGAGGTGCCGCAGGCGTATGCTACTGCCAATGCGATGGCCGACAGCGCGAAGATCAGCGATCCCCTGCTGCTGATCCACGGCATGGCCGATGACAACGTGGTGTTCGAGCATTCATCAGCCCTGATCGCGAAGCTGCAGGGTGAGGCGGTGCCGTTCGAGATGATGCTCTATCCCGGCTACACCCACCGTGTCGGCGGGCCGAAGGTGGGCACGCACTTGTGGGAATCGATCTTCGCGTTCCTGCGGCGCAGTGGGGTGACGCCGCCCAAGTGAGGGTCTAGGAGCAGCCGCACAAGATTGGAGTTCACGAGTTATGGGTTACCGGGTGGTAGTGGTCGGCGCGACCGGCAATGTCGGGCGCGAGATGCTGAACGTGCTGGCAGAGCGCGAGTTTCCGGTGGAGGAAGTTGCGGCGGTCGCCAGCCCGCGCTCGACCGGCACGGAAATCGAGTTCGGTGAAACCGGACGGATGCTCAAGGTGAAGAACATCGAGCATTTCGATTTCACCGGCTGGGACATCGCCCTGTTTTCCGCCGGCTCCACCGTGGCCAAGGAATACGGCCCCCGCGCGGCGGCGGCGGGCTGTGTGGTGATCGACAATTCCAGCTATTACCGCATGGACCCCGATGTGCCGCTGATCGTCCCTGAAGTGAACCCGGAGGCGATTGACGGCTACAAGGCGAAGCTGATCATCGCCAATCCCAACTGCTCGACCGCGCAGATGGTCGTGGCGCTGAAGCCGCTGCACGATGCGGCGAAGATCAAGCGCGTGGTCGTCAGCACTTACCAGTCGGTATCCGGCGCGGGCAAGGACGGCATGGACGAGCTGTTCGAGCAGAGCCGCAACATCTTCGTGGGCGATTCCGCCGAACCGAAGAAGTTCACCAAGCAGATCGCCTTCAACGTGATCCCGCACATCGACAGCTTCCTGGACGACGGTTCGACCAAGGAAGAATGGAAGATGGTGGTCGAGACCAAGAAGATCCTCGATCCGAAGATCAAGGTGACGGCAACCTGCGTTCGGGTGCCGGTGTTCGTCGGCCATTCGGAATCGATCAACCTGGAGTTCGAGGACGAGATTTCGGCGCAGGAAGCGCAGGACATCCTGCGCGAAGCCCCTGGCGTGATGCTGGTCGACAAGCGCGAGGACGGTGGATACGTCACCCCGGTCGAGTGCGTCGGCGATGGTGCGACTTTCGTCAGCCGCGTGCGTGAGGACCCGACCGTCGACAACGGCCTGTCGCTGTGGTGCGTGTCCGACAACCTGCGCAAGGGCGCGGCGCTGAACGCGGTGCAGATCGCCGAGCTGCTGGGGCGGCGGCATCTGAAGAAGGGCTGAGCGGCGTGGAACTGATCCCCGGTTTCGATGGCACGCCGCTGGCGGTGCACCGCATGGGTGCAGGGCGTCCGCTGGTGCTGCTGCACGGGCTGTTTTCCAGTGCGGAGATGAACTGGATCAAGTGGGGCCACGCCGCCACGATTGCCGAGGCCGGCTTCGAAGTAATCATGCCGGACCTGCGCGTCCACGGTGCCAGCGGCAAGCCGCACGATCCGGCGGCCTATCCGGGCGATGTGCTGGCCAAGGACCTGGCGGCGCTGGTGGCGGCGCTGGGCCTGGTCGATTACGACCTCGGCGGGTTCTCGCTGGGTTCGCGCACCAGTGTGCGGGCGGTGATCGGGGGGCTGACCCCCAAGCGGCTGGTGCTGGGCGGGATGGGGCTGGAAGGGCTGGCCGGGTGGACCGGGCGGCAGGCCTTCTTCATCGACGCGATCGACCGGTTCGACAGCGTGCGCCAGGGCGATCCGGCCTATTACACCGTGCAGTTCATGAAGAGCATGAAGATCGATCGCGTTGCCGCACGGCTGCTGCTCGGCACGATGACCGATACCGATCCGGCGGCGCTGGCGGCGATCATGATGCCGACGCTGGTGGTCTGCGGGGATGAAGACCGGGACAACGGATCGCCGGACAAGCTGGCGGCCGCGTTGCCGAACGCGGTCCATGCCGTCATTCCCGGAACGCACATGGGCTGCGTGACCAAGCCGGAGCTGGGCCGCACGATCCGCGACTGGTTGGCCGGGTAGCCGCCGTTACCGGAACGGCGGCTCCTTGAACGCGCGCAGCTTGCGCGAATGCAGCCGGGCGCCCTCGGCGCGGAGCAGGTCGCAAGCCGTGGTGCCGATCTGCAGGTGCGCGGCAATCGCTTCCTCATAGAAGCGGTTGGCCTGTCCCGGCAGCTTGATTTCCCCGTGCAGGGGCTTGTCCGAGACGCACAGCAGCGTCCCGTAGGGAACGCGGAAGCGATAGCCCTGCGCGGCGATGGTCGCGCTTTCCATGTCGATGCCGATGGCGCGGCTCAGGCTCAGGCGATGGGCGGACTGGGTATAGCGCAGTTCCCAGTTGCGGTCGTCGGTGGTGGCGACAGTGCCGGTGCGCATCCGCTTCTTCAGGTTTGCGCCGATATCGCCGCTGACCATTTCGGCCGCGCGGGCGAGGGCAATCTGCACTTCGGCAATCGCCGGGATCGGGATTTCCGGCGGCAGGACCGGATCAAGCACGTGATCGTCGCGCAAGTAGGCGTGGGCGAGCACATAGTCGCCAATCCGCTGCGTGTCGCGCAGGCCCCCGCAGTGGCCGATCATCAGCCAGGCTTCGGGGCGCAGCACGGCGAGGTGGTCGCAGATCGTCTTGGCGTTGGACGGGCCGACGCCAATGTTGACCAGTGTGATCCCGGTCCGGTCCGGCCGGACAAGGTGATAGGCCGGCATCTGGTGACGCCGCCAGGCGGTGTCGGACAGCCGTTCGCGTGCGTTGTCGGTCGGCTCGCCGATCAGCAGGCCGCCCGCGCCGGACAGCAGCGTATAGCCGTCCTTGCCCAGTTGCTGCGCCGCCCAGTCGACGAATTCATCGACATAGCGGTGATAGTTGGTGAACAGGATGAAACGCTGGAAATGCTCGGTCGACGTGCCGGTGTAGTGCGCGAGGCGCGCGAGGCTGAAATCGGTGCGCAGGCCGTCGAACAGGGCCAGCGGGTGGATGTCTTCCATCCCGTCGACCGCGATACCGTCGGCCAGTTCGTCGCCAATCGCGGCCAGTTCGGTTGCCGGGAAATACCGGGCCAGATCGGCCGGACGCAGCGCGCCCAGCCCTGAGCTGGCGTCGATCACGTAGGGGAATGGGATTTCCTGCGCGGAGCGCCCTACCTCGATCTCGATCGCGTAGTCGTCCTGCAGCAGCGCCAGTTGCTCGGTCAGGTAATCCGCAAACAGGGCGGGGCGGGTGATGGTGGTGGCAAAAGTGCCGGAATGGGCGAGCCGGCCAAAGGCGCGGGCCAGATCGGGCCGGGTTTCCTCACCCGCATAGTGCAGGCGGATTTCCGGATAGCACCAGTCACGATTGGCGCGGCGGCTGGCGGGGGGAAGGGTGCCGTCTGCCGCAAAGGCGGCAATGTCCGAACGGAGGGTGGTAACGGCGGTTTCGTAAACGCGGACCAATTCCGCGATGATGTTTTCTGTCTTTTCCATCGCGGGCTTATAAGGCCGTTGTCAGAATATTTCAACTCGGCGCATGAATGTGGTGATGCGGCGGCGAACTCTCGCAGGCCCCAAACGAAGAAAGGGGCGCCGAAGCGCCCCTTTCCGGTATCTTGTGCCTGGGAAGGCGCGAAGCTTAGGCTTCGTCGCCGTCCGCAGCCGGAGCTTCGACTTCGAGGTCTTCGCCGTTGCCGGCTTCGAAATCGATCTCGGCAGCCGCAGCGACGTCTTCTTCAAACATCGCGGCGATCACGTCGACGCCCTGGGCCTGCTGTTCAGCTTCGTCCGGCGAGCGGGCAACGTTGACCTTGACGGTCACGGCCACTTCCGGGTGCAGCTGGACGCGCACGTCGAACACACCGATGGTCTTGATCGGGCGTTCCAGCACGATCATCGACTTAGCCAGGTTCGCACCGTCAGCATTCAGCGCATCGACGATGTCGCGCACCGAAACCGAACCATAGAGCTGGCCGGAGTTCGACGAAGCGCGGATCAGCACGACCGACTTGCCTTCGACGTCCTTCGAGTGGACTTCAGCGTCAGCGCGGCGCGAAGCGTTGTCGGCTTCGATCTTGGCGCGGTTGGCTTCGAAGACCTTGCGGTTGGCTTCGTTGGCGCGCAGCGCCTTCTTGTTCGGCAGCAGGTAGTTGCGTGCGTAGCCGTCCTTGACGGTGACGACGTCGCCAATCGTGCCGAGCTTTTCGACGCGTTCGAGGAGGATGATTTCCATGAGACAGTCCCTCCCTTACTTCACGAGGTAGGGCAGCAGGCCCAGGTGACGGGCACGCTTGATCGCCTGGCCCAGTTCGCGCTGCTTCTTCGCCGAAACGGCGGTGATGCGCGAGGGCACGATCTTGCCACGCTCAGACATGTAGTTCTGGAGCAGGCGCGTGTCCTTGTAATCGATTTTCGGAGCGTTCTTGCCCGAGAACGGGCAGCTCTTGCGGCGGCGGAAAAATGCGCGGGCCATGATTAAAACTCCTCGCGTTCACGACGACGGGTGCGCTCACGATCGTTCTTGCGCATCTGCACCGACGGGCCGGCTTCATGTTCGTCAACGCGGACGGTCATGTAACGGATCACGTCTTCGTTGATCGCGGTCTGGCGCTCCAGCTCGGCCACGACGCCAGCGGGCGCTTCGATGTTCAGCAGCACGAAGTGCGCCTTGCGGTTGCGCTGGATCTTGTAGGCGAGGTTCTTGAGGCCCCAGGTTTCGGTCTTGGTGACCTTGCCGTTGTTGGATTCGACGATTTCCGTCGCAGCGGCGGCCAGGGCGTCGACTTGCGCCTGACTGAGATCCTGGCGCGCCAGGAACACGTGCTCATAAAGCGGCACGGCAGCTTCCTTTATCTATCTAACCGATCGCTGGCTGATCCGCACCATTGCGGGGCCCCTCCGGCTTTCTTCGTTTCACCGGACAGTCCGGCGAAGCAGCGGCCCTTAGCCGGATTTCGCGCGAATGCAAGCAGGAACGCCCGCTGCAGCAGGAATTTCGCCATGCAGTTGCATTTTGCGCAAGGTCAAGGACGACTATGCTGCACCTGCTAACAAGCGCTCCGTAACCAAGGAGGTACGCCATGTCGGCCGATCAAGTTGTTCTCGCTCCGCAGACCAAGGAACTCAAGACCCGTTCGGGTGCCACGCTGGCGGTCCGTCCGGTGACTCCGCAGGACGAGCCTCTGCTGGAGGAGTTCTTCGACCGCGTGAGCGACGAGGATCGCCGCTTCCGGTTCCTGTCGGCGCACAAGCATCTGGATCACAAGATCCTGGCCCCGATGGTGGAAGTGGACCATTTCCGCACCGAAAGCTTCATCGCGTTTGACGCCGCGACGGGCGTGGTGGTGGGCCATGCGATGCTGGCTTGTGACAATCCGCTCGATACCGGCGAAATCGCGATTTCGGTCTGCGGCAACTGGCGCGGGAAGGGCGTGGGCTGGGCCTTGCTGGATGTGCTGGCCGATGCGGCGCGCGAACGCGGGCTGCGCCGGGTGATCTCGATCGAGGACCGCGAGAACCACGCCGCGATCGAGCTGGAGCGCGAGAAGGGCTTTGTCCCGCACGGGGTGGATGGCGATCCCCATCTGGTCATGCTGGAAAAGGTCCTGCGCTAAGTCAGAGGCGGGGACAGGCTGAGACTTCCCCTTGAACCGGACCGCATTGCTCCGATAAGCAGGCCGCTGGTTTCAAGGGAAAGTCCTGTTTCATGTCCACCGGCCTGATCGCGCTGCTCGATGATATTTCGCTGATCGCGAAAGCGGCGGCAGCCTCCATCGACGATGTTGGTGTTGCAGCGGCCAAGGCCGGGTCCAAGGCGGCGGGCGTCGTGATCGATGATGCGGCGGTGACGCCGACTTACGTCACCGAATTCACGCCCGACCGCGAATTGCCGATCATCTGGAAGATCGCCAAGGGCAGCCTGAAGAACAAGCTGCTGTTCCTGCTGCCCGGCGCGCTGCTGCTGAGCGAGTTCCTGCCCTTTGTCATCACCCCGCTGCTGATGCTGGGCGGGCTGTTCCTGTGCTATGAAGGCGCGGAAAAGATCATGGAAAAGCTGGGCGGCGACAAGCACGGCGCCACGCTGGAAGACCCGATCACCGATCCCGCCGCGTTCGAGGAAGAGCGCGTTTCGGGCGCGGTGCGGACCGACCTGATCCTGTCGGCAGAAATCATGGCCATCGCGCTGGCCGAAATCGCCAATACCCCGGTCGTGGAGCGCGGGCTGGTGCTGGCGCTGGTCGGCGTGGTGATCACGGCTGTGGTTTATGGGGCGGTGGCGCTGATCGTGAAGATGGACGACATCGGGCTGCATCTGGCGGAAAAGCCGGGCGCGGCGGCGCAGAAGATCGGGCGCGGGCTGTTGCTGGCCATGCCCAAGGTGCTGACTTTCCTGTCCGTGGTCGGGACCGGCGCGATGCTGTGGGTCGGCGGCGGGATCATCCTGCACGGCCTGCACGAAATGGGCGTGCACGGGCCGTCCGATGTGGCCCACGCGATCCAGCACGCGGTCGAGCAGGCGAGTGGCGGGGCCGGGGCCGTGCTGGGCTGGCTGACGTATGCCGTGGCTTCGGCCGTGGTCGGGCTGGTGCTGGGCGCGGTGGTCGCGCTGGGGCTGCATTCCGGCCAGAAGCTGCTGGGCAAGGCGCACTAGGCGCCCCCGCCGGCCTCAGACCAGCCGGGTCAGCAGGTCCTTCGCGAACACGGTCAGCGTGTCGTCGCGCGCCCCCATCACCACGATGCGGTCGCCGGGCCGGGCCAGCTCGGCCATCCGTGCGGCGCAATCCTCGCGCGCGGGGATGTGTTCGGCCTGTCCGCCACCTTCGCGGATCAGCCGCACGATCCGTTCGCTGCCTTCGCTGCGGTCGACCGTGCCGCCGAAATAGACCGGATCGCACAGGATCGTCAGGTCGTCCGGGCCCAGCAGCCGGGCGAAGGTCTGGGCGAGCTCATGCCCCATCTGCCGCAGCGGGCCATAGCCATGCGGCTGGAAGAACGCGATGACCCGCCCCGGATGGGCTTTCAACGTGGCGAGCGTGGCGGCGACCTTGTCCGGATTATGCCCGAAATCGTCGATCACGGTCACGCCCCGCGCACTGGTGCCGACAATGTCGAACCGGCGCGCCAGTCCACTGAACGAGCCGAGCGCGGCGACGGCGGTTGCCACCGGCACCCCGGCCGCATTGCAAGCGGCAATCGCGGCCAGCGCGTTGAACAGGTTGTGCCGCCCCGGAACTTTCAGGACCAGATCGTGCGCGGTGCCGTCGCGGCGGTCCAGCACGGTGGCGGTCAGGCTGGTTGGCCCTTCGGTGACGGAGCCCGGCGCGACGCCGATCATCGCAGCGGGGCTGGCAATGGCGAATGTCACGAGCGCCTTCGCCCGCGCTGCCAGGGCGGCGGTTTCCGCATCGTCCAGATTGATCGCGGCCACGTCTGCGCGGGACAGGAAATTGCCGAACAACTCGCGCAGTTCCTCCAGGCTCTTGTGGTCGAGACTGACATTACCCAGCACCGCGACGGTGGGGTTGTAGAGCGCGATCGATCCGTCGCTTTCATCGACTTCGGACACGAACATGCCGCCTTCTCCGACCCGCGCGGAGGCAAACGGCGCATCGTCGGCGACAAAATTCTTCATCACCGCGCCGTTCATGATCGTGGGATCGCGCCCGGCCTGAACCATGATCCAGCCCGCCATGCCGGTGACCGTGCTCTTGCCGCTGGTCCCGCCGATGGCGATCCTTGCGGGCGCGGCATTGAACAGGCGCGAGAGCAGTTCGGCTCGGCTCATCCGCGCGCAGCCGAGTTCGCGGGCGCGGACCATTTCAGGGACGGTGTCCTCCACGGCGGCCGAGGCGACCAGCACCTGATCGGTCGACGTGATCCCGCTGCCGTCCTGCGGGAACAGCGTGAAGCCCAGGCTTTCCAGCCAGGCGAATTTTTCCGGCGTGCGGCCCTGGTCGCGGCTGCGGTCCGATCCGGCCACCTGCGCGCCCTGGCCTTTCAGGATCAGCGCCAGCGGCAGCATGCCCGATCCGCCGATGCCGCAGAAGAACCAGGGGTGAGAGGTGAGGTCAGTCATGTCGCTTGTCGCTAGGCACCAAATCCCCACAACTCAACCATGTTCACCGTCGCCTGCCGCCTTTGTGCGGTGGAAAAGCAGGTTCGGCGCTTTCACGGGGGCGGCTGGCGGGGTAGGCTATGGCCCATGATCCGCATTGCCATCTGCGCCCCGTCTACTCCCTTTGCCGAGGAGGACGCCGCCCGCGTGCTGGCGCTGGCGGCAGAGTTTCCGGGGCTGGAACTGCATTTTCATCCGCAATGCTTTGCCGTGGAAGGCCACTTCGCCGGGCCGGACGCGCTGCGGATCGAGGCACTGGTGGAATGCGCCAACGATCCCGCCTTCGACGCGGTGTGGTTCGCGCGTGGCGGCTATGGCGCGGTGCGGGTGGCAGAGGCGGCGCTGGCGCGGTTCGATCACGCGGCGCAGGACAAGCTGTTCCTGGGCTATTCCGATGCCGGCACTCTGCTGGGCGGGCTGTACCGCGCCCGGATCGGTCATCCGGTTCACGCACCGATGCCCGGCGACATTCGCCGCGCGGGCGGGGAAGATGCGGTGCGCCGCACGCTGGGCTATCTGGCGGGGGAGCGCGGCGGGCTTGAGCCATCGCTGGATGAACATCCTGCCGTGGCCTTCAACCTCATGACGCTGGCGATGCTATGCGGCACGCCGCTGATGCCGGGGCTGGCGGGGCATGTGGTGATGGTGGAGGAAGTCAGCGAATACCTCTACGCGGTCGATCGCCTGTTCTTTCACCTGACCGCACACCTTGGCGGGATCGCCGGATTGCGGCTGGGGCGGGTCAGCGATGTGCCGGAAAACGACCGACCATTTGGCGCTTCGGCAGAGGACATCGCGCGCCACTGGTGCGCGCGCCATGCCATCCCGTTCCTCGGCGCGGCGGACATCGGGCATGATGTTGCCAACAGGATCGTGCCGTTCGGGCTTGCGGGGCGCGGCGCGGGGCAATAACCGCGCGGCCAATCTTGGGTTTTGGAGTGAAGCAGATGCGCGCATTCGTTTTTCCGGGGCAGGGCAGCCAGAAGGTTGGCATGGGCGTGGAACTGGCCGCTGCCAGCGCCGCCGCCCGCGCGGTGTTCGAGGAAGTGGACGATGCGCTGGGGCAGAACCTCTCCGCGATCATGCGCGACGGGCCGGACGATGCGCTGACCCTTACCGAAAATGCCCAGCCGGCGATCATGGCCAATGCCATCGCAGTGCTGCGCGTGCTCGAACAGGAAGGCGGCATTGCCCTGGCTGACAAGTGCGATTTCGTCGCCGGCCACAGCCTGGGCGAATATACCGCGCTCTGTGCGGCAGGTGCGTTCTCGCTGGCCGATACCGCCCGCCTACTGAAGCTGCGCGGGCAGGCGATGCAGGCCGCCGTGCCGGTGGGCGTCGGCGCGATGTGCGCGCTGCTGGGGGCGGATATCGACAAGGCGCAGGCGCTGGCCGATGCCGCGGCAGAGGGTGAAGTCTGCACCGTCGCCAACGACAACGATCCGACGCAGGTCGTGCTGTCTGGCCACAAGGGCGCGATCGAGCGCGCGATCGCCCTCGTCAAGGAGCACGGGATCAAGCGCGGCGTGGCGCTGCCGGTCTCGGCCCCGTTCCATTGCCCGCTGATGCAGCCCGCCGCCGATGCCATGGCCGAAGCCCTGGCCAAGACGCCCCCGTCGGCGCTACGCGTGCCCCTGTTCGCCAACGTCACCGCATCCGTGGTGACCGACCCGGCCGAAGTCCAGCGTTTGCTGGTCGAACAAGTCTGCGGCCGCGTTCGCTGGCGCGAAAGCGTGATCGCGATGCAGGCGGCGGGCGTAGACCAGTTCGTCGAGCTTGGCGGCAAGGTGCTTGGCCCGATGATCGGCCGCAGCGTCAGCGATGTATCGGTAACCAGCGTGATCGGCATGGCCGACATCGAAGCGCTCATCAAGGAACTCTGAGTCATGGAAAACCGCATGTTTGACCTTACCGGAATGACTGCCCTCGTGACCGGCGCTGCGGGCGGGATCGGCTCGGCGATCAGCCACGCGCTGGCGCGGCAGGGCGCGCGACTGGCGCTGTCGGGGACCAACCCGGCCAAGCTGCGGGCGTTTCGCGAGGAGCTGAACGATACGTACGGCCACGACCACGTCGAGATCACCTGCGACCTGTCGAACACCGAACAGGTCGAGCATCTGGTTCCGGCCACTGTCGATACGCTCGGCAAGATCGACATCCTGGTGAACAACGCCGGGATCACCCGCGACAACCTGACGATGCGGATGAAGGACGAGGAGTGGGAGCAGGTCATCAAGATCAATCTTGAAGCCGCTTTCCGCCTGATGCGCGCGGCGACCAAGCCGATGATGAAGGCCCGTTTCGGCCGCATCATCACCATCACCAGCGTTGTCGGCGCGACCGGCAATCCGGGGCAGGTGAACTATGCCGCGGCCAAGGCCGGCCTGGTGGGCATGTCGAAGTCGCTGGGGCAGGAACTGGCGAGCCGCAACATCACGGTCAATTGCGTTGCGCCCGGTTTCATCCGCACCGCGATGACCGACGTTCTGCCCGATGCGCAGAAGGATGCGCTGAATGCCCGCATCCCGATGGGCCGGATGGGCGAGGGCGAGGATATTGGCGCGGCGGTCGCCTATCTCGCCTCGAAGGAGGCCGGCTACATGACCGGGCAGACCCTGCATGTGAACGGCGGGATGGCGATGCTCTGACGAAGATCGGGCTGTCGTAATTGTGCAACGCGGGGCGCGGCAGCGGTGATAGGACGGGGCAACCTTTCAGGAGATTGCCCTTCATGCGTCTGATTCCCGTCGCCGCCTTCGTCGCTCTTGCGCTGGGCCTGACCACGCCCGCCCAGGCGCTGACCCGCAAGCAGCTCGATTGCCCGGCCAAGGCCGTGAAGCCCGAAGTCGCCAGCCGGATTTCCGAACTCGTGCTGGCGGACAACGAAAATGATCCCGAACTGGATCAGCAATGGGACAAACTCGACGGCGTGGCCGCAGCCTGCATGAAGCAGACCAAGGTCCCCGCCGCGCAGCAAGACGCCTATTACGAATATGCCAAGCTGTCGGCCACGCGCTCGGGGTTCCTGCAGCGGATCACGGCGGCCGGGCTGAAGCCCGCGCTGATTGACGCGACGATGGATGTCGGGCCGGGGCGGACCAATCCGGTTATCACCGACCTGAAGGACGAGCAGGTCGAAAAGCTGATCAAGGCGCTGACCGACAGCGGGGTCGATATCCTCAAGATGGATGAAGCAATCTGGCCGGTCGTGGGCGGGTACCTGCCGCTGACGTCGCGGGTGTTCCAGCTGGAAAAGCAACTGGGCGCTCCCGTGGCTGCGGTCCGGCGGCAGTAACCCCCGCATTTATCCCCAGATTCGCAGGGTTCTGCGCGCTCCAGCCTTGCCGCCGGGGCGGCTTGCGGTAAGGAAGATAGTCCGAATTTTGTCCGCGTGAGCGGCGATTCCGCTCGCGAATCCGCCATTCACGCCCCAGGGGGACACGAGCAGACCATGAAGGCCACCATCGAACGCGCAACGCTGCTCAAGTGCCTGTCGCACGTGCAGTCCGTGGTTGAGCGCCGCAATACCATTCCGATCCTCTCCAACGTGCTGATCGAAGCGGCCGCCGGCGGCACCGTGCGCGTGATGGCAACCGACCTTGACCTCCAGGTGGTTGAAACGATGGGCGCGGTATCGGTCGAGGCGCCGGGCGCGATCACCGTGTCGGCGCACCTGCTGTTCGACATCGCCCGCAAGCTGCCCGACGGCAGCCAGGTCAGCCTCGAAACCGCCGACAACCGCATGACGGTGAAGGCCGGGCGCAGCCGCTTCTCGCTGCCCACGCTGCCGCGCGATGATTTCCCGATGATCGTCGAAGGCGATCTGCCGACCAGCTTTGAACTGCCGGCCGCCACGCTGGCCCAGCTGATCGACCGCACCCGGTTTGCCATCAGCACCGAGGAAACCCGCTATTACCTCAACGGCATCTTCATCCACGTCTCGGACGAGGAGCTGAAGGCCGCCGCCACCGACGGCCACCGCCTGGCGCGCTACACCATTGCCCGTCCGGACGGGGCCGAAGGTATGCCCGACGTGATCGTGCCGCGCAAATGCGTCGCCGAACTGCGCAAGCTGCTGGAAGAGGCGCTCGACACCAACGTGCTGGTCGATCTGTCGGCCAGCAAGATCCGCTTCACCCTGGGCGGTGAAAACGGCGTGGTGCTGACCAGCAAGCTGATCGATGGCACGTTCCCCGATTACACCCGCGTGATCCCGACCGGGAACGACAAGCTGCTGCGGCTCGATCCCAAGAGCTTCTATCAGGGCGTGGACCGCGTTGCGACCATTGCCACGGAAAAGACCCGCGCGGTGAAGATGGCGCTGGAAACCGACCGCGTGACGCTGTCGGTCACTTCGCCGGATAACGGCACGGCAGCGGAAGAACTGCCGGCGGACTATCGCTCGTCGGGCTTCGAGATCGGCTTCAACGCCAACTACCTCAAGGACATTCTCGGCCAGATCGAGGGCGACACGGTGGAACTGCACCTCGCGGACGCTGGCGCGCCGACCCTGATCCGGCAGGACGACAAGAGCCCCGCGCTCTACGTCCTGATGCCGATGCGGGTCTGAATTACGGCAATCGCCGGTTTTCAATGGGCGCTCCTGCACGGGGCGCCCATTTGCGTTTTGGGAGAGAACAATGAGCCAGATCGTCCAGGTCAAGCGTGACCAGATCGCCACCACGCGCGTCGTGGATCAGCCGCTGCCGCCGCTGGGCGAAGGCGCAGTGCGGCTGCGGATCGAGAGCTTTTCGGTCACCGCCAACAACGTGACTTATGCGGTCGTCGGCGACGCATTCGGGTACTGGAACTTCTTTCCGGGCGAGGGTGAGTGGGGCGTGGTGCCGATGTGGGGCCATGCCGTGGTCGAGGCGTCCAACCATCCCGACATTGCAGTGGGCGAGCGAGTCTATGGCTATCTGCCGATGGGCACGCATCTGGATGTGGTGCCAGTGGGCGTGACGGCGGGCGGGTTTACCGACGGCGCGGCGCATCGCCAGCCGATGAGCCCGATCTACAATCAGTATTCGCGCCTTGCCGCCGATCCGGAACATGACCCGGCGCGGGAAGGCGAGCGGATGATCTTTGGCCCGCTGTTCAAGACCGGCTTCCTGATCGAGGGGATGTTCCGCCGGGCTGACTGGTTCGGGGCGCAGGCGATGGTGGTGACCAGCGCCTCGTCCAAGACCGCGATGGCACTGGCCAGCGTGGCGCGCGAACGCTCACCACAGGTGCGGCGGATCGGGCTGACTTCGGCGGGCAACGTCGGGTTCGTGCTGGCCAGCGGCTGCTATGACGCGGTCCTGGCCTATGACGCGATTGGCGATCTGCCGCAGGTGCCCAGCGTATCGGTCGATTTCGCCGGCAACGCGGCGGTGCTGCGCGCTGTGCATGAAACGCTGGGTGACTTGCTGAAGTATTCCTGCACGGTGGGCGCAACCCATGTCGGCGCGGGGTTTGGGCAAGCAGGGGCGCCGCTGCCGGGTCCGACGCCGACGCTGTTCTTCGCGCCGGATCATGCCGTGGCGATGATTCAGGACATTGGTCCCAAGGCGTTCGGTGCGGATGTAGCCGCCAGCTGGCAGCAGTTCCTCGGCCATGTCGCCGGGGCCGTGCGGATCGAGGAGCGCGGCGGGCTGGATGCGGCGGTGACTGCGTTTGCCGCGGCAGCGGATGGCAGCGCCAATCCGGCGGTCGGGGTCGTGATCCGGCCCTAGGGCGCGCGAACAATTTCCATCATGATGGGAACGTCAGCTATCCGCCATTTTTCTTTGAAAGCTGCCTGTCAGGTTCCGACAACATTGCGGACGTTTAGGATTGCACAGTTAGGTGGGTGGCGGCGCCGAGCGGGACTGTCAGGATTTCCGTGTGTGGGCGGGCATAATGGGTAAGAAGGAGTCCCA